>Ga0123337_10000577_pt1 | contig 59338 bp, 39 predicted proteins | sample frozenSSSSmetaG_FD_89792 | JGI IMG/M metagenome (GOLD analysis project Ga0123337, IMG submission 89792) | Glacier valley bacterial and archeal communities from Borup Fiord, Nunavut, Canada, to study Microbial Dark Matter (Phase II) -... | ecosystem: Environmental > Aquatic > Freshwater > Ice >... | reverse complement strand
GGGGGGGGGGGGGGGGGGTGGGGGGGGGGGGGGGGGGGGGGGTGGGGGGGGGGGGTGGGGGAGGGGGGAGTTGGGAGTTGGGTGTGAGGGATTGGGTTTTTTTTGTTTCGGGTCGGGAGTTGTGGGGTACACGGACGGACGGTGGGTGTATGTACAATCGGGATGGGCAGGAAAGGGATGGCGCATACATATGCCTCGTGATCGTCACGTCTGCGAGACTCGAGAGTCCAGAATTGTCTCACATATCTCATCCACACCTACAATGCAAGACGCCTCTTTTGAGGCCTATCTCTGAAGCGACCTTGCATTTGCATCACTCCTGTCGCTCTGCTCTGCCGGCGATTCAACCTCAGCACTACTATCGACTATTGACTGAGCTGCCAGTACGCACTGTCTATAATACATGAAAACATTTTTTTCTCCCCTTCGTCTGCAAAACAGCCCATCCGATCCCGTCCTGTTATGTTACGTTCTGTTCTGTTCTATTCTGCGCGATTGAATGCCACGACATGCAAGCCAGCTCCATCCAATGCCCCGTCCCCGTGAGCACGCGTGTGCCCTTTCCCAGCCAGCCTGGACATCATGCCCAGGACCAGTCGATCCAACGCCAGAGCCAGGCCCGTCCTAATAAAACATACAGCGCGAAAAAAAACTTCTCTCACCACATCTCACACCAGAGCGTGCAGAGCGTTGAATAGGGCCGCCATATCTATAGCAAGATGCAGAAGACAGCCGCTCACACTTCTCTCATTCCATGAGCTCTTGCTTCCGCATCGCCATCGACCATCGACCATCGACGCAAACAACCGCCCATTGAAGCTAAAGCCAAAGCCCTCACATAGGAGCTCCCCCGTTCACCTGCGACTGCGATTGCAGCTGCGGCTGCGGCTGCGGCTGCTTCGCGGGACTCCCCAACGCGCCCGCACCCGCTTGCGCCGCATTACGCGCCTGCACCTGCACGCCCTGCTGCTGCGCCAACTGCGCGCGCTGCCGCTCCATCAGCCCGCTCTGCTCCGCCGGCGTCATCACGGTGTGATACCCCGTCGGGCCGAGGGCGCTGACGTTTCCAGTCGGTAGACCTTGCTGCGGCTGCGGCTGCTGTTGCTGCTGCTGCTGCGGCTGCTGGTGCATCCCCTGCGGCGTTATGGGCATCGGCACCCCATTCGGCATCCCGCCGTAGTAATTCTGCGGTATCGCCTGCGTCGGCGCGCCGTACGAACGTTGCTGGGGTGCTGCGAGGTGCGAGGGATATCCCTGCGGCTGGCCCTGTGGCGGCTTCTGTGGCGATGGCTGGCGCGCGATCGGCGTGGCGTTGCCGTTGCTGTAGGCGTAGGCCATTCCATTAGGTGCCTGCGCGGGCCGTCCTTGTGCTTGTGCTTGGTATGGCGGACCCGGACCCGGAAGCTGGTAGCGGACGGGTTGCGGGGCAGTCTGCGGCATGTTGGGCAGCTGGGCAAACTTCGGCGCGGTGGGCGTCGAGTAGTAGGCCTGTGGCGCGCCAGCATACTGTTGTGGAGGCGCTGCGCGGGGGACTTGGTGGGGATAGGTTGGTGTCGCGTAGGGCTGTTGCGGCCGGTAGTTTGTGCCGGATATGGGACGGGGAGCGGCGTAGGGGACTGGTCCGACTGTGGATGGAGCACGGGGCATGTTGGTTGAGGGGGTGCGGACGGGAGTTTGTGCTTGTGGGTAGTATTGTGCGGGTGGAGCGGCGGGGCGCGAAGAGGAGGCGTATTGGTTTCCGTAGAGGGAGGAGGAAGAGGTGCGATGGTGTGAAGCTGCTGGAATATGTCTGGAGCTTGCTGCGGTGGACATGGCGGCTACCTTTGCACGAGCCGCGTACTCATCTTCCTCCAAAACACCCTTGTAGGTGTCCATTAACACGGGAATCCTGGTGCTGATGTTGAGATGAGAAAGTTGATCGGAGTTCAACTTTGCGACTGCGTATGGAGGCAGAGTAGCAATCATCAAAGTCAACTGTGACTTGAGAATGTTGTAGGTAGCCGTCTCTGCTTCGGTTGGCTTTGAGGGACTCGAAGTATCGGAGCCAGATAAGACGCCCGTTGATCTGGGAACAGCAGTGAGAGCGAGATTGCGGTTTCGCTGATACGAATTCAGAGTTTCCAAGAGTTCTGAAATTCCCTCCAAAACCTCATTGACATCTTTCTCCTCCAAAGACTTCGCGTTCGCGTCCGAAGCCGAATCTTGGAGGCTTGGATCAATAACCTCATCCCAATGATCAACAGCATCCTTGAATTTTGTGTCCTCGTCGTCAACAGATTCTAAGCTCTTCTCATCTGTATTATTCGTCTTACTGATGCCAATATCCAATAGTCCAATGCTTTCCATGTTATTCGCAAGTCGCTCAAAAGTCTTCTCACCCACTCTTTGCCACCACATTTTATTAATGACACTCTCAGGAATGACAGCTGCTGTATCATCCTTAGTTGGAGCAAAAGACGAGTATGCACTACGGAATAGCGCCTCGAGCTTTGCGGCTTCTTGCTCTGCGGATTCGGCATCTGAAAGTGACGTCTTGATGCCGCTTAAGCTCAAAGCTCTATTTCGTTGCTTACGCTTCGGATCGGCCTGGTCTGATATACCGTTGTATTCGAGCCACTGCCCAGTTGAGATACGTTGGTTATTGTAGCTTTGATTGTTGCGTGATCGTACATTCTCCGATACTGAAGGTTGGGTCCAACCGACCGCCGAGCCTTTGCTGGGAGAGATTCTCGATGGCTTGGGTGGCTGAAATGGTAACGAGGAAGTGGATGTTGAGAATAATTCACCGAGTGTCTGAACTCGCTTCTTGTCGTCCACTGCCAGAGATGAGTTCATAGGCACAATATGCGTGGTGTTGATCCCATTTGGTAGAGCCACCTCGCGTAGAGGCTGTGGTACTTTGACCGTCCCGTTTGGTGTCTTGACGGTCTCTTGCAGACTCGAGAAAAGCTGCTTAGGGTTGGGAGCATTGCCATATAATGTCAGAACTAATTTGCCGTCGCCTAGATCTGGTGTTATGTTCTTTGCAGTGCCCGAGGATGAGGTTCCATTCATCAGGAAGCTTGAGGCATTTTCAACCTTTCCAGGTTGTTCCACGGATGACTTCATTCCATCTTGTGCCTTCTGTCGTTGGACGAGATCCTCGGCCTTTTTCGTGAAAAGGTCTATATGGGTAGCTAGTTGTGATTCGCGCGAAGATAAAGGCATATACTGGCTTCTGATTGATCCATTAGGCAGCTGGAGCAGTTCTACCAACAACTTAGATGCGCTTTTGACATCTGAGACGACGTCCTCGAGGCTCGAATACGCGTTTGCGGCGACACGCGTGGCGATATTACTGACATCTTCGCTCTTCGATCGCTTTGCTTGTGGTTCTTTTGAATCATCTCGTTGAGATAATGGATGTTCAAGGATTGACGGGACAGTATCGAACCTGTGTGGTCTTAGCATCAAGGTACGGTTGAAATATTCTGGAGCCATCTTGTAAGAGAGGCAGATCAGTGATGGCAGATATACTTTTTGAGCACCGTGATGAAATCGGCAATCTGTTCCTGGATATTCGCATTGGGGACTTCATCCGCCTTCAAAGCGATGGTGCCATTCATATGCACGGCTGCTTCGTTGCTATCGACGCGCTTCCGCTTCGCTGGTCCGTTCAGGGAAGACTGTGGGAGGTCGTGTTGCTGTTGCGACTGTGGGCTCACGACCCCATTAATGGGGGCCATGGCGACGTCCGTCATGCTTTGAGGTTACTCTGATGTTGCTCTGCGACCGTGGATGTGTCGCCGAGAGGCGCGTTGGCGTTGGCGTTGGCGAGTCGCGATGCGATGGGATGCGATGCGATCACAAATAGCAGGGTGTGGTACATACAGTCGTTGATGGATGCGCCTCGACCTCGGAATTGTGGTGTAGCAGTTATTGTCGAGAGGCGCTGATTGATGTCTATTCTGTGATATCTGAAAAGGTCAGAATGGAGAGTATGTACTTGAGACAACCAGAGAGCTTCGACACCTTCGAAGGAAAGTATTATCCACAGCGTATGAGGGATGAAGTTTGAGTGGTGAGTACGAGGGATGAGGGATGAGGTATGAGGTATGAGGTATGAGGTTAGAGGTTGGAGGCGAATTGAATACCTATCCCTTGCAGAGTGCTCTCAAGAACTCATAACCTAATCGATAAGGCACCTATGATTTATGAGCCGCAAAGCCAAAAGCTAGAGCTAGCGCGGCAGAGGCAGGCTAAGCGAGCGCTTGAGAAAAGTTACATTACGGAGAGGGAGAGCACCGCTGTATGTATTCTATTGTACTGAATTGTACTATATTGTACTACTTCATATTAAATTGTACTGAATCTTGCATCTCGTCTACTTCCGTGTACTTACAGACACACTCAGTACACGCGAGACTCGTCCATGTGTACTCGGCCTTTTTATAGCGAGGATTGATTGTTACTCTGCATGTTTACATCCATCCATTCAGTCACTTAACCCCCTTATGCTTGTATTTATATCCCTGCCGAAGGTATAACGCTCTCGACTCGACGACTATCGAGGCTTGGGCAAAATGAACGAATGCAGTCACGTCTAGTTCACGGCAATTGGAGCCATCGACTTCGCCAGCATCTTCCGACTTCGTCCAGCCTCTTCGCTCTTCAGACGACAGAAATCCCCCGCCGGACTATCTTGAGAACATACAACCGTTCTTCTACACATGCGAATTTATTGTCGTGTTCGGCGGAGGCGGCTGCGATTCCGGATGTATCATCGTGCGAACCCGGAATACCAGGAGGGCCAGGAGGGCCAGGAACGTTCTCTCCGGATAATGCTGCACCATACCCCTCGTTCAGTAAGGGGCATATGAGCCTCCCCCCCGAATTCACGGCTCATGATCGACACTTGGAGGTCGATGCGGTCTCTAAGAGCTTGCCTTCACCAAACGCCAATCCAAACCCTTTAAAGTTCGAGCAACATACAGCCAGCACAAATGCCGACGAAAACCCACTCCAAAAAGTCCTCGAGAGGCGCAAGCATCACAAGATGGAAGCCTTCGAAAATGTGCTCCGGTCGGAAGCTGTATCCTGTTCCTCACCTGCGCATTTAGGCAGGACAACAGTGAGGCCACTCAGGATGTCCAGAAAAATGACCCAGCGCAAGCGTCACTCGCCCCGGCGGATGATGGAAATGTTCAGGGATGGAACACTTGGGGATTGCGCTCAAGAATTTCATCGTAGAGCCTGGTCAGAGGAAGCTTCACCGACTGGCATATTTCTGACGTATCTCATGGCTCTACAACCCGCTGAGATTTCCCTCATGAGCCAGCAGACCCCAGAAGAGCTGCAACAACAGGACTGTCCATCCTCAGAATTCTTCACAGAAAGCATCACAGCCGCTCTTGAGAGGTATGGATGTACAGCTCAGGACATAAGCACATGGGCCTGGATTATTCTGGGGCAGAAAATGGAGGTTCCTGAGCGCTATCTCATGTCGTCTTGCGCATTGCCGCCTCCCGCCATTTTCATGGAAATACTGCGTGTCGGGCATATACCACTCAAAACTCTGCGACATCTAATCGTCTATGGCCAGAATCGCATATCTAGTCTGTCTAAGCCCTCTTCCATTGAGGATCCGGGGATTTTGCGAGATAATTCCTTCATGGCGATGTTCTGCTCGCTATTGGATCATGCGCGGCGCGTTGGTCCGACCTTGATTCCAAGTATTTCACAACTGATTGTGCAATATTGCTCTGCCATTGTGGCTTGTGCCTCAGTGGATACAAGATTGCCTTACCGGTTGAACAAAATCTGTAATACGGCTATCTGTCGACTGTCTCTACCATGCTCAAAATCTCCCATGGAATCAATGGCATATGCCTGGAAAGGCCAGCAGATTATACTCAAAGTCGGCGATTCTTTCGAGCCGGCTCTCGAACTCAATGCATCGAGCTATCGCGCTATAGCCAAAGTCTTACTGGCCAGCAAGAAGTCCGATTGGGAAGTTGAAGCAGTTGCACATCTTCATCGAACTTGGCCACCCTGGAGAAAGATTCTTGATGGGATGGACGCTCAAACACAGTTTGAAGATGAGCTTACGAGAGTCGTGCGTGTTGTTCGGAATATGATGCGTGCTGGATACCCCCCAACATCGATTGACTCCGCTCTCGTGATTCTCGGCGGAAGGGATACAGATGGCACACCGACAATTCCGACAAGAACGATTTTCAGAGGCTCGGCCCAAGTAGAGTGGGTGGCCCGAATTCGAGCCACGCGCGATGTACAAGAAGCCTGGGGAGTATTCCAAGCTTGTATCTCTCGTGGTAACAAGCCCTCACAGCAAATGTTTGATGAGATGTTCGAGAAGCTTGTCTTTGACATGAAGAGACAAAAGAATTATCGATCCGCCTCACTTGCTCCCGGAGATGGCAAAGAGGTCTTCTCTTTCCAGAACGATAACCTCAGTGATACGGAAATTCAACGTTTGAGTCCACCGCATATCGATGGGCTCTACGAAATAATGAAGTCTTACAAAATAAAAACCAGCCAAAGATCCCTTGATCTACTCGTCGAGCATGCCCGAGAACCGTCTCGGGCCAGAGAGTTGATGGTCGAAAACGGAATCGAAAGGAACATTGTCCGGCAACTTGCGCCAAAGAGCCATGGCCGTGGCACACTCTCGAATCTTGGCCTCCCCGAGTCTACGTTGACGGCTTATGTGAAGCTGCTTTGTCGATTTTCGTCCTACAACAAGCTGACGGCCAAACGGCATGGTGGGTATACAAATGGGCGCAAATACCTGTTCGACGCTCTTCGTCTTCTGAAAGGTTATCCCGAAAAGAACCCAGCGGCATGGCTCATTGTTATTAAGGCAATGGCCCAAGCGCGAAATCGGAAGGAACTCTCGTCTGCGCCGTACTGGTGGTCAGTCATACAAGATTCGCTCACGTTCCTCTGGTTCGATGTCCGGAAAATCGATCCCGATCACTTCCAATTCGGCTGCTACAGCTTGTACACTACAATATGTGCTTGTACTGCAATACGTGTTGGGCTACCAGGGCATGAGAATACAAAGGACTCCATAGATGACGGGCTTGACTTTCTTCGAGCCTTGTTTATTGAAATGACTGCTACGGCCTATGCAGAGGGCCTACCACGTCTCCTATACCAGATAAGAGGGGTTCATCTCCATGCCTATATCCGCCTCCTCGCCATTGCAGGCCAGCAGGACGGGATCCTGGAGGTTTTGCGATGGATGGTCGAGCACCAAGACGAGCTCAGCGAGATCGCGGAGAACAAAGAGAATGGCCTGGGTAGCCTGCGACGCGTGTTAGTGGCCATGCGTGCCTTCGCGGAGAAATCAAGCGGTGCTGACAGCAAATATGTGACTGATCTGAGGGACTTGGCGGAGGATATCCAGCATCTTTGGGGTGGATGGCCGGATGATGACGAAGTGGTGCAATATTTGGAATATCACTCTCGGGACAAAGCGTTGATGGAGACTGACACGGTGTAGAGATTTATATAATGCGGCATGTTCTCAAGAGCTGAGAGTGTTGCGATGTGTTGTACGATATCAGCATTGCACAATTCATGTACTTGTACATATATTACAATAATGAAACAAATGCATATTCAGATCATTTTCCTATCTTCTTTTATTATTTGATTTTCAACAATAGGTCAACAACGAGACACATCACATCCCATTTTGATTTGTTGAAAGCCCTCGTTGAACGATGCGTCTAGGACCTGCTGCGTAATTGACAACTTGGTAAGCTGTTTAGCTTTGCTAGTGGGAGGTTTCTAGGGAAGGGATTCGGGGACTTATATACATACTATGCATAAGCCCCAGATTTGAAAAATGCAAATGAGAATTGGCGAACCTTAAAGTGTACAAAGAAATGCACGTTTGTATGTCTGTTTATTCTCAAGTCCGTCTTAGAACAAAGTTTCAGTAGTTATGCCATAAAACTTTGAATAGACTCCTATAATGCATCACTTCCATCGGAGTCCGAAGGATGTCAGCATGTCACGGTGTATGTTCACGGCGACTCGGACCGCAACATCATATCTCCGACGTCCTCGATCGGCCACTCACCACCTACCCCCCCCGGTCGCAGCACCCCCACTAGCCGTTTAGCGACTAGCGGCTCTGCGCCGTCGCGGGGCAACATTGAGACAATTGCGGCGGTCAAAGTTTTTGGTGGGATTTTGCCGCCGTTCTTCGTTCTTCGTGGGATTTCTTCCTGTGGCATTCTTGTTGTTCCTCACCCACATCACCAGAATCACGCCTTCGAGTATCTTCCCAGATCAACGTCGCAAACGCAGAAATGGCCGCTCCTCAACCCACATATGCCCTCTCTGAGGCTCACAAGAACGTAAGTCGTCGCACTCGTCAGAGTATCCGCACGGCGGGTCTTTTGCAAGTCGCTCACAGAAGGTGTAGATGCTCGAGAAGTCCTTGTTGGAGACGGATCCAGAGATCGCTGCTATCATGGTAGGTTGAATGAATATGCAATGATGTCCTGGGGTAATGGCTCATTCTCTTCTTTAGGAGAGAGAGATCCAGAGACAGCGCGAGTCCATCATCCTCATCGCCTCCGAGAACGTCACATCCCGCGCCGTCTTCGATGCATTGGGATCCCCAATGTCCAACAAGTACTCCGAGGGCTACCCAGGCGCAAGATACTATGGCGGCAACCAGCACATCGATGCCATTGAGTTGACCTGCCAGGCTCGTGCTCTCAAGGCCTTCCACTTGGACCCAGCCAAGTGGGGTGTCAACGTTCAGTGTCTCTCTGGCAGCCCGGCCAACCTCCAGGTCTACCAGGCAATCATGAGACCACATGACAGACTTATGGGTCTTGACCTTCCTCACGGAGGCCATTTGTCCCATGGTTATCAGACTGCTCAGCGCAAGATTTCGGCTGTCTCCACATACTTCGAGACCTTCCCATACCGTGTCAACATTGACACCGGTATCATCGACTACGATCAGCTCGAGCAGAATGCTCTCATGTATAGACCAAAGGTCCTCGTTGCCGGTACTTCCGCATACTGCCGTCTGATTGACTACAAGCGCATGCGCGAGATCGCCGACAAGGTCGGCGCCTACTTGGTTGTCGATATGGCTCACATCTCCGGCCTCATCGCCGCTGGTGTCATCCCATCTCCATTTGAGTACGCCGATATCGTCACCACTACCACCCACAAGTCTCTCCGTGGTCCACGTGGTGCCATGATCTTCTTCCGCAAGGGTGTCCGCTCCACTGATGCCAAGACTGGCAAGGAGACTCTCTATGATCTTGAGAACCCAATCAACTTCTCCGTCTTCCCAGGCCACCAGGGTGGACCACACAACCACACCATCACGGCTTTGGCTGTTGCCCTTAAGCAGGCTGCCACCCCAGAGTTCAAGCAATACCAGGAGCAGGTCATCAAGAACGCCAAGGCTCTCGAGGTTGAGTTCAAGAAGTTGGGCTACAAGCTCGTCGCCGACGGAACTGACTCCCACATGGTCCTCCTCGATCTCCGCCCGCAAGCCTTGGACGGTGCCCGTGTTGAGGCTGTCCTCGAGCAGATCAACATTGCTTGCAACAAGAACGCCATCCCAGGTGACAAGTCTGCCTTGACCCCATACGGCATCCGTATCGGTACCCCAGCCATGACTTCCCGTGGTTTCGGAGAGGAGGACTTCAAGAGGGTTGCCAGCTACGTCGACCAGGCCATCAAGATCTGCAAGGAGGTCCAAGCCGCTCTTCCAAAGTCAGACAACAAGCTCAAGGACTTCAAGGCCAAGGTTGCCGGCGGTGAGGTTGAGAAGATTAACGCGCTCCGCAAGGAGATCTCTAGCTGGGCTAGCAGCTTCCCACTCCCAGTTGAGGGATGGAGAGCATAAATGATTTGCATTTCTGGGTGTTATGGTGTGAAAAGGGTGGTTAGGATCAGGAAAAGCTCATCGCATTTTCCGTCTAGAGTTTTGTAGTTGCCACGCTGCTTCAACGCAGCTGTAATCGAATAAGGAATACCAGAAGGTCACGAACAACAGAATATCGATATTGTCTTCAATGTGAAAACCTCTTTATTATTAAGAATAAGCCGTTCCAAATCAATTGATGAAGTCTTGTCTTGCCTTAAGATCGGCTACGTTCTCGGAACCTGGGACGGGGTAGGTACCATTGATGCTGACCTGAGGACACGATCCAGGGACTTCAAAGCTTAGACTCAAATATCAAGGACGCGCCTCTGTAAGGAGGGACCTGATGTAATAGTTAAAACCAAATAATGCAAGAGCATTATATAAGTTATTACACCAGTATTCAACTTGCCAGTTGACTTTGATGTCGTCGCAACAGTGTTCGATAATTGAATTGAGAAGCCTTCAGTTCGAACAGCCGCGCTAGTCCATGTACGGCTAGCGCGATATAAATGTTAGCGCGGTGCAAATCGCACTGCACGAAAAAAGTTCAAGCTGCGAACCTGCGATTTTGAGGTTTTCCCGTTATCGACCAATTTTCATCGACCACCACCAGACCGGATAACTCTCAAGATATTCTTGTGAGTTTGACCACGGTCTACGAAATTCATTAGGAAGGATACCGAAGGAAATTTGGCATCATGTCCGGCGGCGTCGATTACCTGCTCCATGAGAGCTCCGTGGGCTATGCGATCTTCCAGGTCGTCCAGCAGCCAGAGACCATTGGCAACAGACTGAAGGAGGTGCAGGAGGCTTCTCAGGATCTCGCCAAGTTCGGGAAGATGATCAAGCTGGTCAACTTTGCGCCATACAGGTACAATTGGAAAGGATTCGATTCTAGATTTTAGTCGCTAACAGCAAGAACAGAGGTGCTGCCGAAGCCCTTGAGAACATCAACCTCGTCTCTGAGGGTGTTCTCTCCGAGTACCTGCGCTCCGTCCTCGAGCTCAACCTCCCAAAAGTCAGCAAGAAGAAGAAGATCGTTCTCGGTGTCCAGGACAAGAACTTGGCAGGAAGCATCAAGGCCAACTTCGCAGGCGTCGAGTGCGAGACTGGCGATACCTCTGAAGTCGTCGCCGACTTGCTCAGAGGCATCAGACTGCACGCATCGAAGTTGCTGAAGGGTCTCCATGAGGGCGATGTTGAGAGAGCACAGCTTGGCCTTGGTCACGCATACTCCCGCGCGAAGGTAAAGTTCTCTGTCCAGAAGAACGACAACCACATCATCCAGGCCATTGCGACCCTGGATCACCTTGACAAGGCCGTCAACACATTCTCCATGCGTGTGCGTGAGTGGTACTCGTGGCACTTCCCAGAGCTCATCAAGATCGTCTCCGACAACCACACCTACGCCAAGCTTGCCCTCGCAATTGGCGACAAGAAGACTCTCAGTGACGACAAGCTCCACGAAATTGCCGCTCTCGTGAATGATGATGCTGATATTGCACAAGCCATCATTGACGCTGGCAAGGTTTCTATGGGTCAGGATATCTCCGAGGAGGACATGAAGAACGTCTCCGCGTTCGCCAACCGCGTCGTCAAGCTCGCCGAGTACCGCCGCTCCCTCTTCCAGTACCTCACCGACAAGATGGCCATCGTTGCGCCAAACCTCGCCTCCCTGATCGGCGAAGTCGTCGCCGCCCGCCTCATCTCCCACGCCGGCTCCCTCACCAACCTCTCCAAATACCCCGCCTCCACCGTTCAGATCCTCGGTGCCGAGAAGGCGCTGTTCAGAGCGCTCAAGACCAAGGGCAACACTCCTAAGTACGGTCTCATCTACCACTCCAGCTTCATCGGCCGCGCGGGCGCGAAGAACAAGGGTCGTATTTCGAGATTCTTGGCCAATAAGTGCTCGATTGCTTCGAGAATCGATAACTTCTCTGAGGCGCCATCGACGAAGTTCGGTGAGGCGTTGAGGAAGCAGGTCGAGGAGAGATTAGAGTTCTATGCTACTGGCAAGGCACCGATGAGGAATGAGGAGGCTATGGTACGTTTTCTCTCATCCTTTCTTCTTATCTCCATGTAAACCGCCTATATCGAACATGCTAACAAATTCAATAGAAGGGTGCAATGGATGCCGTCCTCGGTGACATCACCATCGACGCCGACATGGCGGACATCGTCCCACCAACCCCAAAATCGGCCAAGAAGGAGAAGAAGGAGGAGAAGAAGGAAAAGAAGGAGAAGAAGAAGGACAAGTCCGAGGAGAAGGACGAGAAGAAGAAGCGGAGACGCAGCGAGGTCGCGGAGGAGGAGCCGGAGAAGAAGAAGAAGAAGAGCAAGAAGGTCGAGGCATAGACTGTCGAGACATCGAGCTGCTGACCTCTGTATCTCTTGTATTTCTTCCCTCTCTTTTTCCCCGGATCTCTCGCTTGCTGTTTGGGATGATGTCGAACGGATACGGCGTGTTTTGTGTGTGTTGTGCTGGATGGCCGCGGCATATTGTTGATGGCGTTGGGACGTTTGTATATGGCTGGCATTCACGGAATCTTACGTGCTCTTAAAAATACAATATCACCATTAAAGAACTCCTTGCTCTCCCATCCTGTGATCTTCGTTGTACTCGTGGGGGTCTATTAAATCCACTCCCGGTTTTGATAAACGCAGTCGCTAAGCACAGGACTCGGAAGTGTCAGCCGCTCGGCCGCCCTTTTGGGATGAGATCTTCATCATAGCCATCATCTTCATCGCTCTAGTACTAGGCTAGTGGTGTCTGAGTGCTAGATCTTGCTTAGAGACGTCTACAGTCTCTGAGGCAGGATGACCGGCATGTGAGTGTCTAGCTCACTGCTAGAACACCGTAAGGCCAATTGAGTAGCTAATAGCTCCTTGCCGTGCTCAGTGACTGGATTCAATAAAGCCCTACTTGTATCGTGAATATCGTGGTCACATGGAGAGTACTCCACATCTCCTATGACCTATCCCCATCTTCGTCTCATGTCTTTGCTGCTATAAACAAATGCTACCCAGTTCTTTGCCCAGACGCCGCGGACGCCATGCTCTCAAATCCGCACTTCTCTTCCAGTATTCCAATAGTCCCAGGGTCCCGATTCCATCTCGCGCTGCCCCCCATCTACTCCCCGTCTCTATGTCACCACTCGTCTCCCCGTCTAAGCACCCTCGCTTCCAAACTCCGCAGTCCACTCCTCGTTTCGCTTGATATCCTCCTGGCTCACCGTCGGCCTGCTCCCCTTGACCGCCTTTATGAAGTCCTTCAGGAGCAGCGGCGGCTCGAGCAGCCTGTCGCTGTCGACTTCCGTCCACGTCATCTCCGTGGCGCCTGTGTCGCCGGGGGAGCAGGGGGTCAGTTTTTCGACGCCGTCGACGTTGACCTGTGAAGCATCAGCAAATGGAGAGGAAAAGGTGGGAACGGAAATAAAAGGGCTGCTGGACATCAGCGTACTGACCTTCTTGTAGTGCGTGGCTGTCTGGATCTTCCGCACTGGCTGCATCAAGGCGTCTTGCACGGCGATGCTGATATCGCTCCCCGAATACCCCTCGCTCAGCTCACCCAGCTTCCTGTAATCGGCCAGGGTGAGGTCGCACGGCGTCGAGCCCACGGCTAGTTCGAACATCCTCGTCCTGGCGGGCAGGTCCGGCAGGGAGATATGCACGCGTCGCTGGAAGCGGCGGCGGATCGCGGCGTCCAGTTGCCACGGGATGTTGGTGGCGCCCAGGACCAGCACGCCCTTAGAGTCCCGCCCGACGCCGTCCATTTGCACGAGCATCTCGGTCTTGATGCGGCGCGAGGCCTCGGACTCGCCTTCGCCGCGCGGCCCGCAGAGGGCGTCGACTTCGTCGATGAAGATTATGGAGGGCTTGTTCTCGCGGGCCATGGCGAAGAGCTGCTTTACTAATCTGAAGGTTGGGAGTTAGCTTCGTTAGTAGAGGTCGTGGGATTCCGCGAGCGGACATACCTTTCGGACTCTCCCATCCATTTCGATACCAGATCTGAAGAGCTCACGCTGAAGAACGTGCTATTTGCTTCCGTAGCCACTGCCTTTGCGAGGAACGACTTTCCCGTCCCGGGAGGGCCGTAGAGCAGAATCCCCTTCCACGGCTGACGCTTTCCCACGAATAGATGCGGGAACTTGATGGGCAGAATCACCGCCTCCTTCAGCGCCTCCTTCGCGCCCTCCAGCCCCGCAACATCCTCCCAGTGAATATTCGGCTTATCCTGCAAGATCGCACCCGCCAGGGCATTCCTCAACTTCTTATTGTCCGCGTCACCGTCGCCCTCGTCCTCCTTGCCCTTGCCCCCGCCTCCCTTCGAGCTCCCGTCCGCGCCCAGCAGCCCCGGCTTCTTGCGCTTGCCGTCCGAGTCCGCGAGGTGCTGCTTCAGCTTCTCGGCGCGCTCCATGTACTCCGAGGCCTTGGCGCGGATCATCTCCTTCGACTTGGCGTTCTTCTCCCACTTCAGGGCCAGCATGAAGAGCTCCAGCGACTGGTAGTAGAGTTGGTATGCCTTTTCGTAGTCGCCTGCGGTGTCGGATTCGATGGCTTTCTTGACGACGTCGATGGCGCGCCCGAGGAAGTCGGTGTTGGACATGGCGGGCGAGGTGTATATACGACGACAGGAATAGTGATTGAGGGCGGATTTGCCGATCTATCGCTGGTTCCTGGGGGATGCGTGGTCGCGAGAGTTGGTGGGATGGTGGTTATGGTGTTGCCTTGGCGACGGCGCAGATGGGTTTTCTTGGACGATAAACCTCCTGTCGTCTTGGAGAGAGCTGGAACACAGCCGGCAATATGAAAATCGCAACGCTATGGCCGTGAGATGCAAGGAACAGAGAAATTCGAAGGTTTGTTGTATTTAATCCACGATCGTCGTGGAAACGTTGTTGTTGTCGCCCTCACCGACGCAAGGCTAGCCGCTTCGCTTGGTCGACCCCGCTAAGAATTACCCCCCAGCCAGCGTCCATGTCTCAGGGATTGATGCAAGAAAGAGAGTGAAGAGCCTCTACACTTTCTGGAATCCTATTTATTTCACTCGCACAGAAATCGAAATCCAACCCGAGCTGCTGTGTAGCTTATGTGCTGAAACATACACTGCACGACTTCACGCTCAATTCGACCGCAAGTTCAACAGACCGATAACTGCTCTCATCACCGCAGTCATGGCAGAAGTTCAGAAAAGGCTCCAAGCTTTGTCCGAGGAGTATCAGACGCTGCAGACAGGTATGCGACTATGGGGTTTTGATTTGAGCTTCAAGACGGAGACCTAATTGTGTGCAGAGCTCCAGACCATCGTCGCAGCACGCCAGAAGCTCGAAAGCCAGCAGCAAGAGAATAAAGGCGTAAAGAAAGTGTGTTGGGAATCACCATGCAATCATTGCCCGGATACATACTGAAGGATGCAATGCAGGAATTCGATTCTCTCAAGGAGGAGGCAAACATCTACAAGCTCGTGGGGCCAGTTCTGCTGAAGCAGGACAAGACCGAGGCAATCATGGCCGTTGACGGACGCTTAGAGTTCATTGACAACGATATGTGAGCATTCGCACTGCTGCGAGCAATGGGGATGTGCTGATGGCTATTCAGCAAGAGGACAGAGAAGCAAATCGCCGAGATCCAGGCAAGCAGTGACAAGAAGCGGATGGAGGTGAGTGCCGCATCTTTGTGACGTTGGGCAAGAACTGATGATGGTATTCTACAGATCATCCAGCTCCAGTCTCAGGGTGAACCTCAGCCTACGGCATGAGCGACATAAGATGATATTTAGGCACACGCGGACGGCTAAAAGCGAGCGTGACGGGCCGTCGATCTGGGGGCCAGATATTGCCATCTGCTGTATAACGAACGGGACCTCGGTACAGGAGAGGGCAATGGCCAGCTTGCACTGCTGATGACGGAGAGATTATGGTCCGAAAGGAGGTTGTCAAGAATCGATGGGAGCCGTTGTGCTTCTCCTCTCAACCCCTAAAATCCCTCAAATTGGGCATCACTGGCAAACTTGGGATCTGGGATCTGGGATCTGGGACAAGGCAGTATCATGCGATGAGGACCGTTTCAACGGGCTGAGGCTGTGTTCCCATCGGAGAGGAACGGGTCTGCACGCCCAAATGCGGAGTGCATGCGGGGATATTGCGGAGACATCGACACGTTCTCGCAATTTATGATGCATCTGTACCTACCTATCTGTACAGAAAATCAAAATCGGAGAAAGCATCCTTGATCCCAGTGGTGAAGATTTTTGACAGCGTTCCTGGAGCGTGTGATGTGACATGGTTGGCGAGATCCTGTATGTCCCGATGATTTTGTTTTGACAGAAACCGACGAAGGCCCGAAGTGATACATACATACAACCAACGCACGGAGAATTGTGGTGTCGACCAAGTCTCACTGTCTCAGTAAGCAGTTGCTGGCTGCCTCGGCTTGCAGAAGGCAAACAAGCCATGGCCCATCGGACTCGGTCTCGCAGCCTGTTTTTGGACGGGAAAATCGGACCGTGCCGCAAAGGATGGTGATGTGAGATTTGAGCCGAGAGGAGCCGGGATGGGGATGGGGATGGGGATGAGAGGCGGAGGGAGTGAGGCTTTGGTTGGGATGCATTCTGCATTCTGCATTCTGGAATGTATACGGCAGTGCAGTACAGTGCGGTACTGTATTATTATTATTATAGGTATGTACTGTATATGTACATACCTACGTACGCGCATACCTGCATACATACATAGGGCTACAGGAGCAGGAGCAGGAGTGGAGCGCGACCGGCATTGTCCACATGTGAGGCAGGGGAAGGGGCATGGATGATGGTGGATGATGCTGAAGAAGATGATGATGGAGGGAGTCCGGGAGTCGCTGGCTGGAAAATGGAAGCATGGCCACCCAGACACATGGATGGATGGATGGAGCGGTGGAGGGAGCGGTGGAGGGAGGGAGGGACCGGGTTTCTTGGTGCATGCAATATGGACATGCATACATGCATATATATGTACATATGTACAGTGCACATGTATGTACATACATTCATCACGACGACGACGAGGATGCGGAGAGGTGGAAGTACTCTCTCTAATGGAGGAGTACTGATTACTGAGTACTATATGTCTATATGTCTATATGTCTATATGTACTCTCCAGATATATCATATAGTACATACATAGGTACATCAGTGCGCATCGCATGAGCCCTCATCCCTCCTCGTCCCTCATCCCTATTCTTCATCCCCTTACTCAGCCAACTCCTCGTGGGTTTCGGACGTCCACATTCGACCTTATTGATCCTCCTCCCCCTCCTCCTCCTCCTTCTTTTTGTTCTCCGCTTCAACACCTATTCTTTGTCGTTGTTACATTGTACATCGATATCCATACCTTCTCAATCCTCTCGACCTCGCCCTCGACCTCCCTCCCCATCGTCGGCTCATGACAACAGCATTCCGATCGCCGGAACCACTGCCCGAGGCGATCTGAACGATCTGAGACGGATCGCTGGGACGGAAAAAGTGGGAACGCCGGCCAGACAGACAGGCAGCGGGTGAGCGACCCAGCCCAGCTCGGCGCACAGCATAAACCATAAACCCGCCAACTTCATCTCCATCGCCATCTCCAATTCCAACTCCAACTCCACGCCTGGCGCCAGACTCCCAGGCGCAACGGCTGCAATACACTACACTACACTACACTACACTGCACTCACTCACTCACTCACTCACTCACTCACTCACTCACTCACTGTGTATACTGCAGCACCTGGGGGCGAATCTCTTAGGGCTCGTGTTCGTCGGGATGACTTCAATCGTAAGCAAGCCGTTGTTCACTCTACCACTGCCATCCTCTATATCTGTCCTGTACATGTTGCCTCACCCTCATGCGACTTCTCCTGCACCCAAACCGCTCTATCACCGAACCCCACTGATGTCTTCCTCTCCCAGCTGTGCCTCGCACACTACTGCGACACCCACGGCCCAACACCTCTCATGGTGACCGAAGAACTACCCGTCGCCTGCTCGACCTGCTTCAGCGACGACACCCCCTCGCTCCCATCGACGCCCCTCCCCTCCGCTCCCCTCTCCCGCACCACCTCCGGCTCCTTCGACAAAGAAAACGACGTGCAAGTCGCGCGACAGTTCAACCCCAACGCCTCAGAAGCCTCGGGCTTCAGCTACGCAACAATCAACACGCCCCCCGAATCCCCACGCATCGCCGCCCTCCAACCGTCCCCCAACGGCAACGGCCACCGCCGCGACTCCTCCTTCCGCAAGACCTACGATGAGGCCGACAGGAAGCGCGCCATCCCCTGCGAGAACTGCGCCCTCACCCTCCCCAAGAAAGTAACCTCGCAGCTGCCTCCCACCGCCGGCTCGAGCACGTCCTCCCCCAAAGCCCTCGACAACAACGACTCCCCCGTCCTGCGCACCCGCAAGCCCTACGAGCTGATCTCCCTCTCCACCTCCGCATCGCCTTCGTCGAAGTCCAGCGACTCCGACGAGCCCGACCGCGCGCACGCACACTCGGAGCGCAAACCCCGCCGCCGCAGCATGCGCCGCAGCGTCACGAGCAGCAGCGCATCGAGTATTTCCAGCGCGACCTCGCCGCAGCACGCGCACTACCTCGACTACACCTCGACGCACGATCCACTGACCTCCTCGTCCTTCTCGCTGCTGCGCGCCGCCTGCCTGCGCACCCTCTCCTGCGAGACGCTGCCGCCGACGCGCAGTCCTTCGTCCCCCTCGCCCTACAGCGCCGTCTCGAGTCCCGGCTCCGCCTTAGGGAAGACCTTCGCGCCGCCGCCCGGGGCCTCGGCATCGGGCGGCCCGATCTTCTTCGGCGACCCGCTCGCGGGCTACACGACGGCGTTCATCTTCCGCATCCCGGACCCGTGCGCGCGCGGGCGGCGGCGCGTATACGCGCTGCTGTGCCTGAGCCAGACGGGGGAGCGCAAGGCGATGCGCGCGTTCGGCGTGCTGGCCGGCGCGTTCAGGGAGCTGGCGGGCTGGATGCAGGGGCTTGCGGAGGCGGAGGCGGATCGGATGGAGGTGGATGGGGAGCAGGCCGGGGGCGGGGAGGGGTTGAGCAGGGGGTTGAAGGAGGCGAGGGCGGGGAGTGTGAATGCCGATCGCGAGAGGGTGCCGACGAGTAGTTTTTTGAGTGGGAGACAGGCGGGGGGCTATGAGAGCGAGGGGGGCAGGGGCGTGGGGATGGGTATGGGGATACGGGGGGTGAGGTCGAGGGGGCTCGCGGAGCTGGTCGGGCGCCCGGATTTCTTCATCGAGCTGCATGTCAGGTTCGTGGCGCTGCTGGCGCAGTTGAGGTTCCTGATCGATGGGAATTGAGGAATTGAGCCGCTGAGCGCAACTGAGCCGGGGATTTATACATTGACGACGACGTGTCATTGGGAGAGGCGGAGCTATGGATGTTGACGCTGCTCGTGAGGCGAGATAATAGACGGGGCCTTGGGCCGAGAAGGAAAAGGGGGGGGAGGATAAAACTTTTAATGGTAATGCCCGGCATCTACAGATCGGGCGGTAATGGGAAGGGACGGAAGGGAAAAGGAGGAGGCCCAAAAAGTGTATAGGAAGCTTGTCAGGGCGGGCTTTGCGGCATAGACAAAAAGGCAGGAAGGAGGGGGGATGGGGATAGAAGGCGGGGCGGAGCGGAGCGATGGGCGTTTATTGCTTGCTCGCTTGCTGGATGTTTTGGAGCGGTTTATTTGTGCATGAGCGGATTTTGGGCGAGGAGGGGTTGTGTGGAATGCTTGCTCTGTGTGTGTGTGTCGTCGTATTTGTGTTTGAGCGTGTTGTGTGGGCGAGGTGATACCTGTTTGGAGCGAGGGGAGGGGATAACGGGGAAGAGGGATTTAGATGAGCTACTATTTATGATAGCAAAGTAGGGGAGAGGAGGGAGGAAGTTAGCTTGTAGCTCGTAGCTTGTCTGCCGGACACGGCTTGCAGCGCACGCATGAGATGTAAATGTTCAAAGATATCAGATCAGGGAAGATCACTATGCATCAGTGCTTGTGGCTCGACAACTGTTGCATGGTAAGATGGATGGCATAGATGCAGCTGGGCTCTGAACTACTGTACTATCTCGCTCCGTCCATGATTGTCACCCCCCTTGAGCTGCCACCACAAAATGCACAATACATCTACCCACCCACCCTGCCTACATCTCGCCAGCACGCCCACGGACCTCGGCCAAGATGTCCTCGACCTCGAACGAAACGCCACGCTCCCCTTCCCGTATCGCCGTTTTTTCCAGTCTCCTCACGAAACGCCCGAGAGACGGTGTAAGCCTCCCTGCACCTTCTCCTGCTGCAGACCGAGCCTGCTGAAGCAGTCCGTCCCCCTTCCCGGACATCGCGGCCGGCTTCCGTCGTCTCCCATTTCGCATGCTAGCAAATCCAGTGACTCGTTCGTTTGCCGGGCCCAAAAGTGCCCACCCAGGAGGTGCGCTGCGGTGCGGCTGCGTTGTTGTTGACGCCAAAAAATCCAAATCCCGCGAGCCTATGCCGTCGACTTCCGCTTCTCCTTATGCTCCCTGTGCTTCTTCTTCTCCTTATCATGGCTCTTATGCTTCTTCCTCGACCCCCCCTCCTCCTCCTCCGCCTCCTCGTCCACCACCAGCGCCCTATGCTTCTTAAACACCCTCGGCGCCTCCACCATCTCCACATCCCCATCGCTCTCCTCCCCAATCGTCCCCGTCGTCCCCTCGCCGAACCCAATCGGCTTAAACCGCATCCTCAGCCCGCTGGGCTGCGCCCTGACCGGCTTCTCCGCCACCGGCACCGTCGCCGCCGCCTCGCGCATCAGCTCCGGCAGCTGCACGAGATGCTGCAGATGCAGCGTCTGCGCGACGCGCGCCGGCGCCGGCACGTAGCGCCCGTCGCGCCGCGGCACCAGCACGCGCGTGTGCGCGTCCGCGCCGCTGTCGGGGCGCACGAAGCCGTACGACTGCCCGTGCACCGTGATGGCCGGCCGCCCCGCCTGCACGTCGCGCAGCGATACGCTGCGGATCGAGCTGATGGGCACGGAGGCCGGGGCCGTGATGTACCAGAGCTGCTTGGCGGCGAGGGCGGGGGCGGAGAGGAGCGAGGTGGCTTGGGGCAAGGTGGAGGGGGCGAGGGGCGAGAAGTCGGCGGGTGGGACGAAGGGGGGTGCTGGGGCGGTGGGGGTTGGTTTCGAGGGAGCGGCGGCGGGCTGAGCTGCACTGGGGGTTTTCCTGGGGAGGGGTTAGCTTTTAGTTGAGAGGGGGGAGGGAGATGGGGAGAGAGGGGAGGGTGGAGGGGGGGATATGTACTTTGGGACGGTGACTTTGACGGGGAGATCTGCGGCGTTGGAGTCGCTCTCGCTCTCACTCTGGCTCTCACTTTCGCTGCTGTCGCTTCCGCTTCCACTTCCACTTTCGCCTCCGCTCGAACTAGAGGTCTCTTCTTCGTCAGGACCTGAGCTGCTCGTAGCACTGCTGGTGGCCGCTTTTTCGTCGGCGGCGGTTTCGTCCTCAATGCCTGATTCCAGGTCGCTGTCGGCGATTCTTTCCGTGCTTTTGCTGGCAGGAGCAGCCTTCTTTGCTGGCTTCACGACCTTTTTGGCCATCTTTTTTGTCGAAGACATGTTGCAATTGGGAAGCAATGGTGTCGTGCAGAGACAAGACAGGGACAATGCTTGGGGCGTGGTGGTTGATTGAGGCGTGGACCGTGGTGGTTGTCGATTGACCAAGAACTTTTTTTTGGTGTCGGCAAAATTGCAGATAAGCTCCGACGATAAGGACTGGGGATGATGGCTGGTGCATGAAATATTGCCCACGACCTACCCAACGAGACCGCAGCGTTCTCTGCAGACGACATGTCGGCGAACAAGAGGAGGAAACTGAATAGTTTCCAGGAGACAAAGAGTATATAATCCAGCCTTGTGGATGCATACGGCTAACATCTGCACAGATATCAGTGCGTTTGCGGCAAGACAGCAGGCCAAGTTTTCCAACTTCTCCCAAGCCCCAGGAGCAGCAGAAGGCGCTGTTGAGAAAGTCGAGCGCAAGAAGAATGCAACTCGAAATGTGTCGGATGAGTTGCTGAAAGGCCCTTCGTTCGTGGAAGCTGGCAAGACGTCGCGGCTCTTCAGGCTGGGCCTGGGGCTGGGGCAGAGCAGCGACTCGGCGCAGGACGATGGCGATGGCGATGGCGATCGCGATGGCGGTTTTTCGGATTCTTCGCCGTATGAGCGGGAGACTGATGAGGTAGAGGGCGGCAGGAGGTAAGCCATCCATTTAACCATCTTGCAGACAAGTGCTGAGAGATATTGTGTAGAAAGAAGTCACGTGGAATGGAAACTCCTGCAGAGCCGGCCCTTGTGCAGTTGACGACGGTGAAGGCGAGCAAGGATCGCATTATACGAGAAGATGGCGGGCATATACGTGTGAAGCTTGCTCCTGGAGAGGTATGGTCATCAGCCCACTGTGGCATCTTCATGTGCTAATGTGTATCAGAGACTGGTGGCTCTTGGAGAGTATGGCCTTTCGGTGATCAGGGGACGAATAACGATCCTTGGAGCAACGCTTTCGCCTGATCATACAGTGCATCATGTCTACGCATTGTTCTCTCATTCCTTACCGGTGATTAGGTACTTGGAGTCTGAAGACGACGAGGTTGTGATCCGCTTGTCTCAGTTGTCGACTGGACTGAGGACTTTGAAGAAGCTCTCGCCGTTGTTCTGTAGACTATGGAATGAGAGTGCGACGAATTTGGCTGGAGAGACAGATAGCAAAGAGAGAAGCTCTTTTCAGATAGTACGTCCTCTCGATCATCCGTCAATTCTCATACTAACTCTTGCCAAGCTCTTCTCCACAGCTGATGGCCCGAAAAAAATGTATCTCCAGCACGTCTACTCGCCTCCAGAATGGAACGAGATACTTGCCTCCGTATCATCAGGCAAGTGGAACCGTGGGGCCACTTCAAGTGTCATGATCTGCGGTCCCAAAGGCTCTGGGAAGTCCACGTTCGCAAAGCTTCTTATTAACAGACTTTTGACATCCAACTCCCCCAAAACGCCGCGACCAACCGCTACTGCAAAGAGGAAAAATGCGATCGGAGTGCTGCTCCTGGATCTCGACCCAGGGCAGCCAGAGTACTCTCCTCCTGGACAACTCTCACTGCTTCATCTGGTGAGACCCAATTTTGGTCCTCCATTTGCACACCCAGAGTCTGAGAGCGGTGGGTGTACTGTCATACGCTCCCACTCTATCTCTGCCATATCTCCATCACAGGATTCAGACCACTACATGGCTTGCGTCTTGGATCTCCTCATCCATTATCGCCATTACGTTTCCTCGAATGCCGAATGCCCTCTCATAATCAACACCCCCGGCTGGGTCCTCGGTACGGGCCTCGAACTACTGCTCGACCTCATCAAGCACTCCAAACCCACCGTTGTGATCTATATGTCCATCGACGGGCCTCTTGACGTTGTCAAGGCCCTGCGAGATGAAGCAGGGAAGACCCTGGTGGTCACTTTACCGTCACAGATCAGCGAGTATACGACGCGGACGGCGGCGCAATTGAGGACCATGCAGACGATGAGCTATTTTCATCTTAACCAGAAATCACAGGGAGTGCCGTCTTGGAAGGGGAATCCATTGACAAGTATGCCACCTTGGGTGGTGAGGTATGCGGGGGGGAACAGCGGGATCGTGGGGATTATGTGTCTTGGGGAGCAGCCGCCGGCGGACATGTTGAAGGAGGCTATTAACGGGACACTGGTCGCGGTGGTTATGGTGGACGACATGTCTGCGATAGCTGGGTGGACAGACGACAACAATGGCCAAGATGGCCTCAGTGAGGCAGATGGCTCGTCGTCGCAATCGAAGAGACAAATAGCCGTTAACACGCCAGAGGACCTACCATACCTCAATCCCGACATTGCGACCTCTCCCGATCCAAAGCACTCCCGTTCCCTCGGCCTCGCACTGGTCCGAGGCATCGACACGGAATCCAAGACGCTCCATCTCCTGACGCCCATCTCCCCCAAACTCCTCAGGGACATGAGCCACTACGGGAAGAGCATTGTGCTTGTGAGTGGGAAGCTCGAGACGCCGGGCTGGGCGTATACGGAGGAGTTGTACAGGCAGGCGGCGACGGCGCAGAGCATGAGGAATAAAGCGCTCGAGGAGCATGTAGGCGATGAGCGGGGAAGTGCAGGGGAAGAGGAAGAGGCGGAAGAGGAGGTTAAGGGCTGGGAGGATGCGCCTTGGATTGAGAGGGTCGAGGGACATCAGGGACGAGGTGTCGGCGCGCGGGTCTGGAAGGTTAGGAGGGACCTGGGGAGGGGCGGCGACGGCGTTTGAGAGGGGAGAGGCAAGATGCAAGAGGCGAGAGGCGAGAGGCAAGAGGCAACCGTGATATAACTCACATGGCTCTTGGCTCACGACACGTCTTGATGAGCAGAAGAGAGCAGAAGACCTTACATGGCCATTATGATTAAAGCTCCTAGTTGCCGTGGTTCGTGGTTCGTCGTTCGTGGCCATGTATTTCACCTCGCGATAGAGCACAATCGAGGGACAGGATGGCGACTTCGCCCGAGTGGCCCGTAGCCCCCGTGGGCTGGCTAGTCGCAGGTCGGACCTGTCATTCATACCAAGGCTCAGCCAGCGGAGGGGAGGGGGTGGTCGGAGGAGGTCAAGTCGGTCACATGAGCACTCCTCCGGTGCTAGGTAGGAGAAAGCTGTAGCTGTCGATGTAGCTGTAGATAGATGCTTTCTACGAAACGATATCTGAACCGTACAGTACCAGGCATTTTCGTGTCTACAGAATCGACTCCATCGAGAACATAAAAGGCAGAACCTCAGGCCTCGCCTCAGACCTGAGGCCTCAGACCTCAGGCCTCATTCCATCACCTGAGAGACTGACGACATCTGCATTTGGCGACTTCCCCCGCTAAACCCTCCTGGGCAGTGCGAGACCCCAGCCACCGGCCGGATAAAGGCGGGCGGTGAGTGATTGTGCCAGTGCCGGTGCCATTGTGGTCTCACGTGCCAGCCGTATCTATCAGGAACCGTGCAATCTTGCCCAAAGCAGCTAGCTCCACACAATCTGTCAACCAGTCGGCGTCATCGCCTGTCAACGTATGTATGAATGTATGAATGTATGAATGTATGAATGTATGAATGTATGAATGTATGTAAGGTACAGTACCAAGGTACCGCTCCCATCCCCATCCGCATCCGCTCGGTTGCCTCACAGCAACAGCAACTGCTGCATCCTCCGCCGCTTGTCATCCTCCTCCTCTCCTCCTTCCCCTCTTCCATCACCATCCCTCCACGCAATCCATCAACACAAACATCGTAGCACATTGCTGTCGCAGATATTGATATAGGAGCTGTGAACTGTATCCCCAGTAAGGAGCACAGAGTATAAGCAGCAAGCAATCATGAAGAGCGCTCTCTTCACGGCGGCGTTGCTGCTGGGCTCGGCCGAGGCCGCTGTCCACAAGATGAAGCTCCAGAAGATCCCTCTGGCGGAGCAGCTCGTAAGTCGTCCGCGTTCTCGTCCTCGTCCTCGATGTCTCTGGACCTCACTGGAGCTGCTGAGGTGCAGCGGAGGTTGTGTGATGACGATGGCTGATACGCCGATTGCAGGAGTATGCGAACATCGAGACCCACGTCAAGTCTCTCGGCCAGAAGTACATGGGCATCCGCCCGCAGACACACATCGATGAGGTCTTCAGAGAAACCTCCGTCCACAACGAGAAGGGCGACCATCTCGTGCCCGTCACCAACTTCCTCAACGCCCAGTGTGAGTCTCCGTCCCCTCCCCCGCTCCATTTGTCATCTGACCCGTCCAGACTTCTCCGAGATCACCATCGGCACTCCTCCACAGGGCTTCAAGGTCGTCCTCGACACCGGCAGCTCCAACCTCTGGGTCCCGTCCCAGTCCTGCGGGTCCATCGCCTGCTACCTGCACACCAAGTACGACTCCTCGGAGTCGTCGACATACAAGAAGAACGGCAGCTCCTTCGAGATCCACTACGGCTCCGGCAGCGTCAAGGGTCTCATCTCGCAAGACACCATCTCGATCGGCGACCTGACGATCAAGGGCCAGGACTTCGGCGAGGCGACCGAGGAGCCCGGCCTCGCCTTCGCCTTCGGCCGCTTCGACGGCATCCTCGGTCTCGGCTTCGACACCATCTCCGTGAACAAGGTCGTGCCTCCGTTCTACAATATGATCGACCAGGGCCTCCTCGACGAGAAGGTCTTCGCCTTCTACCTCGGCGACGCGAACACCGAGGGCGACGAGTCCGAGGCCATCTTCGGCGGCATCAACGACGACCACTTCACCGGCGACCTGACCTACCTCCCTCTCCGCCGCAAGGCCTACTGGGAGGTCGATCTGGACTCGATCGCCTTCGGCGATGCCTCCGCCAAGCTCGACAACACGGGCGTGATCCTCGACACGGGCACCTCCCTGATCGCGCTCCCATCCACGCTCGCCGAGCTTCTCAACAAGGAGATGGGCGCCAAGAAGGGGTACAACGGGCAATACACCGTGGAGTGCGAGAAGCGCGACTCGCTGCCCGACGTGACATTCACGCTCGGGGGCCACGACTTCAAGATCGGGCCGTACGACTACATCCTCGAGATGCAGGGGAGCTGCATCAGCACGTTCATGGGCATGGACTTCCCGGAGCCCGTCGGGCCGTTGGCGATCCTGGGGGATGCGTTCCTGAGGAGGTGGTACAGCGTCTATGATTTGGAGAAGGGCGCGGTGGCATTGGCGAAGTCGAAATAGGTGGGTGGCCAGGATGACGCGATGGGAGTGAGGGTTTGGGAAGGGGGGAAGAGGAGCTTGGATTGGGGGAGGAGTAAATGGACGGTGAGGGAGAGCGGGGGATCATGCTTGTGTTTGTCGAACCGAACGTCCCGTACGGGATTTCATAGCATTGTCATTAACTCTTGGTATTCTTCCTTGTTTGGTGGGGTTCTCCTGTTCCTGCCTGTTTTTGGACATACCGTAGCTGAGCTGTAATCCGAAATGGGAGATTTGTTGCTCTGCAGTGCAGGTTCTTTCATGTTCATAAGATGGGATTTCTGTGGCATTTGATTGATGGTGGCGATCTTGATTGTGTCGGGCGACGTTGGAGAGAGCAGAGCAGAGCAGAGCTACGCCATGCCATCTATATCTTTATACATACCCGATCTTTGGGATTCGGCATGCTTGTTTGTCGAGTCAGTGGAGTCACGCCGTGAAATGGAATATATTGGAGGAAGAGGCAGATTGTTATGGTCTCACACAATATATTATGCATCGAGTATCGAGCGTTCGAAGGAGTCGCAGTCTGCCTAGATATGGGAGCAGAGCAAATGCCCCATAAAGAAACACTTCGTCACGGATTCACGTCCAAGAACTTGAGTTTAGGCCTTACGCGTCTCCGCAGCATCAAGCTGTATAATTACGATCCCTCGTCCTGCATACCTGTGGCTTATATCTAGTAGTACAAGGTCCCCGATTCTCCATGCAAATGCAAAGCCGATCCCTCTCCTCCACTCTCTCTCTCTAGGTGTAGAATGCGAACTTGTCCTTCTCCGCTCCCGCCTTAACCTGGCTCGAGTACGCATCCTCCAGATCCGACTGGATGATGTTATATCTGTTCTTCCTGACCGCCCTCAGCCCCGCCTCCTGCATGATCGCCGCAATGACCGCGCCGCTGAGAGGGTCGTTCCGGACGATCAGGCTGTCCAGGTCGACTTCGGGCGACAGGCTCATCTTGTTGGCGATCGTCGTGAAGATGAGACGTCTCTCGCGCCTGTCCCTCAGATTCGGGAACTCGATCTTCCTGTCCAGACGTCCCGGTCGCAGAAGTGCAGGGTCGAGAGTGTCGGCTCTGTTGGTGGCCATGATGACCTTGACGTTGGAGGTCTGGTCGAAGCCGTCCATCTGGTTCAGGAGCTCGAGCAGAATACGCTGGACCTCTCGGTCAGCGCCGGTTTGCGCGTCGAAGCGCTTCGTGGCGATGGCGTCGATCTCGTCGATGAAGATGATCGCTGGGGAGTTCTCACGTGCCATGCGGAAGACGTCACGGACCATGCGAGGGCCTTCACCAAGGTATTTCTGCACGAACTCGGAGCCGACGACACGGATGAAGTTTGCCGTTGTCGAGTTCGCGACGGCCTTGACAAGCATGGTCTTTCCGGTTCCGGGAGGGCCGTAGAGGAGAACACCGCGTGGTGGGTCGATACCGATTTGCCTGTAGAGGTCGAAATGCGTCAATGGGAGCTCGACGGCTTCTCTGATCTCCTGCTTCTGCATGTCCAGTCCTCCTACATCTGCGTATGTTACATCAGGCTTCTCGTGCGCGCCGAGCATGGCGATGGAGGAGTCGGCCTCCGGGGGAAGGATGTCGACGAGGGCGTTGGAGTGGCGATGGAGGGCGACGGAGGAGGATGGCTTGAGCTTCTCGCGATCGAGGGTCGAGAGGATTCGGACGACATAGTTGGAACCTGTTGACGACTGAACGATGCCGGTGCTGATATGATGTTAGTATTGGGCCACCTTGGGGTAGAATCTAGAGCCCTTACTTCTGATCTATAGCTTCCATGAACTGGCCGATGACCAAGGGAACACTTTGGATGCGCTTAATCTCCTCCTGTGCCCGCACCAACTCTCTCTTCAAGCTCCTATATACCATCACATCAGCATCGTTGCATCGTTGCATCGTTGCGAAAGATTCGGAATGCCCTACCTCTGCTCATCCTTGATGTACTCCTCTTGAAGCTGGATGTACCTGCATTCGTCAGCAAGCAGCCTGGACCTTCGCCATCAGCGCAATAACTCACTCTAGATGCCTCTGAAGCTTCTTCAACGTCGAATACTCGTCATTCCCGTCTGCTGCTAAGCCCTCGAGAGAATCTATGTTTGGAATGGACGATGGCAACTGCTTCCTATGAGGCAACACCTGCGTCGCAAGGTTCTCAACAGCCGTGTCCGCCATAGCTCGTCTGAATGTACAGACAGCAGGTCAAAGCGACAGAGATAGAATATGTTCGCGAAGGGTGTCGAGATGAGAGTGATAAGTTGGGGTGTGGTTTGATGAGGCGCGTTTGTATGTTGTGAGGGTATTAGGTTGTTAGGTTGTTAGGTTGTTAGGTTGTTAGGCTGTTATGTTGTTATGTTGTCTGGCTGGAGTTGTGCTTCGATGAAGGTCCAAATCGGGAATCTCCATGATAGGTTTGACAGGCATGACGGTGATCCTGCCCGTCTACATACGAGGCTGCAAGGCTGCAAGGCTGCAAGGCTGCAAGGCTGCAATAATAATATGTGCTTCGCCGCATTTGCCTGTACCTTGGTACTTGCTCAGATAAGTATCTACAAGTACCTACGGCGCATATATCCATATAAAGATACCTATTATGTTTACCTAGATACCTCCTACGAACGGAGCACTGTAGCAGGCTGAGTAGCCTGAGTAGCCTGAGGAGCAGTGAGTAGCAGTGAGTGCCTGCGCCTACATACGCTCTATAGCGGTATTGGGCCGCTGCAGCGATAGGCGATAGGGGCGATACAGGCCCCATCCATAACTGACTCCCAAGGTTCCGTTGTTCCCTCCCATCTTATCCCGACCTGACTCAACAACCTCCGCATAAACCCTCTCTCTGCCTCTCTGCCTCTCCTCCCTTCTCCTCCTTCTATACGACATATGACAAGAAAGATCCTCGCCGCATATAGTGTGGTGAATTCATTTTCACTGTGTTATAGATTGATGCTTCCTTTGCTTTGACTTCACTTATCGAGCCCCTTCGCTATGTCTTCCTCAATCGCTATTCCCACCCGGACGGCTTACGGCGACAGCAGCAAGGCTGGATCGAGCTCAAGCTCATCGTCTTGCTGCTCCGGTTCACCACATACTCCCCAATCAAAGGGGAAGAGTCCTTCAGCTACGCCGTCCAAATCAACTGGCCACAACCGCAGACGGAGCTTGCTGAGTGAGTCTCGCCTTGCTTGACCTTGCGTCTTGTTTCGATTAGCCAAGTGGCAGTGGTGGCACTTTATTTCTCCAGGCAGGGCTGGAGAATATACAGATTATGAACCGCAAGAGTCAACTCTAACAGAGGATTGCAGGCTCGTCGTTTTCCAAACAAGAGCATACTGTTATCAATATCGGTGACCCGGATGGACCGCCTCGTCTGGTAAGTCAACACCACCACCACCACACCTCTCCCTCCAAGTGTCAATAATTAACAGGTTACATTGCAGATTACCTGTGTACGATGTTCTCAGGGTTACGAATGGAACCCAGGTACGACCCATCATCCCAACAATATTCACAATATTCCTGATCGCCTTCTAACCCCCTCTCCAGAAATCTTCCTCCCCTCCTACGTCGAATGCGACTTCGAATCGCTCGAGCGCAAGCGCGACCCCGTCCACGAGATCCTCCTCAGCGACGAAGAAATCAAGAACATGTTTCCACAATAGATCCGCGGCGGCACCCCTTACCATCGGGCTCGCTGATCGGTTTCTCATCGCGGCGGTGAACGATGCACTTACAAACAACATTGGGGATGCTGCATATTAGTGTGCTGCGGACCTGACACGGACCCTTTTGGAGGCGGCCGGGCTACAGGGAGTGGCATTTAGGAGTATATTTTGGAAGCTTTGGGAGACGGCGGGCGACTTGCAGGATCGTTCTTGACTTTGCGGATACATTTCGATATGGGGGAGCACAGTATGCGTTGGGTGGGATTGGAGTTACGTTTCTGGTATGGATCATGAGGGATGGACATGGAGTCACATAGGGTCGAGAATGCATCTGCGTCTGCGTCTGCGTCTGCGTCGGGTATTCATTGTTGTATGCAGTTAGAGGCCTATATATGCTCAGCGCAACTTACATTTTCATGTTATGCATCGACAATCTGGGATGTTGAGTCAGTGAACACTGAACACTGAACAGCCTCGACGAGGCACGATGAGGCACGATGAGGCACGATGGATGGCCCGTAGGTAGGAGCGGAGGCCCGAGCTAGACACATCACAGTTTCACGTGCGTGCAATGAACCTCACCCCACAGTCCACAGTGGAAGAGTGCCGCTATAGCGATAAACGGCACGCTAGAGCTTATCGGACGCGCTAGGCACTTTTCGGCCTTGAGCAAGCATTATGTACATACTGTAGGTACAGGGTAAACAAATGGCCCTCCCTCCTCCACTTCGCCATCCCTCGACCTGCGCGTTGACATCTCGATCAGGACCCAACACACTCCGGACCATTCTCAGAGGATAGAGACGAGAGCAAGACATGGCGGAGATCCATAGGAAGGTCGAGCTCCAGGAGGCCGACGACCTGAGCTACCTCATCACCAACGTCCGACGCGCCGCGGATGCGAAGATCGACCTCGCGCTGCCGCCGATCGAGGGCGAAGACGCCCTACGGCAGAAGGTCGAAGAGCTCGTGCATGCCGTACGTCCCATCCCGCGTCTCTCGTCCCTGCATCTGCCTCTCTCCCATTTCCTCGCCACGTCACATTAATACCACCCCTCCCTCCCATCCACGCCGCTGCTCCCTCCCCTGCCCGCCCTCCCCTCCCACCCTCACCACCACCACAGCAGCAAAACGTACCCAGACGCAAGAACTGACATCCCACCCACCCCACGCAGTACATAACGCAAACATTCACCCTCGCCGCGCCCAGCACCCTCATAAACGGGCACCCCGTGCCGCTCGACTCGCCGCTCCTGGGCGCGCGCTCCGCCGCCGCCACCGCCGCCGCCGCCGACGACGACGTGGCCGAGGAGGAGTTCGAGCCGTTCAGCGACGCGCTGCGCGAGCGCGCGGCGCGGCTGCTGCGGCAGGAGGAGGAGCTGCTGGTTGAGATTGGGCGGCTGAGGCGGGAGGCGCCGCGGGAGGCGGCGCGGGTGTGGATGGAGGAGCTGGGGAGGGGGGAGGAGGAGGAGGGGGGTGCGGAGGAGGAGGAGAAGGTGGAGGTGGAGTTGGCAGTGGAGAGGCTGGAGAGGCAGGAGGAGGTCGAGGGGAGTTGGAGGAGGGGCGTCGAGGGCTTGGTGAGGCTGAAGAGGGAGTTGCCGGCGACGGCGGCGAGGATGGAGAGGGCGAGGGGGGCGGGGGAGTATGCGCTGGCGGAGAGGTGAGGCGAGTGGGTTTATGGTCGGGGATGCGGGGCGGGGTGGGGTGCATACGGAAGGGTGCCGGGCGAGGCCGGGCCGGTGCTGGTGTTAAGGAAGGCGTTGTGCAAGGCGAGCACCTTTGGAGTTCCGGATTGCAGTGGTTGAGAAGTACAGGGTACGGAGCAGGGCCTCTTCTACGAAGATTGTCATCGGTAGTGCAGTCCTCACGAGGGCGCCATGTGGACAAAATGAATGCATATGAACAAATCTCTCAGTATTCCCAAGGCGATGCTGCACAGCAATGGTCTACGTCTTACCCCATGCATATCTTGACCTCGATCTCATGCTCGTTCTACATCACACCCACACCACGTCTCAATGTTGAATACTCCTTTTATCATCCCGCGTGGCCCGTTGAATCTGATCTCATCCCCTCCCCCTCCCCCCTTCAAGCAGGTGTAATTTGTTCCTCAATAAACTCCTTCATCGGGACCTCCTTCTGCGGTTCCGTTACCGCCGGCGCACCCTCCTTATCCGCCTCCTCCCCCTCGACCACCTCCTGCCCCTCAGCCTTGGCGTGCGCCTTCTTCGCCCACTTCGGCTCACGCGCAAACTCCGGCTCAGTCCATGGACCAGCATCGCTGAACTCGCAACCGCCGGGACAATCGCAGGTGCCACCGAACCTCTTTGGCAGGTTCTCCGCCGGGACCTGGTCCAGCAGCTCCTTCTGGTATCCGCTGCCGAGGACATGGATCTTGTCGACGGTGACGGGGTCCAGGAAGCTCTTGATGACGCTGAAGACGGTGCTGAAGCCCCAGGGCGCGTTGATCAGGTACAGCTTGCCGAGGCGCTCGGGGTAGTAGTTCTGGGACATGGCGGAGGCCTGGCTGACGTACGAGTAGACGGAGGGCACCTTGGTGATGCCGACGCCCTTGAGGTCCATGATGGTGCAGCACGTCTCGAGGAGCTTGCCGGACTTGCGCGAGCAGGCCGGCAGGCGTGGGTCGGCTATCTTCTCGTACTCGACGGCGAGGTTTTGCAGCATGCGCTCAGCGGTCGTGATCTTGTACATGGCGGTCAGGTCGATGTTGCCCATCTGCTCGATATAGACTGGGCGGCCATCCTGTGGGGTCGTCAGCTGCGTACTAAAGCACAGGGATGAGGAGAGGGGGGAAGTACTTTGTCCGTCTTGTGGTAGTACTGTGGATAGTATTGGAAGACTTGGTGCTTCTCGGCATAATCGAAGTTGGGAACCAAGTTGTCGAGATCGAACTCTTTCCTCCAGGCCTCGCAATCGACGAACCTGTGAGAGGTTAGTCCGTGTGCATCTCCAAACGTCCAGACTTGCGCTGCGAGGAACGCACATCTTCTCCGCCAGCTTCACATCGAACTTTCTCGCGCGGAGGAATCGCAGCTGCGGCCAGTCAGTAGTCGCTCCATCGTCCCACGAGAACTGCACATGCCAGCGTCAGAGTATCCAGCCTCTCCGTAAAGCCCTGAGCCTCGAGCATCAAGCGCAATTGGGCGACCTGGGCCTCTTGCTCTGCGGTAAGATGGCCAGCGTGGCCGGGCAGGTGCGAGGGCGAGACAGTAGGGAAGTCATAATCGTCGTATTTTGGATCCGTCTTGAGTGGCACGATAGCTTGCTCTGCTGGGGCTGCCATGTTGGAATGTTGGATGTGTAGATGTATGTCGCGTGAGCGGATGGGAGTTTAGAGGGAGATGCGAGGTCTGGGCGAGAATAATGTTAAATGTTAACGTCGATGATCTACATACAGCAGCTAAGATTCCTCTCAGGAGCAATCTCTCGATCAGGCAGTGACGCACTGGTGCGCGTGCGCGTGGGCCACCCACCACCAAGCAGTGATTATAAGCGAGCATGCGTCGTGGAAAGGGGGAATGAGGGGTAAATGGGAGAGGGTCGATGAATGCGAGGAAGGGAAAATCTACAGTTTAACATTCCACGAAATCAAAATCTACAGTACATCATTTAGAGGCATGGCTTGATATAATACAGCTGCCTATATTCAAAGACACCTAAGACGCCTTTATGCAGTCATGTTCTCGTGAGTCGCTTTAAGGACGAGCATTAGGGGTTTTTTAGATTTGAGCATGAACAATTGACTTCAGCCATTCGACGATCCCTTCTTCTCCGACCCCTCTGCGCTTTCTAGCTCTGCCTTCTCCTTCCTCTTCATAGTGACATCCCAGTTGTAGACTCTTGCTGTGGCGACTTCCATAGTCTATTCGACGTTAGTCTTATTCAATGCCACGCGTCCATGATAATGCATACTGTGATTTGCTCTCTCAGAAAGTCCAGATCTTCCTCGCAGTTTGACAAGCTCAGCCTTGCTGAAGATAACTTCGAGTCGAGCAGCTCTTCGGCCTCGTCGATAGGATACGACAGCATCACGTTTGCCTATAATGGCTCAGAATCAGTATACGCCGTCCTTGAAGTTGGGAAGTCGATGCGCACTCCAAGCCACAGGTACACCTCTTCCGTCGGCGGCACATGTGCTTTTGCGTAGAGTGTATCGTTGAGCTCGAAGATAGCCTCTATTGGATCGGAATCTGGCTGTAACGAATCGGTCAGCACTTTGCTACGCATGGGGAACAGGAAGCAACGGGTACCTTTCTTGTCTTCAGGAACCGCACAGTATCTAGTGTCTTTTGGATATCGGGCATCTTGTCCTTCAAGCCGGCTGCTCGTCGTTGTTGGTTGGCCTCCATGAACTGGTATTTTCTGTGAGGTCGGTCAGCTGGCATCTCGCAAGACCTGGCTGCGCAGCATACGCTATCATCTCCTGGAAGCTCTTGAGAGTGGCCTCCACATCGGCCCTCGATGTGACATAGTCCTCGACCTTGTCAACGAACGGCGCATATGGGATGCCTCGAGGATTCGTCGCAGCGGCATCTTTTCTGGACAGAGTCAAGGTGGTCAGTTAAGCTCTGACTGAGGGATCGAATGCAATTGCAATGACCATGGAGGCTATAACTCACTTGGGCGCTGACACCGACATTGTCGATGATATGTGCAGCTAGGCAAGTTGCGCTGCAATTGTATGTATGGCCTTGGCCTTGTTGACCATGAGCCCGATAATTAACGTCCACGATTGTGAGGCACTGCCACAGAAGCTAGCGCCACATTTCGGATTCTGTCGACCACCAGCCACAACTCCGTGAGCTTCTGTCAATCAAGAATAATCAACTCAAAGCTCTGTTGTCAGGTTGTGGAAGAATACTTTGGAATGCACGACAATTGACAATTATATGATCTTCGAATTTCCAACTGCATTATGAACTCTTTGTGAGGCAGGCTCTGTTCTCACGATATGCGATATGCGATATGCGATATGCGATATACTGATATTATATATACATATATCGCTTCAACAGTGACCATCATCGTCTCCTATTGAATTGGGGATGATGACCTGTTCACCACTCTGCGACCTGGGATGACCCGGCATGGCTTCGGCGATCTGTTGGCGCAGATCCTGTACCTGACTCTATATTTGTAGGCGTTCTGCACTCCACGACCACCCGGTACTATCATAATACACAGCTGTGGCAGCGTTCAGGTATGAGCGGGCAGGCGGGCACAGACAAGTACTACTGAAGTTCGAATCAGACCATAGCTGAAAGATCCTCCCAACGAATCCAAAGTCCAAAATCCAAAGGCGAAAAGACTCCAGTTGTCACCAATAGTGGCTCGTTACGCAAGAAAAAGGCGCTTCGCACCCACTTCGTGCACAAAGTGTCTCCATGATGATGGGATTATCAGATCATCTTGTCCAATCTTATCAATCTAATCTTATCCATTCCGTCGTCCCGCCGCCAAGCAGCACTGGACCATTCTCGGCATCCCCCACTCCACTCCTCATTGAGATGCTGGTGCTAATGTGGGCATGTACGTCCATTTTGCGAACGTGATTGCGACCGTGACCGATCCCGGCTCTTGGATCTGCATTGCTTTGCGTCGTGCGATGTCTTCCTCTTCTTGTCTTCTTGTCTTCTTGTCTTCTTCTGCTGCTCGTCCTCTGTCTATCAATTCATGATCTCGACAGAAGCTGCTTTTTACGTGCGGGCACTTTGAGAGGGCATGGGCATGGGCATGGGCATGGGTGAGCGTAAAACGACTCAAGGCCGCATCATCGACATCTGCTATGGAGGAAAGGCCACCGGGTGACCCTGAGCGGGGGTTTGACGACTTGAGAAAAGGGAGTGCTTTCTCCATAAAGCTCATGAACACATATAACTTTGTCATACTCGGAATCGTTCTTCTGGTCGGGATTGTCCACTGGCATGGACAAATTGCAGGATGGAGAAGACGGAGGACGGCAAGGTTGATAGAGAAGGCAAACAACGCCTATGATGAAGACCCTCTCGTCCGTATCATCAGTTCTGAATCGGCCATGGAGCTTAATCTTTCGGCCTCAGAGACCTCATCATCCGTCAGCAGCACAGTCAACGTCGGCCTAGCGCCTGACACAGTCGAGATCACAGATGACGAGGAAGACAGTCCAATGCTGGCCTTTAAGTCTCGGCGGAGAAGATTTCCATGGATCATTGTCGACAGCATCCGCGGCTTCCTAGCCTACCAACCCCGTCCCATCCCATTCTTCAACAAGACCCTCCCCGCCAACGACTCAACTCTCGCCGGCATTCTCTTCATCGCCCTGAATTTCTTCTACCTCTTCTTCAACATTCACTTTAAGAAACCTGATGTCGATGTCATTATCCTCTCTCACCGCGCAAGTCTGGTCTTCATTGTCAACCTTCCCCTCCTCTACCTCTTCTCCGCCAAAACCCAGCCTCTGAGCTTCATCACGGGATACAGCTATGAATCCCTCAATATCCTGCATCGTCGCCTGGGCGAGCTTCTATGTCTTTCAGCCTTTATACACGGCTCGCTCATGTTCGCGGGCTTCTTCACGCTTTTCCGTTACGTCGGATTCACACTATACACCTTTATCGTCAACCGCACAGTGCTCACTGGCATCTCGGCGCTAATCGTCTACGAGACGCTCTACTTCACCTCCCTCGCCTCTTTCCGGGCACGCTGGTATGAGCTCTTCCTCGGCATTCACATCATCTTCCAAGTCGCCGCCCTCGCCCTCCTCTTCTTCCACGACCGCAACACGCGTCCTTACGTCGGCGCCGCCGTCGGCATCTTCGTCCTAGACCGGCTGATGTACCGTATCGGCATGAAGAGCACCACGATCATCGCGGACGTCAGCGTCGCCGAAGACGGGCAAACCGTCATCCTCTCCGCATCCATCCCCTACCGCGCTCCTAGCCTCCTCCCAAAAGCACTCGGCCATGACATCACGCACGGCTGGCGCGCAACCGACCACGTCTTCCTAACCTGCCCCACCCTGGCGCCAAAACACATCCTCCAAGCCCATCCGTTCACCATCCTCTCGCCTTCTCCACGCTCGCTGGTTCCGTCCCTAACACCAGGGGACGTGATGCAACTCGACCTCCTGATCCGCGCCCACGACGGCTTCACCTCGGACCTGCTCAAGCACGCTCTCGTGAACCGCAGCCTGAAGATCCGCCTCGACGGGCCCTACGGCGGGTCGCATGCTCGTGACGCCCTCGAGGGCGCGAGCCAGGCGATCTTGGTTGCGGGCGGGAGCGGCATAGCTGTTGTCTGGCCGCTGGTGCATTTCCTGCTCTCGCGCTCGCCGCTCTCATCGGATGTGGAGTTCGCGAGTAAGGAGAGGATGCAGCAGCAGAGGATCACGTTTATCTGGGTGGTGCAGAAGGCGTCGCATCTGTCGTGGCTTAGCGCGAAGGAGATCGAGGAGGTGAGGAGTATGGATGTGGAGGTTATTATTCCGCCGCCGACGGAGGAGAAGGGGAGGCCGGATCTGAGGGGGATGATTGTGGAGAGGGTGGGAGAGATGGAGGGAAATGGCAGGACGAGTGTGGTGGCCAGCGGGCCGGATGAAATGGGGAGGGGTGTGAGGAATGCGTGTGCGGAGCTAGTGGGGAGGGGGGAGAGAGTCGGAGTTGTGGTGGAGAAGTTTGGTTGGTAGATGGGGATCTGCAAAGTTTGGGTGCATGTTCCATAGGCGGGAGGTATCTAGAAAGATGATGGGATATACACGGCGAGTATATAGAAGGATGTCTTATGATAGAATGAATATAAACGAAGATACGTATTGTTTAACCTTAACGCAACTAGCTTTAAAGGAAGATCTCTAACTTTCGTATAAGGCCAAGTCTTTAGCTACAGCTACTACATAACCTTCTCCCTTATACCTCGTACGCATACTTATTTTTTTAACAAAGTCAGCCGTAACTTAATATAAGCACACAGACTGCACTCGTTAACTCTACATTGAGTTGGCAATTATACGATTCGCGAAATCAAAAGAATCTCACGGCGAGTCGCAGCGGTTAACTTCATTACGATAGCCCCGTCAGAATTATAGGATGGACAGTTCTCAACAGTAGACGTACAGAGATTCTGCCTCACCGGCATACCTCAACAAATCCATCCCTGGGTATGTACTCAACTACGCAGCAGTGCTCACATTAACCCACTCGTTGCTCCACGTCACCCCACTGCGAATAAAAAGCTGGCTCAACGGACACCTCCTCTCCGTCTCCCTGCGAAAAACCTCAAACCTCTCCCTGTCCGCCTCCCCATCCCCTAGATCCGTCTCGACCCTCACCACCACCTCCACACTGTCCCAATTCCCATGTCCCTCCCTCGCCCCCTTCACCAACACATCCGAGTCCAGCGCCCCCTTCACATCCACCTCCCACCGCCCCGTCGTGATCCCCTGGTCGCGCGCCACCAGCACCCCCGTCACCTGCGTGCACCCCGACAGGCTCGCCAGCGAGTACGACAGCGGCGACGGCGCCGTCTCCCGCCCTCCCAGCGACTTGTACGTGTCCATGTTGATCGTGTACGGCTCGGCCGTCGTGACGCTCTGCGCCAGCCCGCTGCCGCTGCCGCGGATCGCGACGGAGAGGGTGCTCTTGCTGGCGCGGAAGACGCGCGAGGGCGAGGCGGAGCCGGAGGCCGCCAGGCCGCGAGATGGTCGCCGGAGGAGGAGGAGGCGGCTGGCGGCGCGGGCGGAGGAGATGGGCGCGAGCATTTTCGTTGACGGCGAGTGAGTCGCGGGTTGAGGAGATGTGGTTTTAGGATGGAGATGGGATGGTATTTCTTGCAGGGTGCGTAATGCTCAACCGGGTTGCATTTTACCTCTATATATATACCTACCTATAGATGTAAAGAGCTAGAGCACATAATTTGCTCCTGGAAGCACGTCATTTTAGCTTTTCACAAATATGTACAAGTTCGACGGAGCGAGATTAGCCTAGCCTAGAGCTAATGATGTGACTAAAGCAGGGGCGCTCGTATATTATAAGGCTAAATCCACTTACAAAAATAAGCTTAATAGTATAACATTACTTTACTTATACAAAGGCTAAATGCTATGCTCAAAAATATGAAAAAATATATAACAGCAGGTATTCGCTGGTGACCCTGGACCCACCCAACTACTAATCTGCCAATCTAAAGCTTTCACCTAGATAGTAATCCACCTACGAAGTAAGGCACTCCGATTGTGGCTGAGTCAAATATGTACCTCAGGCATTACTGTCGGCGGTACTGCTTTGTTGGATGCGGATGCAGATGCAGATGCAGATGGCCAACAGCGTAGATACATACATACCATAGTAAGCCTCGCCACACCCACCATTGGAGCTCGAGTTCCCTAAATCTCGGAATCTCCTACTTTGACATACGGTTAGGCTGAAATTAGGCAACTACACGGCACCGTTCACTTGCTGCCCAACGAGGAGGACAGGAGGTTGGCCTGCATCACTCTGTAGGCAACAATGAATCGACCGCAGCAACCGGCAAGCATGGATCTTTCATCGCTGCGATATCCACATTATATATAGAGCAGTATCACACAGGTCATTGCGGCATAGTCGTCGAGTTTTCAGTTGCTCGGTAACAGAAGCTCCGAAAGCAAGCATCTTCGATATAATCCAACTCAAATTGTTCCTTGAGACGAGATAGAGAGACCACTCTACGTTTCACCACCGCTGTGAGCTTGACTTAGACAAAGGTGTCAATGCTCGTCTCCTAACTCATATTTTTGAAACCAGGTCCTACTCGTACCAAAAATGTCCGATAAAGACCGGCGCGATGAAGCCAGAGAGGCAACCGTTGGGTTGAAGTCGGATTTGAAGACCCTGCAACAGCTCACCTCCTCGTCCGAGGCCGCTAAAAAACTGGACTCCAAAGATGAGAGGGCAAAGCGCAACTTGTTTGCAGTGTTTGAAAAGGTGGTTAAGGAGGAAGAAGGGCCCGGCCCCAAGACTGGGAAATGAGATGCTGAGGAGTGGAAAGACCAATGAATCAGATGTATGCAGTGATCATTCCGGGGAAGTGTCAGCCTCAAATGCTTGTCGAAGGCGAACATCATAATCTTCCCTGTCTGATATTTTGTTGGCTGCAACTCTGGCCCAGTCCTGTGCCCAGTACCATGGCATAATCTGTTGGAAAGCATCATGCTCATGCTCAGGACAATACTTGATGAACCTAGGCTGTATCTGCTTGTAAAACAGTCGAAAGAGACCAGTTGGGCTGGCAAGTGCAAGTGTATACCAGAATGTTCCCAGCTCCCAGTTCTGTTTCATAACAACCGACAATTGTGGTTTCCCATCATGGTTACTAGCCGACGCAGCGCAGCTGAACCTCTGTTCCTCTTCAGCAGTCAAAATGTCCATAAATTCCATCCGCATCTTATCATACTCTTCTTGCCCCTCTTCAGCAATCTCATCGCAAGCCTTGTTTGTGAGCCAGGTCGGAGTTCGAAGCATCTCCATTGGTCGAGTGCATGCCCATTCGAGATCCACTAGAGAGGTGATATGCCAGTCTTTGTCAACGAAGATATTACTCTGGTGAAGATCTGTTAAGGTGAAAACAAAAGGCCCACGACTAAATTCCTGCTTAAAAAATGATGGAAAAACTGTCCGCATTGCTGTCAAGGCCGATGTCTGATAGATATAGTCGCCTAGATCATTTATTGCATTTGGTTGATGTCGGACTCGACTGTCGTGAAAGCCAACAATATCCATCACGTAGGAGTTGACTGTGGAATAAGTGCAGTCTCGGGGTATATTTGTCGGAATTTCCTCGTTTTCCAATTCCTGAATTTCAAGCGATAGTGGCCGGTTTGTCAAACACAAGAATCCATTATGGTCAATAACGAAAGATCCAATCTTAGGCAAGGCAATCCGCCCGATACTTAGTAAGATCCGAGAAAGATCGCGGAAAAGGTTTGTCCTTAGCCTAATGTCGTATTGCTTCTCAGGCCAACTGTTTGAAAGCATTTCTCCTTGTGTTTCTTCGATGTACTCGATCAATAAGTAGCCAGCGCCCACTCCTCTGTCAGCAGATATCTGGCTCCCACCTTGATGGCGGACATATCGCGAAGGGACTGGACGGCCAAGCCATAATAAAAGTCGATGACGCAGGTGTTGAAAGCAGCGGGTCAGAAATGGTAAGTTCTGCAGTCGAGTAAACTAAAGCCATTCCTGTCAGCTCATCTAGCACATACGCGTTATTGAAAGGCTCACAGTTTCTCCGTCAGATGTAGCAAAGCCATACAGCCGTGGAATCGGCACATCCGGGCAGTTTTCTTGAAGCCATGCATAGGTTCCTGCCTCGCATCGAACCTTTTCATCTCCATTTCCAGGCCGAAAGGCTTCGCCGACACGATATGGGAGAGGAAATCGAAGCAGAACACGTCGTCCGGGCTGTTGCTTCCCTTTCCAGATGTCAATGGTGACTGGAACACAGACATTGAAGCTGCCATGGTGCCAGTCCTCGATATCAGCCACATGGCATGAATCCGATGATGCTAGGTTGAGGTGGTGTGCAACGATAGCTTCGATCCAATTGCGCTTGCTGGCAATGTGGGTGAAGAATTTGGTTCTTTGATCAGGGTAGCCTAGCCGGTGAAGGATATTGACCTCTTCACGTTTAGCAGTCGAGTATGTAATCTCTCCTCGAAGAAGAGGGCGCGGCTTGAGCATAGCGAAGTGCCAAAGAAGTGCCAAAGAAGTGCTAAAGAAGTGCTAAAGAAGTTCTAAAGAAGACGGACCTGGGATATGCGCGATGCGATGCGACCCGGCAGGTACTTGGACCCCTGAGACGTACGTACATAAACAAAGGTCGAGCCACGCTTGCGTTCTGTGGCTCGTTCTCTGGCTCGTTCTGTGGCTCGTTCTGTGGCTCGCGTTGGCAATGAATGTCTCCTCATGTGTCTGTCGTTATGGGGACGAAGATCACATGATGATACGGTAGGCACGTGTGGATCCTCAAATCATCCATACTCCAGCAGCATGTTACTCGATCGCCGATAGCCATTCCATTCGAGTGATACGTGATATCTCCACTGACAGATGACGAGACCTGCATGTCAACAGCCCAGGTTTGGATATATGGCACGGCACGTGCATGATTATTGTTCTGCAGCGGTCCGTGAAGACCTTGAGACCGAGCGGGCGAATGTCATTATGCTCAGGAGATCTCTGCGACTCCTACATGATGTTGCCATCGTTGTAGGTTCCTGTGAAAAGCTTGCCTCGGATTATAAATAGAACATTCCTCAACTCCTCGGCGAGAGACTTAAGATCGGAAAACTGTGATGAGAACTCTGCAACTCTGCAGCAACATCTTCAAATCCGACCATTGGCCACGCTTAGTCCTGGCAATTTCTGGGTAGGCTCCAGTACACCAGCCTCGCAGTGTGCCCGTTCTCATGGGTTTGCGTAGCGTTGCTCTACAGCTTGGCTTGGGCTCGGGATCATATCCAACAAGGCTCTGGTGTGGGTACGGATAGAAAGTCCGTTATAGAGACAAGGAATCCGACATGCGGATACTGCCTTGTGGAGAAGCACATCAAATCACAGCAGGCGACCTAGGGTCCTATCGTCCTATCGAGATTTCGATTGGATTTTGTACGCCCTGTAATGCGTCCCAAGCCACCTCCACAGGCTCACACGTCCATATCCAACACCAGCTTCTGGTCATGCGTGTCGTCGCATTGATCTTGGGTGCAGGTCAAAACACACACACGGGCTGCGCGACATGACTGAAGCGCCAAAGCTCCGTATCCAGTCCCCCCCTCGCTGAGCTGGAGAGAAATCCTTCACTGAGTTGATAGACAAGTATAAGGTGGTTTCCTGCCCAAGTCTTCCACGCCTCAATCATGAAGGAACCCTTTTTCGGGTCATGAGCCGCCTCGTGAGCAAAACAAAGACCTAGAGGGTGGATAAAAAGAATCTCCTCCCGATCCTCTAGACTCCAAAGGACGAGCTCTGGATCGCGGATGATGAGATCTATCACGTGAGGAGAACTCATGGTACTTGTAGACAGTAGAGGTATATAGAAGTGCGATTCTGTCATACTTTCCCAATCTGCTAAACATTGCGCATCACTGCCACAGGATATAAGTCTTCATTAGACAATATCAGCAGTGCGCACGTTACTCCTTCCACTCGTCTCTGCCAAACTTGACGATATCAGCCTGTTCCATAACCCAATATTTCAACGGCGCTTTTTCCTCCTCTGCTATACGAGCAGCTGCTACAGCTGCTCTACCAATGATGGTTTGATCCTGACCTGCACGTTACGAGTCAGTACCTAGGATCTCGAAACATTCAAGTATTGATCAGGTTGGTCATACCTAGCTTGTCCTGGACGCCCTGTCCCAGCTTGTTTAGGTTTCCGAAGATGTTCTCCAAGAACGGAGCTTTGGGCTTCTCCCTTCCGAGGATCATACCCGGCCTCAGGATAATAGCATGCTCGAAATCCAGCTCCTTGATGGCATCCTCCACGCCAACCTTCATCTTCGAGTAGGGCACGTAGCCAGAGAGAAAACCTCTGGTCCCTGCACTGGAGATGAACACGTACGTCTTCACTCCCGCCTCCTTGGCTGCTCTGGCGTTCTCTATGCACAAGTCATGGTCGATCTTCCACTGATTCTGGATTCCGCCGGCCGTCGCTCTTGTGGTGCCGACTGCGTTGAAGACCACTGATGGCTTGGGAGACAGGGAGGCGATCATGCCGCCCCATTTTGAGATGTCGCCTTCCTCGAGGGCTTGGAGCTTGGGAGACTGAGCGTTTGGGAGTCTCCTCGAGATAGTCTTGACGGATGAGAATGCGTCGGTGGCGAGGAGTGTAGCGAGGATCTGAGAGCCCACTGCTCCTGTACAGCCGAACAACGCTGCCGTCGTCATGGTGGAAGATTCCTATGAATCCTATCTGTAGGCACTGTCTGTCTCAAACGGGACGCTCACCAGCAAGAAGAGAACTGAGACGATGGAAATTTGAGGAATTGACTTTTGAGATAAACGAGGACATATACAGTTGGGGGAATAATTTAGGTAGCAACCAGGACGTCACCGGCGCCGGTCCCACTAAAGCTTCCGTCTTCAAAACGCTGACGTTAATGTTATGTATCCATAGCGGGCGATCCTAGGTACATATGTCCTCTGGTCATATGTAGTGTTGAGACTCGGGGACATTAATAGTCACTACCACAGGTCAAAATTTGAGACTATATCAAGCCTGAAAGATCAGTTGTTTATCACAGTGACTATCTAGAAAACACTGGGCTGCTCTATCACGTCGCCTCGACGCTTCCCAGAGATGTTGATGAGACGTTACGAAGTACTGTAGAGCTGTCCCGGATCTAGGGTTTGGAGATGGACCCCCAGGCCCCTAAAGTCCGGCCCGTTACGGCTTGCTTTAGCGTCCCGCGTCAGCAGCTTCAGCCTTGTCCCCGCCTGGAAAGCTCACGTCAGTAGGGTTGCCTCCTCAGAGCTCACAGCCTCACCTTTGAAAGTTCCATTCTCCCGACCTCGTTGAGAACCATGCTTAGAAGTTATAAGTTTAGAGATATAAATAAAAGTTGAGAGTTCAATTTTATGCTTTTCCCTTTTTAGGTTAGAGTGATTAATATCCTCACTAACTAAATAAAAGGGAATATTACTTCTTAATATAGCCTCAAATCTCTTTAAACTTTAACATAAAAAATTGTTGCCTATTAAACTGCCATGATTTTCATGACATCGCGTGTCGTTAAATTCACGGCTTCCGTTTCCGCCACAAACTATTCAGGGCGAACATGGTCTCCCTCCCAACCATAAACATCCATTTCGCCCATAAGAACAGCAAAATACTCATAACAAACATCAGCACCACCACCGAAAACCACCCCGAAACGGCAACAACAGCTTCCCAGCCCCCTCCAAACTGCCCCACTGGCGCATTCACCGTCGCCAGGGCTGCAAGCGCAACCTGCATTGCACTCAACGCCGTGCTGAAGAAAGCAAACAGAAACAAGACGGTCGCGAAATACCGCGAGAAATAGGCGCTGTACTGCCCGCTGCTCTTGTGGTAGTAGAAGCGCTTGACCATGGCCTGGCTCCAGAAGTTGATGCGCGAGATGCGCAGCTCGCCGAAGGCGTAGCGGGGGGAGACATCGGCCGCGGAGACGTTGTCTCGGACCTGGGCGAGCAGCCGCATCAGCGCCCCGAACTTGAGGGCCGGGGTCTGTGGGAGCAGACGCAGGGCGAGGGCGAGGTCGAAATCGGACTTGTGGGTTATCAGATAGGACCAGGTGCGCAGGTAGCCGCGGGCGGCCAGGAGGATCTCGTCGCGCGCGGGGGAGGGGATCGGCGAGCTGGGATGCAGGAGGTAGGCCCAGAAGGCGTGGGAGAGGAGGTATGGGGGGAGCGGCTTGAGGTAGATGCAGTCGTGGTACCAGAGGAGATGCAGTCGGGGATCTTCTGAGATGATGATGTTCCGCCTGCGCACGATCTGGTGGGTTAGGCTGGAGATGTGGGAGTGGGATTGGGTGGCTACGAGCCAGAGATGCGGAGAGAAGCGGTCGAGATACTCGGTGCGGAATTCTTTCACGAGGTGGTCCTGGAGGAGCGGATCATCGAGAAGAATATGCGGATGGTTTGGGAGAGCTGCTGGCTTTTGCTGGGCGGCCTGTCCTTTTGAGGACTTTCTGGTAAGTCTCTGGAAGGCTGAGTCGAGATGTAATTTTGTGTATAATTCGATGTCTTTGCTAAAGGGCGGTAAGTTGGTGCTGATATTTTTCGACATTAGGATAGATTTGTACTCTGGTTATCTACAAGTTTGAACACTATTAGGGAGGTTAGTTACCTGATCTTTATAATATATAATATTAGTAACATCGATAATAGAAGTTGGGTACTGTATGTATGTATGTACAGTGCCAGCCTCCAGGCCACCAATTTACCCAATCTGCTGCATGTAACCTGACCGGATTCTGAAGAAGAGGATATGTAACCGGGGGAGAGGGCTAATTTTCTGCACTTAACAGATATGTACATTATGTATACATACAGTATACATACAGTATGTGCTGTCGATGTTAATGCATCCCGAAGTACTCATGTGTCTTATAGAGTAGTATTCACCAGCCAGACATGGGGCATTGGCATTCTCTTCGTGGTTGGTTATGATAACCCAAGGTACCTAGGTACTCAATCGCACAATTCCTCCCTCCCTGAGAGGCTGAGCCCTCTCTCCCCCTCTCTCTCCATCTCTCCATCTCTCCCTCTCTCCCTCTCTCCCTCAAGTGCGGCTGGGTTGAAGTGTGGTAGGATTGCCCCCATCAATATACCTACCTATCCAGCAACTGCGCCACCAATATATGCAGCAACTGCGCCACCAATATGCAGCAACTCCGCCATCAATAGTCTAACAGGTCTGTTTGGATACTTCCTACGGATAGAGCAGTATGCAGTAGACAAGGCGCGTAGGACACAAGCTCATTCGATAGATGTGATCGCTGAAGCAACAGCTCAGCCGCACATCGTTCATGGGGACGTCGCAATGCGTCAGCCCAATCATCAATCATGGCTGCCAGCCTGCCATCACCGCAGAGTAGAGGAGTCCCTCTGGAAGTGTATATATAGATGCAGATTCTCTAACAGGTTACAGAACTATTCATCCTCCTCATCAGATATGGTATCTTACATACGGTAATTAGGAACCCTCCACTACATCGGATGTGATCGGGCCAACTCATTTGCGCCATGTTCACCACCGTGAAGATCAGCTTGCCGACCTGGACGCAATGGCCAGAGCCAGAGCCAGAGCCAGAGCCAGAGCCAGAGCCAGAGCCAGAGCCAGCTCCCGCCCCAGAAAGACGAGGCTCTTCAGCCGCCTCTAGCCACTCTACACGTCTGTATGAGGAATATACCCCTCCCGCCTCGTGTCGCGGCGATCGTAAAACCATCAGCGCCTACACATTCCACGGTGAATCAGCAGTAGAGTAAGTATCTTGCACTTCAACGACTGATCGCGCTCATGCTTCTAGCATCATTGCTGTACACGGTCTCGCCGGAGCACGCCGCACTTCCTGGTCTATCGAAGAGAAGGATGGCGAAAGGTATCACTGGCTACGGGAAAAATTACCAAAAGACCTTCCTGTGGCACGTATCTTAACATTTGAATACGACTCAGAGTGGTATGAGAACCCAAGTCATATTGACTTGAGAGAGTGTGCCGAACAGTTGCTGCGATGCATCATTCAGGACCGCCGTCATCAGGGCGACCTGCTGCCATGTCCAGTGAGAGTGCGTACTTCGATGAACCTTACTGCTTCTGAAATAGCTAACAAGATGAATAGCGCAAACGGCCTATTATATTCATCGGGCACAGCTTTGGCGGCCTTGTGGTTAAACAGGTGCATATCCATGTTCAATCTGCATCGGAATCTATTCTTACTTTTTTCTTGATAGGCGCTGCTCTCCGCCAATCAGCTTCAGATATCAAATAAAACGGCGACATCGATTGACATATCTGATTTCAGAAATCATCAGGACATCATAGCATGCACAGCTGGCATTATTTTCTTAGGAACGCCCCATAATGGATCCAACTTTCACCGGATTGCTAAGGCGAAAATGATCATGGGGTCGTGGCTGGGCTATTCGAGTAATCCGGATCTTGTAGATCTATTGGAGCTCAATGGGTCTTTGCTCAAGGATCTCCGCCATCAGTTCAACCATCTCCTCAAAGCAGAAATTATGGCAAACCTACAGCTATATTGCTACTTTGAGCAAGAGAACATGCCTCCTCTGCCTATGGAAGTGGTAACTGAATCTTCGGCTTGTATTGAAGGGGCAAAACGGAGAGGTCTACCCCTTAACCACAAGCAATTAAACAAGTTCAAGCGGGGTGATGACAAGAATTATAACGCGGTGTTGGCAGACATCTTAGAGATCGTGAAAACATGCGCAGAGATTGTGCCACCCAGATTTGAGGCTTGGCAGTACAATGCCAGTCGCTGCAACTCGTTGCGTGAGCGCCTCCGTCGGTCTTTGAATCCCTCACGCGACCCACAAAAGACACAGCTTAAATCACGATTAGCAGTGCAGAAAGCTTCTAGTTACACCTGTCAATGGATCTTCAAACTACCCGCCTTTGAAACATGGAGTGACTGGTCAACTCCTCAAAATGTGCTCTGGATAAATGGAAAAGCGGGTTCAGGCAAAAGTATCATGGCAGCTTTTCTGGTGCACAGCTTTCGACAAGGGGTTGTAGACCTTCAAGATGAAGATGAGACCACTGTATGCAGTGTTCCGCTTGCATCAAGTCCTTGCGGCTATAAGAGGTCAACGCTCACTGTCCTGCACTTTTTTTGCGGGATCGATCGCACACATGAAGAACCCTCAAGTTTTATAGGAACCCTTCTTCATCAACTACTGTCGCAGCATAGCGAGAACCAAAGACTCATGGACATGGCTCAAAAAGTGTACAGACACAAAACAGAAGTCGAGATTTCCGTCATGATCAAGCTTCTCATTGACCTCATAAATCTAATAGGGAAGGTTATGTGAGTTTTGATATGACATTTCACGATCAAAAGCTAACTGAGTAGCATTATTGTTGACGGATTGGAAGAAGCTCTCCAGGTCCTTGCCGACAAAAGAGAAGTCTACAAGCATTTTATCAAACGTTTAGCGTTTGCCAATGGACGTCGAAATGTTCGGCTCTTGTTTTTCTCCCAGGGAATCGAGGATATCCACCAGGAGCTTATTAATACATTCAGCTTCCCTGCTATCATTTCCATCACTGATCATTCACAAGCAGACATTGCTAAATTTGTGGAAGTTGAGGTGGCCGATTTAATCAAGAAAAAGCCTAAATTGAGCCCTAAAGAGCAGGACATCGTCCAAACATTGAAGACCGGAGCTCAAGGCATGTTTCAATGGGTCGGGGCTTCTATCGTGCATCTCAACAACGACATCAATGTCCCTGAAGACGTCGACCGGTGCTTAGAAGATCTTCCTCAAGGATTGACGTCGACGTATGACAGGATGTTTCTGAGAATTGCAAAGATGCATCCCATGATGCAACTTCGTGTCAAAATTGCACTCAGATGGCTGGCAGTGCAGGCCAGACCACTTACGGCACTTGAACTCAAAGTGGCAATCATGATGGAAGATGACCCAGACAAGGGCATAAACTTTATCATAGAGAGCAAGTACGACTACGCCGCTATTGTCCAGGAACTTCGAAGATTATTAGAAGGCCTTATCCAGATTGACCAACTTGAGGATTCCACTTACACTGTCCAACTTGCACATCCGTCGCTTCGCAAGGCTCTGACTAGCGAGGTCCTTCTTGACAATCAATCCATTACGCCCTACAAATTCACGGACGAGATCAGCCATAGCGGATGCGCATTCACATGCATCAAACTGGTTCAGCAATCGGCACTCTCGAATGCTAATGCATTTGGAATATCTCAGGCGCCACTGGTGGAGTATGCATGGGAATTCTGGAGCTATCATTTCAAGAAGTCTAAGGCGTCATTAAAAGATGAGATTTTCCAAGGAGCCTTTGACGACATGATGCTAGATGTCACACGAGATACAATTGCATTCCTCGGTGCCCTGACAGAGTTTGTTAGCAGGCCACTGGAACACGTTCCCGGAGTGGATGGAGATTTGGCATACGTTGTCTCATTGCAATATGCCCAAGAGTCCATTCTGCCATCGATGAGCGCCCTTGAAACCATTCTCTGCAAAGCACCGCACTCAGCGGAGCTGGTCAAAGCCAAAGAACTTGTCTCCCGTTCAAAATATAGCGCCGATGCAATAACAAAAGTTCAAGAGGTGGCGTCGTGGGTTGAACGAAGAATGGCAAATTTCCGCGTTGACGTTTTGAGAACCGAGTCCGCCGTCCTCAATCTTCGTGCTGACGAATACATAGCAAGCAACGTGCATTTGAGGCCCACTGTTTTGCCTCCTATGTATGCTCTCTGGGATGCCGCAAAGAAGTTGAGAATCGTGGCTCTTAGGTTCGCGGTCAACCCAGTCTATGGTGCACTCGTTGAAAAGGCTGGCGGAGCAACTTTTTCGCCAATTCATTTTCTCGTCCACGTCGCCAGCCTGCTCGAGGAGTGTGGCAACTATCCGTACTGGGAGTATCTACCGGCCACTTTTGACATTATGGAACCTTTCATTTGCAAGCCTAAAGACCCATTTTCCGGAGCTGCAAGATTTGTTCTACACAGCTTTGAGTATCGTTATCCAGTTGCTGAAGAAGCTAAGGCTGGGCAAGACGCAGCCCAATTATCAAGTTCCAAACGCCGCTCAGGCCATAGACGAACACGCAGCCATTCTCCTCGACCTGATCCACGTGACGTCGGAGCATATCAAACTATCTCTGCAAATGATCGGCGACGAGTTCAGGCCTTGCAAGAGATGCCGGGTGACAAGTTTTTAACAGCAGGATTTGCATACAATTTGTTTCATATTGATGACGATTCGCCTTTGATGCTTGTCGTAAATCCACTTAAGAATGCCCACATGGACAAATTCTTACTAATCAAAGAAGAACAAACTCGTCCTTTAAGCTTCGAAGATCCAAACAGAAGACTAGTTCGTCAGGCGCCTCAGAGCATACAAACATCTCCGCTTACACAGTACGTCCGAGCTCTACCTGCAATGCTTCGATTAGAGTTCGTCCGTTATTTTGCATTCGTTGCTGAAATATTCGGGCATTTTACTAAATACGCTCTCGCTACACATTTTGCACGATGGGAGGCTGCAAAAGAAGAACTGGAGGGAGCAAAGATCTATTTCAAGAGATTATTAGATGCAGAAGATCCTGCCAAACTCTGGCATCTGGTTCCTGCCATTGCTCTTTTTTGGTTGCGATCTATCTTCTTCCCAACCTTCGGCAATCATCATCTGCCTCATCCCTGGAAAGAATTCGTTTTCTCATATAAACACCCAGCAGCTTATCTTGACTGGCAAGATCAAATGGGTTTCTGGCGCTGGGGCAAATGGCTTCTGAATTATGTTGTCGCGAAAATGATAACGGTCTACTCTCTGACGCTTGGCCTGACTCTGCCACCGGGCCGCCTCCGTGATGCTCATAACATCCTCGGCGGCTTCTCCATCGTCTGCCAACTGGAAAGAAGTGTCTTCTCTATGAGCTTTGTCATTGCAACTTTGATTGCCAGTGCTCGGGTCATTTTGATTGACGAGGAGAGTACGATAAGTGTCATCAATTTCAGCTTTCTATACTGGGTGAATACGTTTGCCGGGATCTGCATCAGCTGTTTCCAGATGGGAATGCTAACTCACGTCTCCTCATTCTGGCACTTGGTTGCCCTTTGTTTGTCACAACTTCTCCTCACTATCATGTGGTTCTGCTTCTCCCCCCTTCTCTTCCGCTTCTTGGTGTATTGCTTCAGGCGCACACTCTATACAGCCACCTGGCCAATCTGGCTCATAATGCGAGCATTCATGCGCCATCACGCCGTGATATTTAAATCAATCGGCATCTTCCTCTTCATCTACGGTGGTTTCCTCGCTCTGTACTGGATGTCCCGCTGGATGCGGGATCCCTACGACACATCATCATCCCTCGCCAGCCTCGCTGAGGCGCGCCGCATCATGCGCTCCACCGTGCCAGCAAGCCAACGCAGACATATTGGTTGCTATCCTCTCGGCTCTACCGTCGAAGCACTCACAAACGACCCTGAAGGTATCACATCACCTCCAGAAGGATTCCGCATGTCTATTCGCGCACCGACATTGGAACTAGAGAAGGAAAGAAAGGAGCGAACAGTAAAGGAACAGGACGCAGAGGCATATCAGCAGAATCCCCAGCAGGATCGTATGGGAGATCCTCCTCCTGAGCCGAGTCAAAATATTATACCTGAAATGACCGCCGGCGAGGTATTCGAAGTCCTTTTCGGCGCAGAAAGCGTACCGAAGAGTGCGCGGACGAGAGGTAGAAGTCCGAACAAGAAGCTTCAGTCGGCGATCCGGGATGATGGGGTTTCGGCGGAGGAACAGTTTGGTAATTCTTTTAAGAAGGGACTGGTGAGTGCTAGTGTTGGTGATGGGCGGCAGGTTCTAGCAGCTGGGGTGAGTAGAAATCCGAATACGAAGCTTCAGTCAGCAATCTCGGATGATGAGCTTTCGCCGCAGGAACTGTTTGACAAGTATTTTCAGAATGGCAGGCTCAAGAGCCACATGGCGGAGGAAGTGTTTGATAGATCTTCTCAGAAGGGGCCGGTAAGCGCTAATGTTGGTGATGGGCCGCAGGCTGCAGCAGCTGGGGTGAGTGGGAGGCTCAGGAGCCATAGTGATAGTACGACGGAGCATTTGAAGAAGGAATAAGCTTGATACTGACTGTGAGAGATGAGGGGAAGTGCCAAATGCATGTTATGATTCTGATGTTGTTGGTGGAGTAACTGGAAATTACTTTAATCTGAGTTATACCGTCGTCTAAAAGGATAGCATGCAAACTACCGTGATTTGTGAAGAGTTTGGAAGACATGCATCTAAAAGGAGAGATTATTTACAAATGGCCACGCACCAGATGTAATGTTAGAGGTGATTGATTATTGTAAAGCTACGAACTACCAGTGGGTCGTATACTGTAGGGCTCTGGCCGGCTATTCGACGAAGGCAATGTGCTCCAATTGAGATGGATAGTAGTACAATACAGTCACATCTCATATCACGCTAATGCAATACGGGAAATTTCAGGCAATATACTGCTAAGCTTTACTATTGCCAACACTGAGCTTCGTACACGTCGGCATTAAGAAGTCATGCCACGCCCCTTAAAGGCGTGGTTTAACAACTAGTTTTTGCGGCATTAACCTTGCATGCGAGATCGTGTACGCTACGAGTTTCTTGCGTGAGATAGTCGGAAACGTCATTCATTTCTCAAGAACAATTCTAGCCCCATCGATTCAGCGGCTCCACAGGTTGTGTAGCGACCAATGCTTGAGTGTTGTCATTGTGATTGGTGCTCGGTGAATTGGAGAGGCGAAACTATCCAAGGACACATGTAGAGGACAAAATGGCCTGATATGCCGTACGGCTGAGCCATCGTCCTCGCCGTCGTTACTCCATGTATTTAATACACAGCACATCTCAGAGGAATGAACAGCATCATGAGAATTCCTCGCAGCCTCGACGCCCCCCAAATCGAGATTTCTCAAAGTCCGGCAATGCCCATTTCTCCATCCACTCACACTTTAAGATGCCCTGTGCCGTTAACCGCTTCTCAGGCTCAAAGGACAGCATCGACCGCAACATATCCATAACAGCAGCTTTCTCCTCCATATCAAATCTCGGGATTCCAGCCTTCTGTCGTGGGAGTTGAATGTGTTTTTCAAAGCGGTCTTCCCAAGACCTCACCTGGCGACCTTGATTTGGTTCTCCACTTTCATCGAAATATTCGTGTCTCGCCTCCCATTTCTCCCACCACTCTTGAGGTAATTTCCCTCGAGTGTCAACCTGCTCGGCTGTGATATCGTCCGGTGTGGCAAGAATGTCCTCGAACAAGGGGCGCTGGCCGAGTATTATCCATATGGAGCATGCGAGAGTCCAGATGTCAGATGAGAAGGAAAGCCCTCGTTCTGGCTCAAACCGGGCTTCAGGCGGCACACAGGAGAGGGGGGCGTGCGATCCACACCGATGCTCTGTTAAGGGTCTGTATGCCTCTCCAAAATCACTGAGCAAGACTTTGGATTCTGAGGGGGAGAATTCCTCTGAGGCCTTTCCAAGCCAGATTGGAGGGACGGCGCTAGATGGAACACTAGGCTCAAGGGGTTGACCGTCAAGACGAACAACGGACTCTGAAGCGGGCGAACCGTATTTTTCGTATAGCTGCTCGATTGAGAGCTGGTCAAAATCGGCGGGGAGACGCAGAAGGACATTGCCGATGTGAAGATCTGATGTAGGTATTGTCTTAGCAGATGATTGTAAAACTATAAAAATATGAAGACTAGCCTCCATGGACAATTCCTTTAGAATGGATGTACTCGACAGCCAGTACAAGTTGCATGATAAGTGAGCGAGCTGTACTGGCCTGAAAGATGCGTCTATATGATCCGTCCTTCGCACCAGAGACACTGCACATTGCTAGGGCTGTCACATAGCAAGGATGGGTGCCATTAGGGCCGTGGAGGACGAATCTATCTTGAACGGAGGGTATCATTGCCCTGCCTGGATGGCCAAATGGAGAAGAGTGGTTGAGATAATCGAGGACATCAACCTCTCGAGTGTTCGACTCCGCCGTTCCAACTTTGACTGCCACATATTTACCACACTGGTTGTCTCCGCAGAACCAGCTGGTTGAGTAGGTTCCGTAGCCTACCTTGTGGACTACTCGATACCGGGATTGAAGAACATCTCCTATCAGGATAGGGTGATATCCACGAGCCCGGTACTTTTCAAGTCTCTCGACTTCTTCGAGCGGCACGTATTTGAAGGGGGGTGGATCAGAGTCTGCGCTGGATGAGAAGTTCCTGAAAGCCATGGTCGACCGGAATGCAAGTCCACCAACAGAAGGTTTCCAGAAACCAGGATAGCAACGTGATGAGGACAGTGTCTGGTGAAGATAGAGTTGATATATAGAGCTTTGTTGATGAGCCCAGAGTGAATTTCGTGACCTGATCGTGAAGGCCATTACCGGAAGATATCCCCGCAAGAAGGTCAGTACATAAAAAAGGTAGGTCTGCCTGCAGCCACCTGTTCCAAGGTCCTTGACGTGTTGGGTGCTTGATAGGTGATGAGTTGACCCAGTGACAGTTAAATGGCACGTGACCCTGTCGCCGTCGCGGCCGTGCGGGTCTCCAGGGCAACTGCCACCAATCCATGATCGCCAACGGCAAGACACCAAAGCTTCAACTTTCACTGAATAATCCAAAAATAACTGGATAGGAGAAAGCGGGCGACTATACATCCGAAAATGTGCGTCAACTCTCTATGCCCAGCCAATTAACTACCGCAGAGCCATTCGGAAAGTGAGCTCTTCCTACAATTGTTTCTGAGGCTAGCTCTCAATTGTGCATGCAGGTTGCCCCTCTGCATCTAGATGGGGATCTAGTTAGTTCAAGAGATTCTCTCATGATTATAAAACATAGGTTCTCGACAGCCATAATGAATTCTATTTCCTAGCTACTTTTCTGAGTCTCGACTTGAACCAGCCAGCCTCCAGTCACTTCAATTCCGCCTCATGCTGTTAAGATACAGCCCTACAGTCCTTGAATCACTCGTCTCTAATGTCGACCATCAGCGTTGTGAAGTACTACTTCTACGGGGGGATGCCCCACAAACTCAGGAGAGGCTGCGGGGCTTAATCGACCTTGCCTATCAGACCGCAAGAGACAGGAAACTCTACCCTAAGGCCATCTTCATCAGGTAAGAAGGACTTGAAGCACAACTATCATAAGAAATGGCGCCAAAAATGAACAGAGATATAGAGGCTTATGGCCAGGGGCATTGAGAGAAGACCTTGCTAATCCTTCGACGTATTACGACTGGCAGATCCAACGAGCACCCCAGTACCAGTCAGGGAGGCGTACATAAGCCAGAACCCTTGGGCTGGCATGTCGCCCTCTGCTTCAAAGATGACACCCAGCTTGCCAGCAACACCCATACCGCTTCCCATGGCTATGTTAATGGCAAGGGGGACTTGACTTTCGTTCAAGCGACTCATTCCGGGGAGAAGCTAGACTCCCATTTGAAGTCTAATGGAAAGCCGGTGTGGCCATCTGAAGAGGTATTAGATGTTGCGCCGGAGATCGGATATGGACATTTTCTAAATGCTGGTGGCTAGGGTTTGGATTACCGAAATACTTGGATTGGTCGAGGGAGACAATATACCTAGAGCAAATTTAAATCTACGCATTGTTAATGTGCTGATTGATCCTAACTCTAGTTATTAAATACCACCCTCAACGCTGTATGGGCTCCCCCCTTGCGTGTATTCAATGAGTTTGGCGTACTAAAAATGTGTTGGAACGACTAAACATATCCCCATGAGGGCAGCAAAGAGCTTAAGGGTCGTTTTCCATGCTATGCGGCAGACTATTATATTAATTGGCGCCCCTAGAGGAGGAGGAAGAGGAGAGGGGGGGTTAGGTTAATGCGGACTAGGAGAACTGCAAAAGGCTTAAATAGGTGCATGTCCAATGAGAGGCCTGTGGTAGGGTTTAGGCTAGAAAAGAAAAGAAGAGGGAGCACGTAAGAAGACAGTTACTACTACCTTAATTAAGGCAAATTAGCCTGTTCTAGAGCACCTCCTAGAGCCTATTCCTAATTGTTGAATGAATGTCACGAGCGGAAGTGACAGAGTGAGAATGTGTAAATAGCATGTAGAATAGAGACTAGCTAAACTATGAAATCTATCTACTATTTATATGCTCTCTTGCCTAAATAGGCATCAGTCGGCTATTGGACTAAAGGCAGGTGAATATGCTCCTGCATGTTCTGAATTGAGACATGCATAATGTGAGAACTAAATGCTCACGCAACACCCCCCCGCAAGAGCTGACGTAGATACAAAAATCTATTCGTATTTAGTGTGCTGATTCTCTTTCCTCTTTTCCAAATATCCCAAGCTTTAGATATCAACGAAATATCTCATTAGTTCGTGTACTAGAAGACAAAAAAATACGGTGGTGTGCCGTGGCGCTCGTTCTCAAGGGACGTTCTCGAGACGTTTTGGCGACGTGGGTGTAGTAGCAATAGGGCGGCAATAGGGTGGCAATAGGGCGCTGGTGACAGGAAGTAGAGCAATGATAATACATACAAATTCCTCTGAATATGCATGCCGTGACAGTGAGAATTGTATAGGAACAGGGATGCTCATCCCTAGCGGCAAAAATGGCGTCATGAGAACTCTTCAGCAGCGAGAGTGGTCTTAAATATGAGAATTGCTTATAGAAAAAAAAAGGTTCTCAGGCTAGGAACAGGGGAATCGGTCGTTGAAAAACGAGAGGACCGGTTAATTCTCATAAGAGAAGTGAACGAATAGCTAGTTAGTTAATGACTAGTTCTTAAGAGCAAGTTGTTAAATAAATAGGGCATGCTTAATGGCTAGTAAAGGCTTTGTCATGCCGTTAGCCACCATTTAGGCCGTTAGGATATATGATAAATGGATTGCTCCGTTCTTAACCTGTTAGCGTATGAAGTGATATTTAATATCAATATGCTTCGTGCGCTAATGGTACTCTGGATTTTCAGCTAATGCTAGGCTACTTTAGTTGTCCCCATAAACGTGTGTAGGGACATGTTCTTTTCCATGGTAGTGTAATTCCGTGAGGAGAGTCTAAAGCCATATAGCTTCTTTAGCTGCATTTGTGAGGCCGTAGTATTTAGACTCCGTACTTAAGAGAGCTATTGTATGCTGTCTTAAGGATTTCTAAGTAATAGGGGCATTAAAGAGAAAGAAGACGTAGGCTGAGGTTGAGCTCTAAGTCTTAGTATCCCTAGCCTAGTCTGCATCTGAATATCCATGAAAATCACCGTTGCCGTTTTGCGTATGCCCATTGTAGGTAATTCTAAGATCCCGAGTATGCTTAAGATATCTAAGAACTCGCTTTGCGGCTCCCATATGGGCTGCGCTTAGATTAGTGGCAAATCTTAAGAGGAGTGAGATAGGAAAAGCTAGATCTAGTCTAGTCTGTGTTATGGCGTACATTAAAGATCTAATGATGGATTAATATAACCGTATATCCTTAGGGGTAGCTTGTCTAGTGTTTTTGATGAGAATTTTAAGAGCATTTAGTTCCATTAGTGTGCTCTTGTTAGCGGCGTGCTCCATGCTAAAGGTTTATAAGACTTTGTTAATATAGGCAGTTTGAGTTAAATGAATCTTCTTGTTTGCCTAGTCTCTAATAATTTGTACACTAAGGAATAGCTTGCATGGCCCTAGGTCTTTCATCTTAAACTTCATGCTTAATTAAGATTTAAGATTTAAGAGTTCTATAGATGATGGTCTAATAAGAAGGAAGTCATTAACGTGGGTGGCAACGTATATACGTAGGTCCTAATGAAAATAGATGCATTCATCTAAATGCAATGGGTGATAATCAAGCTTTAAGAGCTCAGCCCGTACGTCCCTAGCCTAAAGGCGTGCGGATTGCTTCAATCTGTATAGCCCCTTTTTTAGTAGGTAGGCTAGGTCCCCCTTTTTGAATCCAACTAGCATTTCAACCTAGACGACGTCTTGCATATTCAATTAGAGAAAAGCTGTAACTGCATCCATTTAATCAATCTCTAGATCTTTGTAGGCAGCGACGGCGAATAGGATCTAGATTGCCATTAATTTAGCAACAGATGCAAAAGTCTGTTCATAATTAATCCTATATTCCTACTCAAATCCTTTAGCAACCCATCGAGCCTTATATTGAGTGATTTAGCCCTACTCGTCTCTTTTAAGTGCATATACCCATTTGCCTCTAAGAACATGAATTCCCTTTAGAGGAATTAGCTCTATCCAAGTGTCATTTTGGACAAGAGATTGGTATTCGTCTTGCATGGCCTGTATCCATTTCTCTAAATTAGGTCTAGTAAGTGCCTCCTTATAAGTTTAAGGGATTTAGGGATCCATTGTGATACTCGCGATGAACAGATTGATTTGAGTTATGATAAACTCTTAAGTTCTATCGTTGAAGTTAGCATACTTTGCGTATTAATAGTTGTCTTCAAGACTACTAGGAACTTAGAGACGCTTTTTATTTAGATCTCTAGTGTTACGAATATCAAAGGCTTCACTATGTGTGTTGCTTGTGTGTTGTAGTGTTCACGTGTATAAGGTAGAAGTGTTCGCTAGCAAGGTAGCTAGCCAGGTGTGCGTTTGTGCACGAGAACCCCATCCTGTATATATAGATCTTTCCTTTCCTCTCTCTTTCCTCTTTTCCTTCTTTTCTCTCTAGATTGAATCTAGCACTTTAGATCCGCATGACCTGC
>Ga0123337_10000576_pt1 | contig 59436 bp, 52 predicted proteins | sample frozenSSSSmetaG_FD_89792 | JGI IMG/M metagenome (GOLD analysis project Ga0123337, IMG submission 89792) | Glacier valley bacterial and archeal communities from Borup Fiord, Nunavut, Canada, to study Microbial Dark Matter (Phase II) -... | ecosystem: Environmental > Aquatic > Freshwater > Ice >... | reverse complement strand
TCGTAACCAAATCATAAGCCTCGAATTTCGGGCATGGGAGTCTTTTCGGGCTTCCATGCCCACTTTTTTCCGCTGCTAAAGCATTGTGCTACAAGAACTCACGAAGTCTGGGACAGGCTCTATTTACTTTTCCGAAAAATTTCGCCCGCTCCCGTTCATCGCTAACCAATCAAGACCATGGCAACCCTTCCTCCTTTCGATTACACTCCGAAACCCTACGACGGCCCTTCTCCCGAGGAAATCCTCGCATTGCGTAAACAGTTCGTGAACCCGGCGATCTTCCACTACTACAAGAAGCCGATCGCCATCGTCGAAGGAAAGGCCCAGTATCTTTATGACGAAACCGGACGTCGCTACCTCGACGGCTTTGGCGGCATCGTCACTGTCAGCGTTGGCCATTGCCATCCGGAGGTTCTTGCCGCCGCCAACCTGCAGAACGAGACCATCAGCCATACGACCACGATCTATCTAAATCCCCAAATCGCGCTCTATGCGAAGGAGCTGGCTGCGAAAATGCCGGGCGACCTCAAGGTCTGTTATTTCGTCAACTCCGGCTCCGAAGCCAACGACCTCGCCATCCTGATGGCCCGCGCCTACACGCAGAACTACGATGTCGTCGCTCTGCGCAACGCCTATCACGGCGGCAGCCCGAGCTCGATGGCCCTCACTTCCCATCACACTTGGAAATTCAACGTCCCCCACTCCCACGGCGTCCACCATGCAGCGATGCCCGATTTGTATCGCGGTCAATTCGGTATGGACGATCCGGATGCAGGGAAAAAATACGCCGCCGACATCGGCGAAACCGTGCGCTACGCCACCTCCGGAAAAATAGCCGCGTTCATCGCCGAGTCGATCCAAGGCGTGGGCGGCACCGTGGTTTTTCCCGATGGCTACCTGAAGGAAGCCTACGCTCAGGCCCGTTCGTTCGGCGGGCTCTGCATCGCGGATGAAGTGCAGGCCGGGTTCGGTCGGACCGGCACGCACTTCTGGGGATTCGAAACACAGGGTGCCATGCCTGACATCGTCACCATGGCGAAAGGTATCGGCAATGGCTGCCCGCTCGCCGCTGTCATCACCACTCCAGAGATCGCCCAAGTCCTCGCAACGCGGATCCATTTCAATACCTTCGGCGGTAACCCCGTCTCCATGGCCCAAGGCCGCGCTGTGCTGCGCGTCATCGAGAAGGAAGGTCTCCAGCAGAATTCGCTAGAAATCGGGGCCTACCTTACCGCCGGTTTCCACAATCTGGCGGAAAAACATTCCCTGATCGGCGAAGTCCGCGGCAAGGGCCTCATGCTGGGCGTTGAGCTCGTCAAGGACCGAACCACCAAGGAACCCGCCACCGCCGAATGCGCGGCGGTTTTCGAGAAGTGCAAGGACCTCGGCCTGCTCATCGGCAAAGGCGGACTCTTCGGCAACACCCTGCGCATCAAGCCGCCGATGTGCATCCATCAGGCTGATGCGGAATTCATGCTCGAAGTCATCGACGAAGCGCTGGGCTCCGTTTGAATCAGGCCTCAGCCGGTTTGATCTTCAGCTCCGGCTTGTAGTTCCGGTGGATCCACACGCTCTGCACGAGTCCTAGCAGGAACATGCAGATGACCACGAAGGTTCCGGAGTAGCTGATCAGCGGCAACGGAATGCCCGTGATCGGAAGAAGAAGCACACACATCCCGATGCTCTCGAAAATGTGCGCAAAAAACAGCGCGACAATGAGACACACCAGCAGACGTCCGGACACATCCCTGCTGTAAAACGCGATGAACAACGCCTGGATCAACAGCAGCGCGAAGGCGGTCAGCAGAAGAAGACTTCCACGGAAACCCAGCTCCTCGGCGATGACCGCAAAAATGTAGTCGTTGTGTGCCGTATCCCGCGGAATGAATCCCTTGTCATGAAGCGATCCTTGCTCGGCGGTCGCATTCCAGCCCACCCCCTTCCATCCCGCTTTGCCGACGGCCATCGAAATATTGTGAGGAGCATAGGCAGGACCGGCGATGTCCACTTCCTTGTCCTGCATCATCCTCAGCCAGATATCGATGCGCTCCGGACCGCGTTTTGAAACCAACGGGAGCGCTACGAAATAGAGCAGCGGCAGGCAGCCCGCACCGACGAGCGCCATGAACGAGAGATAGCGGAATGGAATACCGCCAATCAGCAAGGCTACGATCGCTACAGGAATCCAGACGAGAGCGGAACCCATGTCGCCCATTTTCATCACCATGAGGAACGGCACCGCTGCCAGAACACCGATGACACCAACCCTAACAATCGGCGCGCCGAACCACCGGTGCAGCTTGGGCAGATCCTGAATCAGCCAGGCGATGAGCAGAATTCCCGATGAGATCCCGAGCTGCGCGGGTTGGAAACTGAAACTGCCGAATGTCAGTCGGTGTACCGAGTCATCCTTGATCATCGCCAGAACCAGCAGACCCATGCTCGCGAAATAGAATGGAATACCCAGCCAGCGGATCCAACGGTAGTCGATGAACGCCGCCATGAAATAAACCACGCTGCCGATGACGATCCACATCTTCTGCGAATGCGCGTAATAAGCTCCCGCCGTACCGAACCGATCGAGCAGGTCCTTCGAAATAGTCAGGTGCCGCGCCGCGCTCTCGATCATGAAAACGCCGAAAATGAGGAGCCCGTACATCACCAGCACGAGCACCCAATTCATCCCGAGAATTTTCCTTAAAAACGGCGTCATGAAAGGTCCGGGGCGACGATACGCCGCCCGTGCCCCATGGCAAGACGGGTGTGAAATTTCGTATAAGAGCCGGAATCAGGTGATTCCCACCATCAAACGAGAATCAACCGCTGTGATCATGCACACGTCACGGGAATAATCCGGCCGAAAGCGCCTTGTTTCTGGAAAGATTGCAGCTAATTTTGCCGCATGTTTTCGAAAGTCTTCTCCACTGCCGCCTTCCTCTCCCTGACAATCGCCAGCCAGGCGAAAATCGGAGTCGAACTCGTTGCAAAAGGATTCGAACGGCCGGTTTGGGCGGGAGTGCCAAAAGGCATGAGCGGCAAGCTCTGGGTGATGGAACAAGCCGGGCAGGTGTGGATCGTCGATGAAAAAACCGGAGAGCGTTCAAAGGACCCGTTTCTCGACATCCGCAACGACGTCAGCCGCAAGGGTAATGAGGAAGGGCTGCTCGGCCTTGCCTTCGCTCCGGATTTCACAAAATCCGGGCGTTTCTACGTGAATTTCACCGACAAGGAAAAGCAGACCCGCATCGTCCGATTCACTTCCGAAAACCGCGAAACCACGAAACCCGAGAGCGGCGAGAAGGTGATGGTCTATCCATCGGAGTTCGAGAATCATAACGGGGGCTGGTTGGATTTCGGTCCGGACGGCATGCTCTACATCGGTAACGGCGATGGCGGGTCCGGGAATGACCCGAAACAATATGGCCAGGATCTGGGTGTCCTGCTGGGAAAAATCCTGCGGATCGATGTTTCACCCGCCACCGGCTATCAGGTTCCGAAGGACAATCCGTTCGTCAGCCGTCCCGGCGCAAAGCCTGAAATCTGGGCCTACGGCGTGCGCAATCCGTGGCGCTGCTCGTTCGACCGCGTGACGGGCGATTTCTGGATCGGTGACGTGGGCCAGAACAACTGGGAAGAAATCGATTTCATGCCCGCTGGCAAGGGAGCGGGCACCAACTACGGATGGCGGTTGCGCGAGGGCGCCGAGGCAACGCCGGCAAAGGGCGTCGGCGGAGACGCGCCTGCGGGAGCGGTCGAACCCGTTTATGTTTACAAACACGGCGGCGCTGAGGATCAGGGTATGTCCGTGACGGGCGGCTACGTTTACCATGGCCCCATCAAGGAGCTTCAGAACCGCTATGTGTTCGCCGACTATCAGAACCCACGCATCTGGTCATTCCGGCTGGAGGGCGGCAAGGTTTCCGATTTCAAGGATCACACGAAAGACCTTCAGCCTGAAAAAGGCCGGATCAACCTGATCCCCTCGTTCGCCGAGGACAACGCCGGCAATCTGTTCATCGTGGACCACACGGGGCCGATCTATCGGATTATCGAACGCTGAGCCTGAACCATCAGGCGGTTGCGGGCAGGTTGATCGCTTCCGCGGAATCCTGGATAACAGATCGCAGCTTTGAATGGATTCCGTCCAAATGCGGATCCTCGTTCAACACTGTCTCGGCCAGCGCCCTTGCCTCTCGGAGCAGTGCCGTATCTGCCAGAAAATCGGTGAATCGCAGGTTGCCAAGTCCGCTTTGCATGGTGCCGAGGACGTCGCCCGGCCCGCGCAGCCGGAGGTCGGCCTCGGCGATTTCAAAGCCATCCGAAGTTTGCTCGAGCACTTTGAGTTTTTCCATGGCATCCGGATTTTTTCCGTCTGTCAGAAGAACACAGTAGCCTTTGTGGCCACCGCGCCCGATGCGACCCCGGAGCTGATGGATCTGCGCGAGCCCGAAGCGCTCGGCGTGATGGAGGATCATCACGCTGGCGTTGGGAACGTCAACACCGACCTCGATAACAGATGTCGAGACGAGAGCGGCGATTCCCCCTTCACGGAAACGACGCATCACCGCCTCTTTCTCCTCCGGCTTAAGCTTGCCGTGAATCAATCCGACTTCATAGGAGCCGAGGCGTTTCTTCCATTTTTCAAATGCTTCGGTGGCAGATTCAGCCTTGAGTGTGTCACTTTCCTCCACCAGCGGATAGACTAGATAGGCCTGACGCCCGAGGCCGAGCTGCTCTTTGACGAACTTGGTCACATCCGTCTGTTTTGCGGCGGTTCTCAGAGCGGTGATGAGTTTCCCGCGGCCAGGAGGTTTTTCGTCGAGCAATGACACGTCGAGATCACCGTAAACCGTCATGGTCAGAGTGCGGGGAATCGGCGTGGCTGTCATGACCAGAACGTCCGGCATCACGCCCTGGCGGATCAGCGAGGCTCGCTGCGCAACCCCGAATTTGTGCTGCTCGTCGATCACTACCAGTCCGAGATCGGTGAAGGATACCGAATCGTACAGCAGCGCGTGGGTGCCAATGATGATCTGCGCCACTCCGTCGATTTCCAAATGATTCTCCTCACCGCGGTTTCCCGTGCGCAAGGCGATCCGGATTCCCAACGGCTCCAGCCACTTGCGGAACGTCAGGTAGTGTTGCTCAGCGAGGATCTGGGTGGGAGCCATCAGTGCGGCCTGCACGCCCGAGTCGATCGCCAGCAACATCGCCGCCATGGCGACGAAGGTTTTTCCCGAACCGACATCGCCCTGCAAGAGACGGTTCATCGGACGTGTCGACCGCATGTCCGCGAGGATCTCCTTGATGGAACGTTTCTGCGCTGCTGTCAGATCAAACGGCAGGCTAGTGTAAAACTGTCTCAGCGAAGCGGTGCTCCTCCCTAACACACGCCCCTGCTGCTCGCCGTGGCGCGACCTGCGCCAGACAACGTTGAGCTGAAGTTCGAAAAACTCCTCCAAAGCGAACCGCCGCCGCGCGGCATGCGCTTCGTCCAAGGAGTCAGGAAAGTGCGCGATCCTCAGCGCCTGAGCACGCGATGAAACAGGGTCCACGTCATAGCGTCCGGATAGGGTTTCAGGATCAGTCTGAAACAGGAGGAGATGCACGATCTCCCGCAGCCGGCGTTGGGCGATTCCGGAAATGTTTTTGTAGATCGGCACGATACGGTCCACGTGGATGGAATCCTCATCCTCGCCCTCACGAAGGATCTCGAACTCCGGATGATCGATGACCAGGCGCCCGTTCGAATCCTTGACCTTTCCATAAATGATCACCTCATGCCCTGCCGCCACCAGTTTCTGGATGAACGGCATGTTATACCAGCGGCAGGTCACCTTGCCAGACCCGAACACGCCCCCCGAGTCATCCATGATGATCACTTCGTAGAAACGACGCCCGGGGCCGAAATGTTTGAGCGAGGAATCAACCACCATGCCACGCAGACACACCGCACCGGAGGTCGGCTGGTTGGGAAACGCATCGAAACGGCGGCGGTCCTCGTAACGTTTCGGCAGGTGATCGAGCACCGCTGAAGCAGTTAGAAAGCCAGCCACGGCTAGAGCGGACACGTCCTTCGCTGGAAGCAGCGGCAGGGCGGCCAGATTGTCGTGGGCGGCGAACATCGCGTCCTACGTGGGTGGCAAGGAGGCGAGTTTCTGCAGATAGGCGTAGCTGTAGATGCCCGTCGAGTGGCCGTCGCCCCAGAAAGGCTGGATCGCGTAGCCGCCGATCTGCTCGAATTTCAGAAGCTCGAAAGCCCGAGGGCCGTGCTCGACATGCGGGCGTAGGACACGCCCGAGCGCATCAGGTTCTCCCTGGCAGGTGGCGCATGGGCAGGCCCGCCGCAGCATCGGCAGTGACAGATAGGCCTCGAAGCCGTCCGCAAACGAAAGTGCCAGCTCGTTCCCGATCACCGCAGCCTGTTGGAGGATCAACGTCATGTGGGAAATCTGCCTTTATCCGAGTTCCCCGTCCACCCGATAGGAGCGCTTTCCGAAAATCGCCGAGCCCACCCGGACATGCGTGGCCCCCTCCTCGACCGCCACCTCATAATCACCGCTCATGCCCATACTCAGGAATGGCAGCGAGATTACGAAACCAGACTCGAGCGAGTCCCGCAGTTCCCTCAGCATGACAAACCACGGCCGCGCCGACTCCGCATCGGGTCCGGCGGGCGGGATGCACATCAGCCCGAGAATCTCAAGACGTCCGAGATCCATCAGCCGTTCAATATCCTCCCGCAGACCGTCCGGATCGAAGCCGCCTTTGGACTCTTCCCGGCCGATGTTTACTTGCAAGAACACTTTGGGAAAAAGGCCGAGTTCCCTGGCCAATTCGTCCGTATATTCGGCGAGGCGTGTGGAGTCGATCGCATGGATGACCTCAAACTGGGAAAGAATTTTCCTTACTTTGTTACGCTGGACCCGGCCGATGAAATGCCAATGCAGGCGATCCGGCAGGAGCACGATCTTGGATTCCGCTTCCTGGAGTTTGCTTTCTCCGAAATGAACCTGCCCTGCTTCCAACGCTTCCCTAACTGAATCAGCGGGGAAGGTTTTTGAAACTGCGATCAACTCAACAGACGATGGCTCGCGCCTCGCACGAACGCAGGCCCCCTTGATTTTTTCCGCAACCCTTTCCAGATTCTCAGAAATCTCCGACATCACCGGACTTCGGCACCGTTTTTCAACATGCCCGCGAGCCGGGCGTTTTCAGTCAGATCGACGAGGTCCTTGAGAACCGCCAGGGATTCGCGTTTCACGGGATCAAGTCCGGTGGGCCACTTCGGAGTTTCATCCAGATCGGCGGTATCGTCCTTGGCGCGGCGCATGTATTCGCCGCCTTCGTCAGCGGGATTGTAAGGCTTGAGATCCGCGCCTTTTTCGAGCTCATCGAGAGTGATTTTGAAAAACTTCATGTTCTTCTTGTCCTCTTCGCTAACCTTGGCAAAGCGGTCGCGGCGCTCCGCGTTGCGCTCTTTCTGGAGCGTGTCCGACTCGGCCAGCTCCTTCTCGCGCGTCGCCTTGCTCAGGGAAAGCTGGTTGACCTTTAGACGGTCCTTCGCCTTGAGAACGTCCTGAATGACATAGGAAAAATCCTTGCCGGAGTTCAGACGCTCCTGACTCAGTTCCTTCAAACGCGGAATGAACAGCGCCTGCTGATCGAGTGGTTTGAAGTCGGAAGCCGGACGGATCCGGTCGTGTGGCAGCGAATGATCGAGAAACTCCTCACCCACATCCATGGCGTCCATCAGACTCGGCACCTTGAGATCGGAAACGACTCCGTCCATCTGGGTGGACGAGCCGGAAGGTCGATAGAATTTCTGAATGGTGACTTTGAGGAATCCCGCGCGGTTGCGCTCGGCGAACAGCGGAAGCATGCGGCCGATGTCCATCGGCTGTTGGACCGTGCCCTTTCCAAAGGTGGATGACTCGCCCACGATGACCGCACGGTTGTAGTCCTGCAAGGCTCCTGCCAGAATTTCGCTGGCGGAAGCGCTGCTTTTGTCGGTGAGCACCACCATCGGACCGGTGTAGATCGGTTTGCCGTTGTCGGAGTCTTTCACCTGGACCTGGCCGAGCGTGTTTTTCACCTGAACCACCGGGCCACGTTCCACGAAAAATCCGGTCATCCGGCGGACTTCCTCTAGGGATCCACCGCCGTTGTTGCGGAGATCCATGACGAGTCCGTCGATCTTCTCCTCATTCAAGCGGTTGAGAATTCTCTCCACGTCCACCGAGCAGCGGATTTTTCCTTCTTCGAAATCCGCATAAAAAGAGGGCAGGGTAAGCACACCCAAGCGGCGGGTGTCGCCCTTTTCGGTTTTCATCTCGATGACGTCTCCGCTGGCCTGCTCATCTTTCATTTCCACTTTGCCGCGCTGAATCCTAACGATTTTCGTCTCACCGGGGGCTCCACCGGCAGGCTCGACTTTCAGGGCGACCGTCGTGCCCTCCTTGCCGCGGATGTAATCCACGACCTTGTCGATTTTCATGAACATGATATCGACCATCTCCTCGCCCTTGCCGGTGTTCATCATGTCCACCGCGATGACCCGGTCGTTCAACTTGAGCGTACCTTCACGGTCGGCCGGTCCGCCAACGACGATCCCCATGATTTTGGTGGCACCATCCTCTTCGCCTTGGAGCAGCGCGCCGATTCCGACGAGTTCGTTTTTCATACCGTCCTTGAAACGGTTCATTTCGCGAAAACTCATGTAGTCCGTGTGAGGATCATAAGCGCGAGCCACGGCACTGAGGAAATAGTTGGCGATTTCCTCATCGTCCACGTCCTTCACACTCTTTAGGAAACGCTTGTAGCGCAGGGAAACCTTGTCTTTCGGGCTGCGATCATCACTTCCTGGATCGGTCTTGCCCTGTTCTTTGGAAAGTTTGGTGAGCAACTCACGACGAAGGGTTTCCCCCAGTACCGATTCTTTAATCTGAAGCCTCCAGAGGTCGGCAGCCTCCTTGTCGTTTTTCGGCCAAGCGGCATCCTTGCGGCTCAGCATCACGGACTCGTTTTTGCTGAAGTCGAACTCGGAATCTTTCAACAACGTTTCCGCGAGAGCGACACGCTCCTCGACACGCTTCTCAAATTTCCGATAGATTTCCGTTGCCGCAGGCATGCTGCTTCCGTGGAGCAGCTCCATGTGAAGCTGGTCGCCGTATTTCGCGGTGAATCCATCAACATCTTCCTGGGTGAAGTAGAGTTTCTGGAAATCGAGATCCTTCAGGTAATCTTCCAGAAAGCGTTTGCTCAACTCCGCGTTGAACGGCAGTCGGGCGAAATGGCTGTTTTGCAGCATGATCGCCATCTGGCGTCCCACCTCGTTGAAATCCGCCTGTTGTGCGCACGCGGAGCAGGAAAACGCAATCAAAGCCGCTGCAGAAGCTGCTTTTCGAAACCAGGAAATACTCATGAAGGTCAAACGTTACGAGGTTTGGAATGTTTCAAGAAAGTGCCACGACTTTGCCGGATGTCGATTGCTAAAAAATCGGAAACCCGGTCACGACGGCAACTTTCTCTGACTCAGCCAGCGGCGGAAATACGCCTCCCTGTCGGCACGTTCGGTGGCCTCTGGATCGAAGTTCGGACCGTTCAGTAAAAAGTTGTTGAGACTGGGCGGGCGCTTGCCCAGAACCACTTCCAGAGCGACCAGTTTCCCATCCCGCAGAACTTTCAACGTCACTTTGGTGCCCGGTTTCAAACTGCGGACCTTCGCCATAAATGGTTCGGTGGCCGAGCCTTCGTGCCAGAACTGATCCTCAATACCCGCGATGAGATCATTCACTTGCAAACCCGCCCGTTCGCCAGCCCCGCCGGCAACCACCTGGCTCACGCGGATCACATTGCAGGGCTTGGGATCGCCGGGCACATTGGCGGCATCATCCCTCATGCTGATACCGATGTAGCCATCGCCATCCTTGAGATACTCATCCATCACGAGGCTCCGCAAAACGCTCAAGCAACGCTCCCTGACCTCTGGATCGTCCGCAGTCCGAGTCTGCCGCAGCAATTCCGTCATCGCGGGCTCCGGCTGCTTACGTCCCCATTTCAGAAGCTCCAGTTCGGCAACCTCCCGCTCACGGAATTCATGGGATTTCAGTGAAGCGTATGCTTTCGCCGGAATTTCGAGTGACCAAACCGGAAGTGCCCCTCCTGCCATGCAAACCAGAATTGAAAAAACAGCTCCCAGATGGCGTGTCGCTCTAAATTTCATGATAGCTCAACGGTTCAGGCTGGCATCCCCAAATACTGACCTGACTTGGTCAGAGCATCGGAAGTATAAAGCTATTGTCCGATGATGTTTTTCTGTGGAACCTCAATGGTGTCGTTGGGCTCAAGCGGAATTCTCATGAACTGGGCCTGAGTGAGATCGTAAAGCTTCTGGCTGCCACCGCGGAAGAGCTTCACCCGCTTGAGGCTGCCAAACTCCGTAGCCCCCCCCCCGGCCTGAACGGCCTGATAGAGTGTGAGGCCTTTCACGAACGGCACGGGACCCGGACGTCGAACCTGCCCCCCCATGTAAACTACCTGTTCGTCGACCGTCGCGCCTTCACGGTTGGTAATCACCTGGATGGTGATGTTGGTGTAAATACCCGCGCTCTTGTAACGGTTCTGCAGGGAAACCGACAGATCTTCATTTCTCAAGCCGGCGGCGTGGACAAGACCGATGAACGGCATGTTGATGGTCCCAGCCTCGGAAACCGGGTAGATGCCATCGATCCGGCCTTTTTCTTCAGGAGGGATTCCAGCCGCCATGATCTGGAGGCTTTTCCCTGCCACGATTTGTGCCATGACCGGAGCTGACAAACACATCAGCGCCATCAAGGTGGTGAATAAATTCTTCAGGTTCATTGTTCTGATTTTTTCGTGTGAATTAATACAACTCGGAATCGTTGCCACGCGACGACGGAGCTTTGGGCTTCGAGGGCGCTGGTGTAGCACCGACCGGCGGGCCGACCTGGGATTCGGCAGGTGCGTAGTAGGTGTAATAGCTGGTGTAATATTGATATTGGCTGTCGCTGCGGACATCCACGTTGTTGAGCACCACGCCGATCACGTTTCCGCCGACATTCTCAACCGCCTGTTTCACGCGGAGGAGCATGTTTCTGGGAAGCTTGCGATGCTGGACAACGATCATCGTTAGGTCAACCTCACTGGCCAACACTGAAGCGTCGCTGACACCAAGAATCGGAGGGCTGTCCACCAGCACAAGATCGAAACGCTGCTTCACGTCCTGGATCAGTTCGGACATGCGGCGCGAGTTGAGGATACCGGCAGCATCCGCAGGCAGGATTCCCGAAGGCATGAAATAGAGGTTGTCAACGGGAGTCTGGAGAATCACGTCTTCCAACATCAGTTCGGTAGTGAGATAATTGGTAAGGCCCACCGAATTGTTGATGTCGAAGAAGGTATGCAACCGCGGACGCCGCAGGTCGGCGTCGATCATCAAGGTGGTATATCCTCCTTGGGCGCAGATATAGGCTAGGTTCACCAAGGTCGTGGACTTTCCTTCGCCCGCACCACCCGAAACCACGGTGATCGCATTGTCCTCGGGATTCTTGCGATTGAACTCGATGTTGGTTCGAAGAATTCGATAGGCTTCGGCATCGGGGCTCATTCCACTCTGCTTATGGAGAATGCCAACGTCTTTCGGAATGACAGCGAGCACCGGCACTTGGAGATAGCGCTCCACATCCTCTAGGCTCTTCACCGAAGTATCGAGATATTCGAGGAAGAAGGCGATACCAACTCCGAAAATGAGCCCGACAACAGCTCCAAGGACGAGATTGAGCGTCACGTTCGGACTAACAGGACCATCCGGGATCTGAGGATCGTCGTGCACTTCAATGCTATCGTGCGGCAGCTTGTTGGTGATTGTTTCCGCAACCTGTTTGAGCTTCATCTGTTGTAGTAGCTCCTGGTCGGTTTCAAAATCCCGTTTCGCATCCACATAGTCCTGTGCGTCCAGGCCTGTTTTAATGGCGTTCTCACGCGTATCATTTCTTCTTGCCTCGACACTTTTCAGACGATCAACCGCCATATTCAGCTGGGCTTGCAAAGTCGCTCTCAGATTGACCACCCCTTCGTCAAGCTGGCGTTTCATTCCTTCAATTTGTTCCTTCGCCGCCTTTACGGTTGGATGATTGTCCCCCAAACCGCTGGTCTTGAGGCTGCTCAACTTGAGATTGCTTTCCAGATATTGGGGATAAAGATTTTTGATGATATTATCCGGTAAATTCAAACCGGCCGCATAAACGATCAACTGATCACTATCATATTTGAGCAAGCTGTTGATCTGGCTTTCAAGCTGCATTTTTTCCTGCTCAAGCTGGTTGAATGTTTCCTGAGCATTCTGGGCACCTTGGTCGTCGTTTACACCATTCGTACCGTAAAACGAATCCTGTCCCTTGTAAATGATACCCTTTGTTCTAACAATAGTTGCAAGCACCTTGCGGCGTTCCTCGACCTTGTCCTCCTGGTCGCGGACGGCCTTGTTCAGTTCATAGAGATTCTTGTCGGCGTATCGGCTTTCGATTTCAGTCCGATATTCCTTGTAGGCCCGTGCCACTTCGGCAGTTACATCCCTGGCATCCTCCTTGTTCGTATGTCGCACCCGGATGGAAATAAGATCGGTTCCCCGGATGTTCTGGGTGTTCACGATCCCTTTCAGAATTCTCAGAGCCGTCTCTTTGTCGACATTCCACTTGTTGACCAACTCCAGAGTGTCCACCACCTTGGAAAGGGAATTACGGCTCTTGATTTTTTCGAATTCCGTCCCGAAAAACTGCGGAGTCATCATAGAACCACTGGAACCTGGAGACAAAGCCCCTAGCGGGGACATTCCGACTTCCCGCGGCTTTACTTCAATGATCGCCTCACTCTCGTATTTTTTCGGCATTACATAGGTGATGACCGCCGCCGTCATGAAAACGAGCAATAGGGTGAGAAGAATGATCCCATAGCGGTTCTTGATCACCTGCCAGTAGTCAACCGCATGCAGGGCAGCTTCATTTTGTTGTGGGGACGAGAGATTCATTTTCGGTCAGTCTTTCACGGTTTTTTCAGAGTTCCAGTGGAAACAAAAACTCCCGCAATGAAAGACATTGCGGGAGTTCAAGATCAAGCAAGTAATACTTCAAATAAAGGCTTATTTTTCAATCAAATCGAAGACATTCAGAACTCGGCGCTGAGTCCGACGCTGATGCGGTTGCGGTTGTAGTTGCGACCGCCAAAGTCGGAGTTTGAGTTGGTGTAGTTGTAGGTAGCCGTACCTGTAAGGTAGTCGTTGATCTTTACCGAGAGGCCAATGTAGGTATTTACAATATCCTCGTTCAAATCGGCAGCACTCGTGACTGGTTTTAAGACAGTCCTGCCGTTCTCAAACGAAGTTGGAATATAATCAATTCCGCCAAAAATCGAGAACATGGGCGAAATCACGTAATCCGCAGACACTCCAAAACGGAGGGTTGAAGTATTATCGTATTGGACCAATCCGTTTTTGGGAGTGAACTGGATGTTATTGTAGTTCTCAATACCGTAGCGCGTGAAAGCACGAACCCGGAGTTGCTCGTTCACTTGGGAATTCAATGCCATTTCCAAATAGGGGGTTGAGGAATTATCACCGCCGTCGACGTCATGGAACTGCGCTCCAACGCTGATGATTCCGATCGTATTCGGACTGAAACGATGCTCGATACCTCCTAAAACATAAATGTCCCTAGCGTCCGAATAGGCACCGTTGCCGCTGGTTTCTGAGTAACGAACGTCAAAGGTCAGAACCGATTGAGGATTGAGCTGATAGCGACCTTGGTTGTAAACCTCCCACGTGAAGCGGTCGTTGTTGTCGGAATCCGCATAACTCGTTCCAGTAAGGCGGAAACCCGTGTAAGTCGCGAAACGCTCGCTCCAGCGGAAACCGATTGAATTGTCTGTCTGCCAGTAAAAATATTCTCCCAGCTGACGGGAAGAGGCATAGCCATACGAATAATCGGGCTCCAGTTCGTAGGAAATAAAGTTACGACTTGAAAAACGGAGGCGTTCGCTGAAGCGATGGGTCAGGTTGATGCCAGCACGAGACTGGCTGCTGCTATCGTCCATACCGGCAGGTGCGTCGAAATAGTAAACCAAACCCAAACGGGCATAAACGTCCCAAGTTGTCTGTGGAGTGATGCTGACAAACGAAAGGCCGACGTAAGGATTGACTCCAAACGAGCTTTCCTTATCACCAAAACCAGGAGCGACATTGTCATCATAGGTGCCGCTCAGGCCAACGACCCACTTCAATGGAATGGACTCCTGCGCCTCACTTCCGACGTAATACAAGCCTTGGGCGGATGCGGAACCTGCAAATAACAATGTCAGTAGGCCGGAAGAAAATTTGCGTTTCATGGAATGATTGGGCGGGTGGGTGCTAGCGATTGAAAAACTTAGGATCCGATGGGTCTTTTCATGGATTCACATTCGTCACATCAGGTGGATTGATGATGACCGGAGGGAAAATTGGAATAAGTGGAACTCCACCTGGGCCTCCTGGGCTTGGGCCCACCGGCCCTTGGCCAGGGAAATCAAGCGGATTGGGCATTGCTGCGACTTCACCGGCAGGAGCTTTCGCATCTTTCGAACTCTTGATTCCAGTTTCACCGAGGTTCGGATCGAGCTTAGCAACCACCGCTTGGACCTTGGCGAGGGCGTCAGGGGCCACTGCGACCGCACATTGGGAAACAAGACGCATTTGATCGGGAGCTGCTACCGAAGCCGCTTCAACGATGGCTGCAACTGTATCAACATTCGCTTGGGACCCTTCGATCGCCGCTTTCACAATTTCGCAAGCGCAGCCTGGAGCGGCAGAAACCTCTTTGGAAACGATTTCAAGAACCTTGGATTGCTCTTTCGAAGCAAGAAGCTTCACCGAAAGCGAGAGCTTGAGGCAGTCAACTTCAGCGGATGCGGTCAACGTGCCGAGCACTGCGCTCAAGAAAGCAAAATAAATGGTCTTTTTCATGTAATTGAGTATTTGCGACTTCTGAAAATCTAATGGAGCGGGCAGCGGGAATCGAACCCGCATGTCTAACTTGGAAGGATAGCGCTTTACCACTAAGCTATGCCCGCTTTGTCGTGGTGAATATGACCCTCGTTCCGGTAACCGATCAAGTCTTTTTTGGCGTTTTTGGAAATTATTTAGGGTTAGTTCAAAAGTTAGGATATCCGCTGCCAACCAAGCAAATACAGCGGTTTTTGACACGAGCTTGCAAAATTCCAGAGAAATTCCGGCTCATTCTGCACGATCACCGCGCTCTCCCTGAAAATGCCTGGTCGCAATTATCCTTCGGCCCACCCGATGGTTTTGAAATTGATCCATCGTTCGCGCGATCACCTTCACAAACCCGTCGGCCGATCCAAAAAGCTCCATGGGAGACCAAATTGCCGCGAAAGCGCCGCCGACACCGCTTTGACACCGAAGGTTTCCGTGGCGTAGTGACCGCCATACAACACGTTGATTTCCAATTCCTCAGCCAAGGGGTAACTCCAGTGAGGACCTTCTCCAGTGATGAATGTATCGACTCCTTCGGCCGCCACTTTTTCCACTTCGCTTCCAGCGCCTCCCGTGATCAGACCAATGGATTGAATGTTCTCCGGTCCACCCGGACACACGTGGACTTTCCCGCCAACCGCCTGAGAAAGGGTCTCGGAAAGCTCAACACGGGTTCCGCTCCAATTTCCACGCAGGCCGATCATAAGTCCCTTCTGATCAAAGAACGGCCGGGGATTTTCCATTCCAATGGCCTTGGCAAGGCAGGCGTTGTTTCCCCATTTGGAATGCACATCGAGTGGCAAATGGGAGGAATATATCGCCAAACCCGCGTCCATGGCCGTTTTGAGTTTCTTGTAAAACGACCCCGTCACAGGCCTCACACCCTGCCAGAACAGCCCGTGATGAACAATCAGCAGACCCGGGCCACCTTCCGCAACCCCCTCAATGACCGGAAGTGAGGCATCCACCGCCGCGACAATCCTCTCCACGGTGCCGCCATTGGCCAATTGCAGTCCGTTCACAGCGCCCGGATAATCGGGAATGACAGCCGTTTTCAGTTCAATGTCCAAAAATGCCACCAAATCGGCGAGAGATATCATGGCTGAAGTCAATCATGCCGGCTCCAGATTACAACATCCGGTGTGTCGCTGATTTTACTTCCGGCCAGAAACTCCACCATATCCTGCGGCAATCCCGCTTCCCATTCGAGCAACTTTCCTCCCCACGGTATCCTCAGCGTTGCAGCATGGAGTGCATGGCGGGGCAGGATCAGCCGCCTTTCCAGTTCCGGCGTCCAGCCGACCGCCATCCATTCCATGTATTCCGCGCCGCCGCCGGAGTAGAGTTTGTCCCCCACAATCGGAAACCCGCAATGCGCCAAGTGAACCCGGAGCTGATGCATCCGGCCGGTTTCGGGAAAACAGCGGATCAGGGAAAATTTCCCGCCTTCCCTCTCGAAACGCCGCTCCACCCGGAACCCCGTCTGACACAGCTTTCCTTGCGGACTCACCACCTGCCGCACCCAGATCTCGGAGGGACCCAGCTCGCCAGCACGGATGATCGGCTCGCCGCACTCCCATTCTTGCGGTTCCGGCCAGCCGATCACGATCGCAAGATATTCTTTCTCCGCCTCGCGCCTTTCGAAAATCATTCCCAGTTCGCGCGCCGCAGCCGTCGATTTGGCCACCAGAACCACCCCGCTCGTTTCGCGATCCAACCGGTTCACGATCCCCAGGCACGCCCCGGTTTCGAGTTCGTAGGCCAGCAGATTCTCCAATCCACCCAGCAACGTCGGCTCCGGTTTGCGGTTCGCCGGATGTACAATCAACGGCGCGGGCTTGTCCACGACGATCCAGTCGTCCGACTCGTCGATGACTTTGAAATTGACGACTACCTGCAGGCTCATGACGGAAATCCGGTAAAATCACCCCAACAGAAAAGCCAGAGACCCGAACGAACGAGCCTCTGGCGATGGTAAAAACGGATCAATCCTATTGACTAGGACTTGTAGCGGAGACGCTTCTTATGGCGGTTCTGCTTCATGCGCTTCTTGCGCTTGTGCTTATTGATCTTGGTCTTACGGCGTTTCTTGATGGAGCCCATGGCTTTTGCGTTCGGGGTTAGGTTGCGGTGAAAGGATTAAGGGACGATTTTGTTGAGCGGATACTCGATGATCCCCTCTGCCCCCAGGCGCTTCAGTTCGGGGATGATGTCCCTGACGACGATTTCGTCAATCACTGTCTCCACGGCGACCCAACCTTCTTCCGAAAGCTGGGAAATCGTCGGACGGCGGAGCGACGGAAGTTTTTCGATGAGTTCCGGCAAGCGGGCGCTCGGAAGATTCATTTTCAAGCCCACTTTGCCACGCGCACAAAGGGCGGCTTTGAGCAGAAGGGCGATGCGGTCCATTTTCTCCTTTTTCCATGGATCCTCGGCAGCGGCCGGGCTCGCGTAGAAGTGTGGAAATGACGTTAAAAGCGTGTCAACGATGCGCAGGCGGTTCGCCTTGATTGAGGAGCCGGTTTCGGTGACGTCCACGATGGCATCGACGAGATCGGGCACTTTTACCTCGGTGGCACCCCAGGAAAATTCGACTTCTGCGTTGATCCCACGCTCTTTTAAATAGCGCTGGGTGATGCCCACGCCTTCGGTGGCGATGCGTTTGCCTTCGAGGTCTTCCGGCTTGCGGATCGGCGAATCCTCGGGAACCACCAGCACCCACCGCGTCGGACGAACCGTCGCGCGGGAGTAGGGAAGCTCGGCGAGATCGACCAAATCCACGCCATTTTCGTAGGCCCAGTCGTAGCCGGTGATGCCGCAGTCGATGAATCCTTGGCCCAGATAGCGGCCGATTTCCTGCGCCCGGATCAGATAAACATCGAGTTCAGGATCATTCGAACTCGGACGAAGACCCCGCGATGAGACATGGATCTCGTAGCCAGCCTTGGCGAGCAACTCGATGGTCGGTTGCTCAAGACTGCCTTTGGGGATCGCGACTTTGAGAATGCGTGACGGGTCCGACATGAAGGGGGGGCGGTTTTAGTCGCGAAATCCGGGGAATCAAGCCAAGTTTCGCATATTTTTCCCGAAAAGGCCCGGCGCTGCGCGAACCCGCTTGAAAACCGGGCGGTCGGTTCAGTTGCCGCCACCCGTCGTGCCCGTCGGCGGCTGCCGGACGGCGCATTCCTTCACCACGCGCTCCCAGGTGAAGGGCTTGTCCAGCATATCTGCCAGAAATTCGTTCTTCGGGGAAAGTTTGACGACGTTCTCCAACTTGTCCACCCGCTCCAGGCGGCTGAAGAGCACGCGCTGGATCGTTTCCCTTTCGACCGTCCGGGTTCCATAGCCACCGGGCTGGTTGGCCGACCAGAAGCGGACCTTGGACTTGTCGGAACCCAGATAGACCACCAGGTGGCCGCGCTCCTTGCCGCCGATCTCGCCGGTCCACCAGATTTTCATGAAATCGCCGGGACGCGCCTCTTCGTAGGCGGTGAAATTCCTCCCGCACCCCAGCTCGGCAAACAACTTGGCGGTGCCGGGTCCGTTCGAGTTCCACCGGCCGAACACCCGCTCACCATCCTTCACGCCCAGCTCCGCCAGCAATGCCACCGCTTCCGGCGAGAGTTTCAGGCTGCCATTTTTCCGCAGCATCTCGACCGCGCGCAGGAAGACCAGATAGGTAGCGCCGGAGCAGAACGAGGCCTTTGCCACCGCGAGATCCTGATGGATGGCACCGTCCTCCACTTTCACGCTCGCCGCGAGCCGGTCCACCGCCGCTTGGGAGGAATCGTAGCCGCCACCGTCCGGCATCGTCTTGATGGCAGCGAGCACGTAGCGGTTCAGCACGGGCCGCTCGTCCGGCGTGGTCTGGCCGTGGAGGACACCGGTCGAAGCGAGGATGGAAAACAACAGGAGGCGCATGGGAATGGAACTAACGTAACACTTTTTCATCGAAGCGGGTGATTTCAATCCTGCCATTCCGCAACGCCAGCGACAGCTTGAGCGTCGATTTCCCCTTGGGGCGGCCGCAGTCGTAGCAGTAATCGAGGGTGGCGGTGGCGTGTGCGGGGTCTATCACATCCACATTGAAGCGCAGGATCCGGTAATTGCGGTTGGCGAATTTGTCGATGAGCTCCTGACGATCCTGACGCAGGTAGGAAGCATCGGCCGGTCCGTCCTTTTTATAACAATACGAAACCGAGGGAGCGAAGTCCGCCACCCAGTCGTCCGCGCGGTTGCTGCGGTTGTTGGAAATCCAACGGGCAAGGAAAGCATCCGCGGAGGCATGGTCGATGGCGGTCACCGCGACGGGACCGGCAGTGGGCATGAGCGCATTCCGGCGGACCTCTTCCTGATAGGAAGTGATGACCCAGTTCGCCCCCTGTTTGCTCAGTCCGATGGTGTTGATCGAATTTCCGCCCGCGCGTCTGACGCCGCTGTATTCGTAATGATAGCTGACGACGACGATGGCCTCGCGGAAATTGTTGAAATACTGGCAGGTTGCGTTCCCCAACACCTCGTAGTCGCGCGACGGATATTTTTCGATCAGTTCCTGCCGGTCCTGCAGCAGGAACGACACGGGCGCTCCGCCGAAGCCCTTCCAATAACAGTATTTCGGCATCGGGGAGAAATCCGCCGCCCATGCCTGCGCCGAGTTGCTTTCCTGGTTGCTGATCCAGCGCCGGAGAAAAACCGAGACTTCCGTGTTCGCCTGCTCCATCCCCGTCAGCGCCTGCGGGGTGTTTTGCGGGACGGCGGTCGCGCCGTTGGCCATGGCAGCCTCGCTTTCCTGGCGGATTTTGTTGATCTCCTCCTGCATCGTCTGGAGATCCTGCTGGCTCGGCATCACGACGCCCGCGTTAGAATCCCCGGTCGCCGGAGCGGATCCGGCGAAGGTGTATTTCCTGAACGCGTCGGCCGCGCCGTCGAATTTCACCCACGGCTGTTGGGCGGAGTTGGTCTGCTTTTTCACATGGTCCGAGACTTGGAAAAACGCCTCGAAGCAACTGATGCCCGGCGTCTGGATCACCGAGGAGAAAATTTCGGTGAAAGGGCTGTTCACCCCGCGGCCGTCGGATGCGGTCTGGCCCGGACCGGCGGCATACATGATCAGCGTGGACTGCGGAATCCGGTCCACCACGGCGAGTCCGTTAGTCCGCTGCGCGGGCTGTCCCTCCACTTCCATCGTGCGTGGGGCAGCTTGAAAAGGATCGTTCCGGCAGCAGTCGAGGATGACGACCTTCGCCTGGATTTTCGCTTCCGCCATTTTCCCGAGCACGGTGTCCAGCCGCACATGAAAGCGGTCCGGATCCTGCCGCGTCGCCAGTTGTCCGCCGATGGGACAGAGGTAGTTGGTGCCGTCCACTTCCATGCCGTGGCCCGAATAATACACCACGCCCAACGGAGCCTCGTCGCCCTGCGCCTTGAGGGCGTTGAGCGCCTGCTCAGTGGCGGCCTTGGTCGCGTCTTCCAGCAGAATCACCTTGAATCCGAGCTTCTTGAATGTTGCGGACACCAGTTGCGCGTCGGACCGGGTGTTGTGCAAATTAGGTCTTTCACTGATCGGCTTGGACGCATCGTAGTTCCCGTTGCCGATCACCAGCGCGATCCTGCCGGCGGCAGATGCCGGATCAGACGCGAGGAAGACCACAATTGCCGCAAGACAGGCACCAAAACGTTTCATCTTCACTATCTGACGGTTCCGCGCGGGCCGATGGAAGGCGATAATCCGTCAGGCAATCGCGGGCGATCCACCCCACCTGGGCAGCGGGTCTCCATGATGCGTTTTTCTCAAGAGCCATTGCCCAACGCGTCCACTCTTCGGGCGATGCCTTTCATTTCTGATACTCCATGAGGGTCTTCCAGTGTCGGTCTTTTCTCACGAGCAGCACCTCGAAATGGATATACTCCTCGCTGCGTTTCCCATCAGGGCCCGTGCTTGAGTAGAGGAAAATCCCGGTCTCGTGCGCGGTGGTTTCATCGCCGAGACGCTTGGAAAACCGGAACACCACGCTGACTTTCATCTCCCCCGCCTTGGTGGCGGTGAATTCCTTTTTCCAACGGGCAAGTGCGGCTGATAGAGGTGTGCTGGATTTTCGGATTCCTGAAACCAGCACTCCCTCCGGATGGCAGCCTGCCTCGTAGGCGGCAAAATCCCCCTCGCCAACTCCACGCGTCACCGGCCCAATCGGCCGGCCACCCGGCGGCCGGTCCCGGGCAGGGGCCGCAACCATCGACATCCCACCACGATGGGAATCGGACCCCGCTCCCCAACCGGAGCCAAAAAAAGGGTGGTTCGTTGCCAAACCACCCCTGCCTTTTCGTTAGAACGAGCCCGATCAGACCAGATCGTAGCGGTCCAGGTGCATCACCTTGGTCCACGCGGTGACGAAGTCCCTGATGAACTTCTGTTGGGAATCGCCGCAGCCATAGACTTCCGCCAGGGCGCGCAACTCCGAGTTCGAGCCGAAGATCAGATCGACGCGGGTGCCGGTCCACTTCACTTCGCCCGTCACCCGATCCCGACCTTCAAACAAATCGTCGTGCGGCGAGATCGACTTCCACGTCGTTCCCATGTCGAGCAGGTTGACGAAGAAATCGTTCGTTAGTGCTTCCGGGCGTTTCGTGAAAACACCGGTCTGTGAACCATCGAAGTTGGCGTTCAGCACGCGCATGCCGCCGACGAGGACTGTCATCTCAGGTGGCGTGAGCGTCAGCAACTGCGCTTTATCCACCAGCATTTCCTCGGCGGAGGTGGTGTAATGCGTTTTCACGTAGTTGCGGAAACCATCGGCCTGCGGCTCCAACAAAGCGAACGAGGCGATGTCGGTCTGCTCCTGCGAAGCATCCGTGCGGCCCGGAGTGAATGGCACCGTCACGGACTGGCCCGCATTCGACGCCGCCTGTTCGATGCCGGCACATCCACCTAACACAATCAGATCAGCCAGGGAAACCACCTTGTTGCCCAGAGCGCTGCTGTTGAATTCACTCTGGATGCTTCCAAGCGCTTGGAGTGTTTGCGACAGCTTTGTCGGATTGTTGACCTGCCAGAATTGCTGGGGAGACAGACGCACCCGCGCGCCATTGGCACCACCGCGTTTGTCGGAACCGCGGAACGTGGAGGCGGAGGCCCAGGCGGCGGAAACCAGATCGGAAACAGATAGACCGGAGGCGAGGATTTTCCCTTTCAGCGCGGCAACGTCCTGATGGTCAATCAACGGATGCGTTGGGGCGGGAACCGGGTCCTGCCAGATCAATTCCTCCGCCGGAACTTCGGGTCCGAGATAGCGGACCTTCGGCCCCATGTCGCGGTGGGTGAGTTTGTACCACGCGCGGGCGAAGGCGTCGGCGAACTGGTCAGGATTTTCGAAGAAGCGCTTCGAAATGGGTGCGTAGATCGGATCCATTTTCAAAGCGATGTCGGTGGTGAACATCATCGGCGCATGACGCTTCGCCGGATCATGGGCGTCCGGCACCGTACCGGCACCGGCCGTGCCCTTCGGTTTCCACTGCTGCGCACCTGCGGGACTCTTCGTGAGCTCCCAGTCGTAGCCGAAGAGATTCTCGAAATAACTGTTACTCCATTGCGTCGGCGTGTTGCTCCATGCGCCCTCGAGGCCGCTGGTGATGGTGCAGCCCGCGTTGCCGGTGCCGAAACTGTTCTTCCATCCGAGGCTCTGTTCTTCGATGGGTGCCGCTGCCGGGTCCGGACCGACATACTTGCTCGGATCCGCCGCGCCGTGTGCCTTGCCGAAAGTATGGCCACCGGCGATCAGCGCGACGGTTTCTTCATCGTTCATCGCCATGCGGGCGAAAGTCTCACGGATGTCGCGGGCCGAGGCGATGGGGTCCGGATTGCCGTTAGAGCCTTCCGGATTGACGTAAATCAGGCCCATCTGCACGGCGGCAAGCGGGCTTTCCAACTGGCGGTCGCCGGAATAGCGCTTGTCCGCCAGCCACTCCCCTTCCGAGCCCCAATAGATGTCTTCCTGCGGTTCCCAAACGTCCGCACGTCCACCGCCGAATCCGAAGGTTTTGAAACCCATGGACTCGAGCGCGCAGTTGCCGGTTAGAACCATGAGGTCGGCCCAGGAAATTTTGCGCCCGTATTTCTGTTTGATCGGCCATAGCAGCAGGCGGGCCTTGTCGAGGCTGGCGTTGTCCGGCCAACTGTTGAGCGGTGCGAAACGCTGCGCTCCGGCCCCGGCTCCACCGCGACCGTCGGCAGTGCGGTAAGTGCCGGCGCTGTGCCACGCCATGCGGATGAAAAACGGGCCGTAATGGCCGTAGTCCGCCGGCCACCAGGCTTGTGAGGTGGTCATCAATTCGAAAATGTCCTTCTTCACCGCCGCCAGATCGAGCGACTTGAATTCCGCCGCGTAGTCGAAGTCCCCGCCCATCGGGTCGGAAAGCGACGAGTGCTGGCGAAGAATGCCCAGCGGCAGTTGGTTGGGCCACCAGTCCTGGTTTCGGGTGCCACGGCCGGCAGCACGCGTTTTGCCACCGCCGGTAAACGGGCACTGGCCTGAATCATTGGCGTTAAGGTTCGGAGGAGTATCGTTTTCCATGGTTTCGTTTGCTTGAGAATTGATGAAGGGGCTTTTTTCCCGCCGCGAGGGTCATAGCACCGCCGGGGATCGATGCAAAAATTATTCCGTGTAAATTGAAGCCGGGCCCGGACTAACAAAATTCCCGAAGAGCCGCAGCGTGACATTGATGAACCGCGTGCTTGCGGGACGACGGCCGCGCGATCAGCCCGCGGCCCGTAGATCATGAATTTCACTTCGGACAATTGGGCGGGCGTTCACCCCGCGATCACGGAAAACCTGGCGCAGTACGCTTCGGGAATGGCGGCGGCCTACGGCTCGAGCGAACTCGACAAACGGATCGAACAGCGCTTCTGCGAGATTTTCGAGCGCGAGGTAGCGGTATTTTTCGTCCGCACCGGGACCGCGGCGAACTCACTGGCAATGGCCTCGGTCAACCGGCCGGGCGGCGTGGTCCTCTGCCATCGCGAGGCGCACATGGTGAAGGACGAATGTGGCGCGCCGGAATACTTCACCGGCGGCCCGCGCCTGCAGACGGTGGAGGGTGCCGCAGGCAGAATGAACCCCGCGAGCCTGCTGCGGGAACTCAAACATTTCCGCCCGGATTTCATCCATGCCGGACAGGTGATGGCTGTCACACTGACCCAGGCGACGGAAGTGGGCACCGACTATCAGCCGGACGCGATCGGGGAGCTGGCGGCGGTCTGCCGGGACCATGGCCTGCCGCTGCACATGGACGGCGCCGGATTCGCCAACGCGCTCGTTTCGCTAGACCTGACACCTGCGGAAATGACCTGGAAGCGCGGCGTGGACATCGTCTCCTTCGGTGGCACCAAGAACGGCTGCTGGTGTGCGGAGGCGCTGGTTTTCTTCGATCCCGGAAAAGCGCGCGATCTGCCCTACATCCGGAAACGGGCGGCGCAGTTGTTTTCAAAAACCCGCTTCGTCGCCGCGCAGTTCGAGGTCTATCTGGAGGATGGCTTGTGGCTGAAGCTGGCAAGCCATGCGAATGCGATGGCGTCACGACTGGCAGATGCCGTGCGCGGAAACCCTAACTTCCGACTGGCCTGGGACGTTCAGGCGAACGAGGTGTTCGTCATTCTCCCCGCGATCCAGGCGGAGGAGTGGCGGGCGCGCGGCGTCGGTTTCCACCAGTGGCCGGTGCCCGCGGACCTCATCGGGACGGTGGCGGAGGGCGAGATACTGGCGAAGCTGGTGACCAGCTTCGCCACCCCGGCGGCCGAGGTCGCGGAGTTTTCCGAAATCTTAGCCGGGGAGAAATGAGAAGTCCGTCACCTCCCCATATACTAGCACAAATCCACGTTGGCTGGGATCGGAGCTGGCAGGCATGCACGGAACTCAGCGGCGGGGAGTGCCGGTTCTGCCGGCCGGGCGCTTGTGGGCGAGGATCTCGGCATCGCGTTTTTCCGCTTCCTTCTTGAGCCGGGCGACGATGTCCGGATGGGTGCTGGCAACGTCCGTGGCTTCTCCGGGATCGGTTCTGAGATTGTAGAGCGCGCCTTTCGAAACCTCGGTCTTGTGATCCACGGAACGAAGGAAAAATTTCCAATCCCCTTGGCGGATGGCCACCAAGACAGATTTTTAACTACGTCGGCGAGAAAATGGACATCGCCCGGAAGGACGCCGGGATGGAATCCGAAACAGGTGGTCCTGATTCACCCGCCAAAATTACTCCGTGGGAAAGTGATCCCGGATACATCGTGGAATGATTTTGACCGGACTCTTCGCGGCGGGGATCGTTGTTGCGCGGCACCCGTGCTCCATGGCACAGAAATCCCGATGTCTTCCCTCGACCTACCCATCCGTGCAGCGACGGAAACCGCCATCGCGCACGGAATTCCCCCCGGCCGCTGTGAGATCCTGCAGAATGGCAGCACGCTGGTGCTGCGTCTGACGGATACGCTGGTGGCACGAGTGGTGCAGGACCGGGACGGCCCTCGCGTGGGGACCGAGTGGTTCGCGAGGGAAAACGCGGTGGCGGAGCATCTGGCAAAACATGGCGCACCGGTCATCCCCCTGCATCCCGACCTTCCGCCCGGCCCCTACGAGCATCTCGGCTATCCGCTCAATTTCTGGCAGTTCGTCACCGCCATCGAGGCCGAGGCCTGTCCGGCTGCCACCGGAACCACGCTCCATCAGTGCCACGAAGTCCTGCGCTCCTTCCCCCATCCGCTTCCGGAACTCGCGATCCTCACCGAGAGCATCGATCTGTTGGAAACCCTGGAGCGGCGCATGCTGTTTCCCCCATCCACCCTCCAACTGCTGCATGACCGCCTCGTTTCATCCATCGCCGTGCTGGAACGGTTTCCCTATCAGCCGCTCCACGGCGACGCGCATCCCGGCAACCTGCTGAACACGACGCGCGGCCTGCTGTGGACGGATTGGGAGGACACTTTCCTCGGCCCGGTCGAGTGGGACCTCGCGTCCATTATCTGGAACGCGCGCATCCTCGACGAAGATCATGAAACGGCCGACGCCATCCTCGACGCCTATCAGCAGGCGGGCGGCAGCGTCGATCCCACCGCCCTCCACCACAGCCTGATCGCCCGCGCCGCAGTGATGAGCGCGTGGTATCCGATTCTCTATCCGGATCCGTCGCCGGAGCGGCGGAAGAAGCTGGAGTTCCGGCTGGACTGGCTGGCACGATCAGACGAATGAGCCCGAAAGTAGTCCAGGACTTCAGTCCCAGACTACGTTTTTGCACCAGAAAACTGAAATTCAGTTGAACTTTCCGCTGACGAACTCTAGCAGTTTTTCGTCGCTCATCCTGTTGGACGTGCTTTCCGTGGTGGCGGTGTGCTTGAACTGGGGCGTCTCGCCCAGATAGCGGATGAACTGTTCTTGGATCGTGCCGGTGCCAGTGAGGTGGACTTCCTCCGCGTTCAACAGATGCGTGGCGATTTCCTTGAAATACTTCTGAATGAGAGTGATTTCGAGATGGTTCGACGCGCTTTCGTTCGAATTGCCTCCGGGACCGGAGTTGTTCGCGTGAGCGATGACCTTGAATTCAGCGGCGTCCGGGGTTTCGTAGCCCACGATGGTCGCGTGGTGATTGTCCATCCACACTCCGAACCGCTTTTTGTTTTTATCTGACATGACTTCCACCTGACGGCCGCAGTCCACCAATTGCAAACGGTCATTTCATCCGCTCCGCAGGTGTCGGAAGATTTCCTGTGAAAAAGGCACAGACCGTGTCCTGTGTGGAACCGTTCGTTCGTCGTTTTCATGCAACCGATTTGATTCGGTCCCCATCAACCAATACGACCATGAAAACCAAACTAATATCCGCATTCGTGCTCATCGCCGCCTCGTTTTTCGCAAGCGCGGCAGAGCCAGCCAAAGCCAAGCCCGCCTCGCCGGAATTCGAGCGCATGAAAACGCTCGTCGGCACCTGGACCGGCAAGACCGACATGGGCCAGGGCCCCGTCGATATGACCATCCGCTACCGCCTGATCGCGGCGGGCAGCGTGATCGAAGAGCGCGTCATGGAAGGCACGCCCAACGAGATGGTGACGATGTATTACGACGACAAGAACGGCAAACTCGCCCTCACCCACTACTGCATGCTCGGCAACCGGCCGGCGATGGCGGTGACGTCATCGGATGCGAAATCGTTCACTTTTGATTTCGACGGATCCTGCTGCACCATCGATGCGTCAAAGGACTCCCACATGCACGGGATGGTGGTCAATTTCGTGGACGCCGACACGATTTCCACCAGCTGCAAGGCGATCATGGAGGGCAAAGAAATGCCCGAACACGCCACGACGCAGAAGCGGGTGAAATGAAAAACGACGGGGCGCGCGGTGGATTTCCCCGCGCGTCCCGACGATGGCGTTTAGGCGGCCTGCTCGGGAACCAGATACCGGCCGAGTTCGTTGCGGATGCCTTTTTTCGGCGACCACACATCGATCCCGTCATGGACCAAAAGAGTGGTGTGCGACGGAGCGGCGTAGATGTAGAAGGACCAGCCGCTTTTCGCGCCGAGCAACTGCGAGAGCAGGCTGCGGAAGTCCCGGCGGTCGCCGCTTTTGAAAAGATGCCCCGGCGCGGTGATGAGCGGGCGGGTTTCGTCCAGCCCCGCACGGAAGCGGTCGAGCAGTTCCCAGTCCTCGGTGTCCTGTTGCGGACCGGGAAGGATTTCCAGGAGCTTGTTGCCGTCCTTGGAAAGCAGGTCGGCGAGGTAATCCGCCAGCATCAGGCGACTTCGGCGCTCGGTGGGGATTGGAAATTCACCGGCGACGGGCACACCACATTCCAGCGGTTGGTGGTGCATCCCTTGTCCGGTCAGCCACTTGTGAATCTCAGAGTTCGTGAGGCAGCGCATGGTTTTCGGGGAGTTTTCAACGGACCGCAACATCCCGCGGCGATGGGAGCGTGCCACAGCGACACGCAATCGTTAGAATGAGCACGGGACGTGCCATCCGTCGATGGCAAATCACCGCACAGAGGTTTTTTTACGGGCGCGCGGACGGGTATTTCCGAAGCCGCTGGACATGAGGATTTTGTGGAAATGCCAAACCATCCGGAACCAAATACAGGCTCGCCAGAATTTTTCCAAACCCCCAACCTGACCTCCATGTCCTTCACCTCGCTCGGCCTTGCTCCCGCTTTTCTCAAGGCCTTGGCAGAGCAAGGCATCTCGGAGCCAACGCCGATCCAGCGCGAGGTGATCCCGGCGGTGATCGCAAAAAAAGACGTGCTGGGGATCGCCAGAACCGGTTCCGGGAAGACCGCCGGTTACGTGCTGCCGATCCTCCACAACCTCGAAAAAGCCGCTGCCTCCCACTACCGCGAGCCAACCGTGCTCGTCCTCGTCCCCACCCGCGAACTGGCGGACCAGGTGCGGGACGTTTTCCAATCCTTCCTCCCGGCGCTCACCCGCCGGCTCACCTGTCTCGCTGTTTCCGGAGGCGTTTCCATCAACCCGCAGATGCAGGCGGTGGGCAAGGCGGACATCGTCGTCGCGACTCCGGGACGGCTGCTGGATTTGATAGAAAAGAACGCCGTTCGGCTGTCGTCGATCGCGACACTGGTGCTCGATGAAGCGGACAAGATGCTCAACTTGGGATTCAAAAAAGAAGTGGACCGCATCCTCGCCATGCTTCCCGCAAAGCGCCAGAATCTGCTATTCTCCGCCACGCTCAGCGAGGACCTGAGTCTGATCGAACAGCTCGTGTTGAAAAACCCGCAGGTGATCAAGATCGCGGATGAAGCGGACCCGGTCGATCTGATCCACCAGCTCGCCTATCTGGTTTCCGAGGAACGGAAAGGCCCCTTGCTGCGCTACCTGATCCAGCACGGCGATTTAAAACAGGTCCTCGTCTTCGCCTCCTCCACCATCAAGGCGGACGCTATCGTCAACAAGCTCCTGAAAAACAAGATCCACGCCGCCGCCGTTCATTCGAAGCTGGGCCAGCAGACGCGGCGCTTCACCCTCCAACAGTTCAAGTCCGGCCAACTGCGCGTGCTCGTCGCCACCGATTTGTTAGCCCGCGGCATCGACATCGAGTTCCTGCCCTGCGTCATCAACTACGAACTGCCGCGCTCGCCCAAGGACTACCTCCACCGCATCGGCCGCACCGGCCGCGCCGAAAATCCTGGCAACGCCATCTCCCTGATCAGCCCGGAGGAAATGGACCATTTCAAAGTGATCCAGAAGAAGATGGGAAAACGGGTGACCATCCTCAGCGGTGATGCGATCAACGTTCAGGGGCATTGAGCAGTCCGTGACACGACTCAGCCTTTCCTGCGCTTGTCGAAAGGCTTTGGCGAAATCTGTTTGGCGGCAGGCTTCGCAGACTTCTTCTCCTCCATCTCCCGCGTGCGTTTCCGCCAATCGCGCTTCGCCGGTTTTTCACCGGGCAGCGGACCGGCGGCCTTGGCATGATAGTCGAAGCCGCGCAGTCGCTTGCGGTCGAGGCGCTGGCCGATGGCCATTTCCAGAATATCCAACAGGTTGAGATCGCCCTTGGGCACGAAGCTGATTGCCTCGCCCTGCGCCTCCGCCCGTCCGGTGCGGCCGATGCGGTGGATGTAGTCTTCCGGGTTAACCGGAAAATCATAGTTCACCACCTGCGAGACGCCGTCGATGTCGATGCCGCGAGCAACGATGTCGGTGGCTACGAGCACCTGCACGTTGCCGTCCTTGAATTCCTGCAACGCCTGCAGCCGTTGTTCCTGCGAGCGGCTGGAATGCAGCTTGGCGACCTTGATACCGGCGAGTTTGAGGAAATTCGTCAGCAGGTTCGCGCCATCCTTCATCCGGACGAAGACGAGCACGCGCGTGAATTTCGGCTGGCGCAGAAGTTCCAGCAGCATGACGTTTTTCAAATGCGCGGGCACTTCGTAAACGCACTGATCCACGGTGTCCGCCGGGTTCGAGCGCTTGCCGAGCTGGACCATCTTTGGCTGATAGAGAAACCGCTGCGCCAGCGACTCGATCTGCCGCGACAGCGTGGCGGAGAACATCAGTGTCTGCCGGCGCTTGGGCAGGAAGGCCACGATCTTTTCGATGTCCGGCAGGAATCCCATGTGCAGCATGCGGTCCGCCTCATCGAGCACGAGGATTTCCAACAGGCTGAAATCGAGCTTCTGCCGGCCTATCAGGTCGATCAGCCGTCCGGGTGTGGCGACGACGATATCGACGCCCTTGCGCAGCGACTTGATCTGCGCCTCCTCCTCGACGCCGCCGAAGATGGCGGCCACGCGGATCGGCAGGCTCTGGCCGTAGTTCCGGATGTTTTCCATGATCTGCACGGCCAGCTCGCGGGTGGGTGCGAGGATGAGCGACTTGAGGCCACGCGGCCGGCCCTCGCGGTTCGAGTTCGCCAGGCGGTGAAGCATCGGCAACACGAAAGCGGCGGTCTTGCCGGTGCCGGTCTGGGCGATGGCGATGAGATCGCCTCCCTGCATCACCTTCGGGATGGCAGCGGCCTGCACCGGCGTGGGGCGGGTGTAACCTGATTTCTGAATGGCGAGGAGGATCCCGGCATCGAGTCCGAATTTGCTGAACGGCATGCCTGAATCATAGGCCGCCGCCGCAGGTGATGGCACGGATTTAAATTCGAACGCGAGTCACCGAAACAAAAAAGGGCTGCCGGGATGCGGCAGCCCTTCATGGTGATGGGGAAATGAATCAGCCGTTGCGCTTGTGTTTTCCTTTTCCTCCATGGTGTTTTCCACCGTGTTTCTTCAGAGTGGCGCGCTCGGATTTGTCGAGCTGGCCATCGTGGTTGGCATCGGCTTTATCGAAAAGCTTCGCCGCCTTTTCAGGGTGCTTGCGGTCCGCTAGAAACTCGTCGCGAGAGAGTATCCCGTCGCCGTTGGTGTCGCGGCTTTTGTGGGCGTTCTTGTGGCCCTTGGCCTCGGCCGCACCGACGCAGAAGCCGAGAGTGAGCAGCAGGGTGAGGATGGATCGTGTTTTCATCGTTGCGCATCAAACCCCCGCCACACTGGAAAGTTTCCCGCGTGGAAAAACTTTATCCGCGATCTGCGCGATGAAGTGGCAAAACGCCTGATGCATCGCGGCGGAACCGGACTGAAAATTCCTACCCTGCGAGACTCAGACACCGGATTTCACTCGATCGCTCGACGGCGCTTTCCCTGCTCCTTCCAGTGTCTGCGATCAAAACCGCCGCCGGAAATAGCAATGTGTCCGGTGCAGCTCTTTGATCGGCACAGCCCGTGCGATAGCCCAGTCGATGAAAACCACCCGACCAATCCTGCTAGCTGCTTCTCTCATTTGTCCCGCCTTCGCCCAAACCGCCTCGCCGCCGGTGGTCGTTGAAAAAACCGTCGTCGAAACCAACACCCCGGGGACCAAGGTGGTGGAGGAAACCATCGTCGAGACACCGGTTCCCGTCGTTCCCGGCGGATACGACCCGCGCCGCCAGCTTTCCATCGCGCCGCACGCCATCCCTCTGGATCCGGCCGCCGGACCCGTCACCGAAACCACGGAGACCTCCACGACCCGCGTCGGCTCCCGTGTTTACAACACCAGCCGCAGTGTGGTCGTCGTCGAGGGCCGCGAACTGCCCTACGTCACCGTGCCCGTGCTTTTCGTAAAGGAAACCGCCGAGCTGCTCGACTCCGAGTCACGCGCATCGCTGGACCAGACCGCTGCCGCCATCGCGGAAATCACCAAGACGAACCCGACCGCCGTGTTCGACATCGAGGGTCACACCAGCACCGACGGCACCGACGAGATGAACATGACTCTATCAGCAGCCCGCGCGAAACGCGTCTATGACGAGCTCACCCTACGCTACAAGATTCCAGCCACGGTCCTCAGCGCGCACGGCTATGGAGAATCCTATCCGATGTATCCCAACGGCAGCGAAACGGAAATGACACTCGACCGGCGTGTGCTCGTGGTCCGCGTCAAATGACCGGCAGCGCGCCGGGCAGGATGCATGCCGCCGTTGGAATCTCCGGCTTTATGCAACGTTAAAAGTCCGCCACGCACGCCCACCACTAGATTCAACACTGACAATCAATGACTTGCCGATACGGACGCAATTTGCATCCCGATTGCTAGGAATCAAACAGGACCCACTGTCCTTCACCGAAACAACCACATTATGAAAACCAAAACAACCATCGCCCTGACCGCCCTCGCCTCCGCTGCATTGTTCACCAGTTGCACCACCGTCGTAGATCCGACGCCGACCCCCGTGACCACCACCCAGCAGGCCACCACCACGACCACCCAACAGAATCCCTACACCGGCTCAACCACCTACAAGAAAACCACGACGACCAACTACTGATCGTGCCGTAGTCGATAGCGCGGGGCATTCCGGTTTCCCGAGCCGGCAATGCATTCCGTCTCATCCCTGTCTGTGGAAATCCCACGGGCAGGGATTTTTTCGTCAACAGATGCCGAGATGAGCGACGACTGGATGTGGCTGCCCACCTGCTTACGCGATGTCGTAATTTGATTGGAAAATTTTTGGAGTAAATTCACACTCTAGGTTTTCCCACCCATGACTCCCTCATCGCATCTCCTTGCCGGGCCGCCTTTCGTCGTAGCGACCGCAAGACGCGTTGGCAATTTCCCAGATCTTGTCAGTGATGCTTTCCGCCGCAAATTCTCATTTCCAAACTGGGTCAACCGCAGCCTGAATGATTCCAACATTCCGGTCGTGAGTGGCAGTCCTGCCATCCTGCTGTTGGCCGCCCCACTGCGGTTGATGCGGTGCCTGCGGCCGCTGGCCGGAGGGTTGATCCGTTCCCTGACGAGGGAGAAACGATCGGGGTCCCGGGAGGGTTTCCAGCTTGCGATCGTGATTCCACTTGCCGAAGATGCTGGCCACGAGGCAACGAGACTTCAGATCGGGATCCTTCGGAAATTCGGCCGCAACCCCGGCCTGGACGCCTATCCCCACATCACGCTGAAACTCGGGTTTCAGGTCTCTGATTTTGCCCCCTTTGAGGAATCACTCGGACAGTTGGCCGGCGAATCGCCGCCGTTCGAGATCTCTTTGCGGAACTTCGGCTTCTTCGAAGAAGGTGTCATGTTCCTGGACGTCGAGGCGAATCCGGAACTCGAAAATCTGCGGCAACGGATTCTGGCGGGCCTGTCAGAACGGCATGGAATCAGTCCCGAGGAGATCGAGGATTCGCGTTATCATTTTCACGTCACTCTGGCATACGGCCTATCAAGTCAGGAATTCGCCGAGCTGCGGAAGTCCTTCGACGCGCGGGAGCTTCACTTCAAATTCCTGGCCTCCCACATCGACCTCCTTTGCCATACCGGGCATCAATGGGTAACCTACCGCCGCGCGCGGCTGCGAGGCAGCGCCTCCCCCGCTTCTTAGCACTTCCATCCGCTCCCGCTATCCCCCCCAATGGATTCCAAGTTACAAGTTGCCGACTCTGCGGTGAATCATCTCCGCTACAGGCGCCAGTTCCTTCTCAGCACCGATCCGGGCCATGTCCTGCCGGGGAGCGGGCGCGTTCTTGTCGCCGGGTGTTATCATGTTTCCGCCCATCCGGACCTTGAGCTCACGCACGTCGAACGCGACGGAAAATCACTAACACTCCTCGGATTCGCGCTGGATCCGGACAGTCCGCAGTCTGGCAACGAACGGATCCTGCTGCACCTGATGGATTTCGCGGATTCCCCCGGAGAGATCATCCGGGCGACCGATACCTTGGGCGGGCGATGGGTGCTCATCGTTCACAACGGCAGGGAAACGATGGTTCTGCAGGATGCCACCGGGCAGCGGCAGGTCTATTACGTCCGCGACCCGAAGGGAGGCACCACGGTCTGCGCCTCGGAAGTCGGAGTGATGGCCGAACAGCTCGGATTGACCATGGATGCCGATGCGGTTGACTTCATCCGATCGCGCAAGTCGGATGACTTTGAGATCTACTGGATGCCTGGAGACACCTCGTTGTATGCTGGCATCGCGGCGCTGCTGCCGAATCACTACCTTTCGTTGGTGGATGGCTCGTGCCACCGTTTCCCACCGCTGCTGCCGCCCGCCCCAATGACCCCACCGCAGGCACTCGCGGAATGTGTGCGCCTGCTCAAGGGGCAGATAGAAAGCGCGCGCGCGCGCTACCCGTTGGCAATCCCGATGACCGCCGGGTGGGATAGCCGCCTGATGCTGGCGCTCAACCAGGATCACGCGGCCGATATTTACGCCTTCACACTGGCCTATCCGCATCTGCCCGCCGGCTCGATGGATGTGGCTGTTCCCGCGCGGCTGTTGGAGAAACTCGGCATCGGCCACCATGTGATTCCCTATCCGAAAACCCTTGACGCCGCCTTCAAGGAAATCTTCCGCCAAAACAACGCGTCCGCCAACAACGCCTATTGCGGGGATATCCAGGCCTTGCACGTCCATTATCCCGGCGAGCGCGTCTGCGTGACCGGGGATGCCGCGGAAATCGTCAAGTGCTATTACGAACGCACCTGTCCGCAGAAGCAGCCGGTCTCGGCAGCCGAACTGGCGGAGTTCAGCCGACTCGGGAAGCACCCGTTCGCGGTGCGGGCTTTCGGCAGGTGGCTTGAAGATGCGGGGAGTCCTCCTATCGATCTGTTGGACCTGTTCTGCTGGGAGCAAATGGCCGGGCGCTGGCAGTCGAAGATCCGCGCCGAATTCGACATGGTGCAGGAAAGTTTCGCGCCCCTCAACAACCGCCGCCTGTTGGGCATCCTGTTATCCGTGGATGCCGACCGCCGGCGGGCACCCGGTTTCGGGTTTTTCGCCGATCTGATCGAGGCCCTGTGGCCCGAAGCTCTATCCGAACCCATCAATCCGCCCGAATCGCTCAGCCGCTCGCGCCGGGTGCTCAATGTCATCAGGAAAACCGGCGTGCTGAAGCTGGTCCCCGACGCAGCCAAGGAAAAGGTCAGAGAGATGCTCCGCTGATTCCACCCAACCGCACCATCACTTCCAATCCAACCGATGAAGCCACTCATTCCCACGCCCTGGGCCTACAATTCGCCGGCGGACCTGCGAATAGCGGATGTCAGGACCGCGGCGGAGCTCGCAGCGCACGCGGATGCGTGGGCCGGCTTGCTGCTCCAATCCACGGCGCCCTCCCCGATGTTGTCCTATCCGCAGATCAGCGCGTTTTTCGAAACCCAAATTCCCTCGTCGGAAACCTGGCTCTGCTTGTTTGCGTATGAGAATGCGCGTTTGATCGGAGTTCTTCCGCTCATCGCCGCCAGATCGTTCGGTTGTCTCGGGTTTTCGATTCTTTTTCTCAAGACGCCCTATGACGACCTGCACACCAGTGGCGTGGACTGTCTGACGCTCCCCGGCCGCGAGGATATCCTCGAGCGGTTCATGGATTACCTTTCGCGCATTCCGCGGACTTGGCCGCTCATCCGCATGCGGGAGATTTTGGAGAACTCACCTTCGATGGTTTACCTCAGCCACGGCGGGAGAAAAGTCCGGGCCATCCAGAAGCTGCACGGGTGTGAGAACTACATCGAGTTGCCCGAAGACTTCGGGACCTTCCACTCCGGACTTTCCTCGAATTTCCGGCGTCAGTTAAAAAGGGGAAACCGCAAGCTCGAAGAACTCGCAGAGGTCCGGTTCCATTGCCGCGAAGCGACAAGGCCACTGCCGGAAAACATCCGGCGCTTCGAGGAAGTCGAGGACGCGGGCTGGAAAGGCGCGGCTAACACCTCGGTCAGGGCCGTGGAACGCAACGCCAGGTTTTATGCCATCGCCGCCGAACGTTTCCGGAACCACGGCTGGATGGAATGGAACTTCCTCGAAACCGGAGAAAAAACCATCGGCGCCCATTACGGAGTGCGCCTGAACCGCACACTCTTCCTTTTGAAAATCGGTTATGACGAAGCCTATTCCGCCTGCTCGCCGGGGAACCTGCTTTTGGAAAAGACCATCGAGCACGCCTGCAAGGCAGGCGATCTAGACGAGATCAACTGTGTCGCCGACTGCGCCTGGCACAGGAGCTGGGGCATGAAAAAGCGACTGGTTTATGACCTGGTCATCCTCCCGAGGATTCCCGTGATCTCCGGTTTCCTAGCAGCCCTACTGAACTCAGAGACCTTCCGCAAACTCACCGCACGACCCTCCATAGAATCTCCACCCGCAATTGCGTAAATGGCTTTGAATGTGCCTCCCCGCATGCTCGGTTCCGAATCGGAATCCAGCGACACCCCGCCCATGTCAGTCCCCTCCTTCCATCAGCCCGTTTCCTCGCTCCAAGCTGCGATGTTGCGCGGATCCCTGGCGGGGACAACCGGCGAAAATGTCGAGCAGGTGGAAATCGATTTCCACGCGGACCTGGCCATGGACCGCGTGATTTCAGCATGGGCGGCCACCGTGGAACGCACCATAGCGCTCCGGACCGGCTTTGTGATCCTTGATGGCGAACCTTCCGGAGTTCAGACGATCGCCGTTGAAACCCCGGTCCTAACGGATCTGCGGATTCCTCCATCATGGGAAACCTGGCTCGCCAACGACCGGCAGGTGCCCTTTCCGCTGGCCGGTGGACTGCCATGGAGAGCGGTCCTCTGGCCGGAGGCCCGCAAGCTGATATGGACCTTCCATCACGCGCTGCTAGACGGACGCTCCATCACGAAAATCCTCCGGGCATTTCAAGCGCGCCTGAGCGGCATGGACGAACCGGGCGACCTCGTGCTGGAGATTGGGTCACCGCGCGCCCCCGCTGAAATCGCAGCGGCAGCGGAATTTCACCGTCGCGCCTTCGCCGAGATCGAAGCCTCCCAGCCGGAGTTTCCCGCCGACCAGGACAATTTACCCGCGCATGTCCATCGTTCTCTGGGTCCCGAGGCAGCGGCCCGCATCGAGGCGGCCGCGCTTGAAATGGAAGTCACCGCCCCCACCCTCCTGACTTGGGCATGGGGACAGGCGGTCGCCTGCGCGGCGGGAACAGACGTTGTCGCCGTCGGACAAGTCCGCTCCGGCCCACCGAGGCCCGGGCAGGCCGGATTTTTCATGAACACGGTGCCGCTCGTGATTCACCGGGCCGCTCGGGGGCCCGCCGCTCCGGTTCTGCAGGAATTCCGCAAACGGTTGCTCGCCATGCGGTCGATCGAAAATGTGGCACCGCAAGACCTGCCGGCGGACATTTTCCAAGAGACTGGCGGACCGTGGCCCGGAGGCATCGTCATGGTGGAACGGGGAACGCTGCATCATGAGGTCGGAAAATCCGAAGTGATCGAGTCGATGACCCTGCATGAACTCGGGGGCGAGCCATTGTTGGCAAGCGCCTGGATCCATCCCGACCTGCGCCTTGAAGTGGAAGTGAACGGAACCTCCTACGGACCACGCGCCGCGGAATCGCTGCTCGATCACTGGGCCGCCATCGTGTTGGCCATCGCCGAGGAAAAGTCTGCGGAAACGGACGACCTCACCGCCCTGCCTGCTTCCATGCGCGAGACCCTGCTCCGTCAGGAAACCGGCGGCGAACCCGTGGCCCACCTCCACCTGGCAACCGCATGGCGCGATGCCTCTGAAACATTCGCGGGCCGGTGCGCCCTTTGGACACCTGAGGATTCCGTTAGCTACTCCGAACTCGCCGCTCAAGTCGATCACCTGGCCGCGTGTCTTCACGAAGCGGGCATCCGGCGCGGACAGACCGTCGCCAGCATCCTGTGGACCCGGAAACACCTTGCCGTTGTCTTGTTAGCACTTGCCCGGCTCGGAGCCATCAATGTGCCGCTGGATCCGGCGCTGCCGAAAAACCGGTTGCTCTCCATCCTCGAAGACGCGGGACCGTCCATCATCCTGAGCGACGACCCCGGAGCTTGCACGGATTTACCCCTGCCGTGCATCACCATCGACGGCAAGACGGGCAAAACCTGTACGGCGGAATTTCCTAACGACCCGAGGGAAACCCTCTCGATTCTCTACACCTCCGGCTCCACAGGCCAACCCAAAGGCGTGATGATGGTCCACGGAGGAGTGACCAACGAAGCGCGCGGAATCGCCCGACTGGCCGGTATCGGCCCCGACGACCGGGTGCTGCAGTTTGCCTCGCCGGGATTTGACGCCTCCCTGGAAGAACTGCTCGCCACCCTGCTCAGCGGAGCAACGCTGGTCCCTCGCCCGGAAAATCTAGCAGCCGATCTGGACGAATTCCAGAGATTCATCCGCAGCGCAGCCATCACCGTGCTGGACCTCTCCACCGCCCACTGGGCGGCATGGTGCGCGTGGATGGTTTCGGAAAACACGACCATCCCGGAAACCGTGCGCACCACCATCATCGGCGGCGAGCGTTCGTCCGCGGCGGCCCTCAAGGATTGGTTCGCGGCAGGCGGCCGCCAGCACCTTCTCATCAACACCTACGGCCCCACCGAGGCTTCCATCGTCGCCACCGCCGAGTTGATCCGTGGGGATTGGAATGAATTCGGCGATCCGGCGATCGGCCGGCCGCTGCCCGGAGTATTCGCCCGGGCCGGTGATTCCTCGGGGCGGGCCATGCCGCATGGAGCTGCGGGAGAATTGTGGCTCGGCGGCATCTGCGTGGGCGATGGTTATTGGCAACGGCCGGACCTCACCGCCACCGCATTCCATTTCATGGATGGAAGGTATTGGTACCGCACCGGCGATCGCGGCTGTTGGGATGATACGGGAAAACTGCGCTTTCTCGGTCGTCAGGACGACCAGTTGAAAATCCGCGGCAACCGGGTGGAACCCAATGAGGTGATCCGCGTCCTCGAAGCTTTCCCCGGCGTGTCCGCCGCCCATGCGGGACCGGTGCCCGGCCACGGTGGCTCCAACCTGCTCGCTGCGTGGGTCCGCTGGAATGCCCCGCCCGCCGAGGGGTGGCCGGGCCTGTTAGCCAAGCATGCCTCCGCTTTTCTCCCGACCGCGGCCATTCCCACCCGCTGGGCGGCCGTGGACGATTTCAAACTCACCGAACGCGGGAAACTCGACCGCCGCCGGTTGCCGGAACCCATCCTAACGGCCAGCACCCATGTTTCATCCGCCCCCCCCGCCACCCCTACCGAAAAACGGCTCGTCATCCTCTGGTCCGCGCTGCTGGGCGTCCGGACCATCGGCCGCGATGAATCCTTTTTCGAGCTGGGCGGCCATTCGCTGGCAGCGCTCCAACTTTTTGCCAGCATCGCCCGGGAATGGAACATCCGGATCCCGATGGCCATTCTCATCCAGGCTCCCACGCCACGAATGTTAGGAGAGGTGATCGACGCGGAGTGCGCCGGGCAGGGTTGCTTGAAATCCCCACCTTCGATCATCATTCCCGTGCGGCCGGACGGCCACCTTCCGCCCCTGTTCTGCATCCACGGTGGTGACGGAGGCGTGTTCTTCTACCGCGACCTGGCGGAACAGCTTCCCGCCGGACTCCCGCTTCTAGCGATCGAATCCCCGGCGCTCGCCGCAGTGGAGGAGGCGTCCCCGGTTCCCGTTGCGGAAACCGCCGCTGCCTACGTTGCCGCCCTGCGCGAACATCAGCCGCATGGTCCGTTCCATCTTGCCGGTTATTCCTACGGTGGTCTCCTCGTTTTCGAAATCGCCCGAAAGCTCATCGCCGAGGGCGAGACGGTGGCCTTCGCCGGACTTTTCGATACCATCAATCCGGCGGCGACCATCAGGGAATACACCCTGATGGAGAGGGCCAAAGTTTTCTGGGATGCCCAGGATCACCCTAACTGGTTTCGCCGGGCCGCCAGCATGCTGGTCCGCGCCCGCGAGGGCATCGCAACCCACTTCCGGGTCAAGGAGGAGATCCGCTCGGCACGCGCTCCCGGACGTTCCGAACCCCACAGCCACCTCCGGATGCTCAAGGTCCGCGAAGCCCATTGGGCATCGATGAATGCCTATCAGCCCACACCGATCGACTGCCACATCACCCTCTTCAAGTCCCGGGCCACCGACGACAAATTCGATATCCCCGACGACTATGGATGGAACCAACTGGTGAAATCCATGGACATCGTGGAGGTCGAGGGCAAACACCTGACGATGTTCGCGCCCCGCCACGTCGGAGCTTTGGCCCGCGAAATCAGCAGAAGGCTACCAGATGTCTGATAGATCCTCCCCTCCAATAGTCTCGCCGCAATCCGACAGCCCGTATAACATTCCAATCCGATGGTCACCGTGAGTTCCTGGCTTGAGTGGATCGTCTGTCTTCTGACAGCGGTCAGTGCCGTGATGGCGTTCCGGAAAGGAAGGATTTGGTTGCTCATCGCGCTGCTGGCATTGATCGCCGGATGGTTTCTCGGCACGGCGAAAGGACTGCTGATCCCCGCGGCGATCGGAAGTCTTGCCCTCTGGGCCACAGTCCGCGCGGGTGCCCTTTTGAAAGCGAGCGGCCTGACGCTGGCCCTCGGCGGAGCCCTGGCCAGCGCGTTGCTTTGCTGGGTTTTCCCCCTCCCTGAAATCCCGGCCCTATCAGGTCCCTCCCCCGTCGGCACTATGACCTTCACCTTGCCAGCCGGAGGCGGATCTCCGCCGCTCTTGACGCAGGTTTGGTATCCCTCGCGGGTGAGCAAGTCCGCCCCCCGGGCTCCGTGGTTGTCGGATCCGGCGCTCACTCCACGATTTCCTTTTCATCGACAGGGGAATGCATTGGCAAACGCAAGGAACGGCTTGGAGCTATCCGACGCATCCGCGAAATTTCCGGTGATCTTCTACGAGCACGCATGGAACGGCCACCGGCAGGAAAATGTGGCGCAGGTCGAGGATCTGGCGAGCCATGGGTTTATCGTCATCGCGGTGGACCATCCCGGACAGGCAGGACGCGTCCTTTATCCGGACGGCAAGGTCATCGTCACCCGCTTGCCGGCATCCTTCGAATTGGCCTCCGAGGGCGAGGTCGCCGATTTTGAAAAACTCGCGGAGCAGTGTCTGGTGGAACGGATTCAACAACTGACAAGGGTCAAGCAGGCGCTGGCGGATAGAGTTCCGGCGATGTTTGCAGGCAGGCTCGCTCTCGAGCACTCGGGAGTGTTCGGATTTTCGTTCGGCGGAACGACCGCCCTGCGATGTTGCGCGCAGGATCCCTCGTTTTACGCCGGTGCCAATGAAGATGGCATGTTTCTGGGAGATGAGAATCCGCGCGGGCCGTTCTTGTTTTTCGACGAGCAACAGCCCGGATGGCTGCTGAAACCCGCAGGCCCCGCCGAAGGAGCGGAGGACTCGCAAACGCGCCGCTCCGAAACCCGCATCCGCAACGCGATGAAAAAGCCCGACCGCTACCGCATGGTCTTGGACGGGACGCTCCACCCGGCTTTCATGGACCGGATCTTCACCTGCCGGATTCCCTGGCTCGCCCGGGTAGGAACGCGGTCGTCAGCGGAGATTCATCAGCTTATCACCAGCCGGCTCACGATTTTCTTCAAGGAGACGCTGCTGCAACCAACCGAACCGCCGCCGGAACCTAACAAGACGGGACGCTGAAACATCCGCCTACAGTTTCAGAATCTCAGCGGCAACGAACTCCTCCATCCCGGCTTCCGTGCGGATGAAGATCTCCTGCAACCCTTTTTCCGACTGCGTCACCGCCTTGATCCCCCCGGAGACCTTGCGCTGGATTCTGATGGAACCGGTGCCGCTCCCCTGCCCCAGCGATTTGCCACCGTATGACCGCCCGATGATCACGCCGATGACTCCGTCCATCGCCTCGATCCGGCGCATGATGCGGTGGCATTCCTTGGAGGAACTCTGGTGGCGTCCGCGTGAGGGCATGGTTTCGTGTCTCGTTTGCTGGCGGCGTCAGGATGCCACGGCCCTTTGTCAGAGGCAAGATGTGGATATCGGCACGCCGCCTCCCGATACCCGTATTTCCTTCTGCTGTATGCCACGGGGCGCTTCCACAACGGATTTACTAGCCGCAGTGATGACCCTCCTGGAAATATAAATGAAATGATTTGTTGCCATTCCCGTTTCATCCAGCCTATTCACAGGTCGATTGGACGGCGAAAGTTTGTTTTCTCGCTCTTTGTTCGATCTGTGACGCCATGATCCGCCGAAGTGCTCTATCAATATGGCGTCATCAGAATTGAATCAAATGGACATCTACGTGGGCAACCTGCCCTACACTGCAACTGAAGGCGACGTTTCCGAACTTTTCGCCGCTTTCGGACCCGTCGAACGGGTCAAAATCATCACCGACCGTGAAACCGGGCAATCCAAGGGATTCGCTTTCGTGACCCTCGGTGATCAAAGCCAGTTGAACGCGGCCATCGAGGCCCTCAACGACAAAGACTACAATGGTCGCCCTCTCCGCGTTAACGCATCCGAGCCTAAAGAATCACGTCCTAGCGGCGGCGGTGGTGGTGGCTACGGCGGCGGTGGTGGTGGCGGCTACGGTGGCGGTGGCGGCGGCGGCTACAAAGGTGGCGGCGGCGGCGGTGGCTACAAAGGTGGCGGCGGCGGCGGCGGTGGTGATCGTCGCGGTGGCGGCGGTGGCGGCGGCGGCGGTCGTTGGTAATCCAACGTTCCCCACATAACGTTTTTCAAAAACGCCCGGTTTCCCTCACAGGAGACCGGGCGTTTCTTTTAGTGCGCGGAAATCGCCCCATCGTGCATTGCGCGGAGGTGGGTATGCGCCGAGACTGCACCAGTCTCGCATCACCCGGATCATGTACCCCGAGAAAACCTGCTCCACCTGCGGCCGCCGCATCACGTGGCGGAAAAAGTGGGCGGATTGCTGGGATCAGATCCTCTACTGCTCGGACGCATGCCGCAGGAAGAAGCCGGGAACCGCAGGCCAACAGATCGAAGCCGTGATCCTCCGCCTGCTGTCGGAACGGAAAGCCGGAGCGACCATCTGCCCGAGTGAGGCCGCCCGTGAACTCTGGCCCGAAACGTGGCGGGAACGGATGGAGGAAACCCGCCAGGCGGCACGACGGCTCGTGGCCCGTCATCTCATCGAAATCACCCAATCCGGCTGGGTGGTCGATCCCTCCCTCGCGAAAGGCCCCATCCGCCTGCGACGGCGGATCTAGCGGAACTGGTTGTTCTCAGGCTGATAGATGTAGTCAGCGCTCGCCAGCCGCTCCAGAAGATCGGACTCGCTGAGATTATGGGTTTTCACCAGATCCTCCAGCGTTTCGCAGTGATTTCTCAATTCGGTATTGATCAGGCCCAGCAGCAGGTGGGGATCCATGTGGAGATAATTCGAGAAGTTCACGACTGCGGACGGTGGCAAACTTGGAAAAATCCGGCAAGCAAAAGAACAGCTCAACCCTCCGCCGCATTTTTCCCGGAAACTTCCGGCTTATTGTCCACGAGGCCATGGTAGTCCACCAGGTTGTCGTGTGTGTGATTGACGAAAACGGAGCTGCCTAGCGGGTGGTGATCGCCGACGACACGCTTCACGCCGCGGGCTAGCAGATTGACCATGTGCGCGCCTGCCTCGGCAACCACCGCCATCGAAGACGGTGCCGACTGATGCAGAAAATCCGAATCGTGGCCCAACGAAGCCTCCTCACGCTCAATGTGTTCCAGCAGCGATTCGATTTTCCCCATCCTTACGGAATCCGGCTCGCCCCGACTGACCGATTCCTCGAAATTCCGCTTCAGCGCCTTTTCCTCGATTCTCAACACCTCCAGCCGCCGTCGGAGTTCCGTCGCAGCGGGCATCCCGATTTCCGCGACAGCGGTGGCGAGGCTCTCCAGTTTCGTTTCCGCTTCAGCGATTTTCCGAGCGAGCGGTGACAGGCTTTCAGTGGTCGGGTTCATGGCGTTTGCAGGGATTTGTTCCACCCTCCAAGTTACTTGAAACCATCCCGGGCACAACGTTTTTCTGCCACCCGCCGGACTCTCGTTAGAATGGCACGTCGTCGTCGAAATCGTCGTCGTTGCGCAGATCGCCCAAGGCAGGCTCCGCGCTGCCGGTCGTCTGGCTGCGGGCGGATCCCCCGGAAGAGCGTGAAGGCTCGGCCGCACCGTCCGCGCCCTGGATTTTCCAACAAGAGAGGCTGACGTAGTACTTCCCGTTGTATTCGTTTCCGCGGATGTCGAAAGTGACCTGCACTTCCTGCCCGGACTTGTAGGAATCGAGCAGCGAGCATTTGTCCTTCACCACCTCGAACTTGAGATCCTGCGGAAATTTGTCGTTCGAAGTGGTCACCACGAATTCACGCTTGGTGAAACCACTGGGGAAACTCTGGGTGTCGTTGATCAGTTTGATTTTTCCTGCTGCCTCGTACATGGCCACCAATGTTTCCGTCCGGGCGGGGATGTCAAACCTCGGATGGATTTTCGGCAAGGAATCAACGCCCGGCAGCCGGTCCGCGGGGCAAGGAAAATCCGCTCCGGGCGCGGCTGCGGAACTTCAGGGCCACCCGTCTGCCGTACACCGCCGGTTTTTCGGCCCGTGCGGTGGGCATGCCGAAGGTGGAAGATACGAACAATCCACGTTTCTCGGCCGGTGTCGGTACAGGCACGGTTCTTTCGGGCTCAAAGTGGTCGGAATGAACGACTGCATTGCGAATTTCACCCGCCATCACGATCACCCAGACCGCCAGCGCAACGACGAGACCGCCCGCGATGATCCAGCCGGTGGTCACTGAAGTGCCCATGAAACAAACGATCGCCAGTGCGATGGCACCGATCCAGATGAAGCACGAGGCCAGCAAAAGTATCAGGATCCGGGACGGCTGGAAGGAGGAGGTCAACATCGATTGAATATCAACAGCCTTCGCATCCGCCAAGGACAAAGCACTACGTGATCACGTAAGCCCGGATTTTGCAAAAATCCGCACATCTTCCCGGCATGCTGAAGTCGTTTCGTATTCCGACGCCATCCGAAACGCAAGGACAGGCGAATTTGCCTGGAATTGGCGATTCCCGATGAAGCGAATTTCTATCGCCCGATTCGCCTCCGGTTGCTAATTGATGTCGCATCCAAACCACCAGCACCAATGAATCCCCGGCTTCAGTCCCTGAACGAACTTCTCTCCGAATGGAGCTCCCTGCGGCCGATCAAGCGCGAGGACCACGACCGACTATGGCGCAAACTCCGGCTGGATTGGAACTATCACTCGAATCACATCGAAGGGAACACGCTCACTTACGGCGAAACTGAAATTCTTCTCATTCACGGTCAGGTCACCGGAGATCATGGTCTGCGTGATTATATCGAAATGAGAGCCCACGACGTTGCCATCGAGCATCTGCTGGCTCTGACCGACGAAGAACGGCCCCTCACCGAAGCAGACATCCGCGATTTCAACCGGATTCTCATCAAAGATCCTTTCTGGAAAGACGCCCTCACAGCGGACGGTCAGCCTTCGCACATCGAAATCCTGCCGGGCGAATACAAAAAACAGCCGAACGACGTCCGCACAGCTCCCGGCGCCATCTTCCTTTTTGCCGATCCCGTGGACGTCCCGATCAAAATGAACAGCCTAATAAGCTGGCTGCGTGAAGCGCTGGAAAAGAAAGAACTGCACCCCATCGAGATTGCCTCCCGGCTTCACCACGATTTCGTACTCATCCATCCCTTCGGCGACGGCAACGGCCGCACCGCCCGCATCCTTGTCAACTACGTCCTCATGCGGAACGGCTACCTGCCGCTGATCGTTCCAACAGAACAAAAGGACCGCTATCTTGCTGCTCTCCGCAAAGCGGATACGGGAGACATCGACGCTTTGACCAACTACCTGGCAATCTGTTCCGAAGCTTCGATGAATCGTGGTATTCTCGCTGCGAAAGGAGAAAGTATCGACGAACAGGACGTTCTCTACAAGGAGATCGAGTTGTTCAAAAGGCGGCAAAAAGGAAACGAACGAAATGTCGTTCCAAAGTCAAATTCATCACTTGCAACGTTGTGCGAAACTAATCTCAAGCCCTTGTTTGCCGACTTTATTGCGTTGATTGGCAGCCTTGATGATCTGTTCGCTGAAAAACAAGTTACAGTCTGGATCTATACGCCAGGTGCCGAGATTCCAATGTCCCTAGACCGATGGCAGCAACGGGGTGCAATGAATGAAGCCGATTCAGTGGAATTCCGATACGAATTGATGGGATTTACCGGTGACTCTCAGAAACCGTTCAGTGCAACGAGCCGTATCCGCATTCACCTCAATGATTTTGGCTATCAAATCGAAGTCGCATCCGCCCCTGGTGAGACTCGACTTTACGGAGGTTTACTTTCTGATTTTGAGCGAACGAAGGTGCTGCGCCCGGCCCTTGAGGCCATATTCTCACAAATTCAACGACTGAGTGGCGAAAAATGATCCTCGTTCGAACCAGATAGAGTTAAGCCAAATCCTTAATTTCAAATTCGCAATGCGATCTTCAAAAACGGCGCAGTCCTTGATTTCGCGGACTTTGCGATCTGCTCGGGCGTTCCCTGTGCGACGATCCGGCCGCCGGAATCGCCGGCTTCGGGGCCGATGTCGAGGATCCAGTCGGCTTCGGCGGCGACGGCCATGTGGTGCTCGATGACGATAACGGTGTGGCCTTCGTCAACGAGGCGGTGGAGGACGTCGATGAGGCGTTGGACGTCTTCGAGATGGAGGCCGACGGTGGGCTCCTCGATCAGATAGAGGTTGCGCTGGGCGAAATGGGCGTTGTTCAGGGTGGCTTTGATGCCGCGGCCTTTGACGAGTTCGGACACCAGCTTGATGCGCTGGGCCTCGCCGCCGGAGAGCGTGGGCGACGCCTGGCCGAGCTGGAGGTAGCCGAGGCCGGTGTCGGCCATCAGCTTGAGCGGATGGGAGATGCGCGGCTGGGATTCGAAAAACGCGGAGGCCTCGTCGATGGTCATGGTGAGGACCTGGCCAATGTTTTTCTGACGGAAGGTGACTTCCAGAGTGGCGGGGTTGTAACGCTGGCCGTTGCAGGATTCGCAATGCACCCAGGTGGACGGCAGGAAATCCATTTCCAGTTTCACCCTGCCATTGCCCTTGCACTCCGGGCAGCGTCCGCCTTCGGTGTTGAAGGAAAACCGCGAGACGTCGAAACCGCGCATGCGGGCTTCCGGAAGCTGGGCGAAGAGCGCGCGGATGTGATCGAAGACTTTCACGTAAGTCGCCGGACACGAGCGCGAGGTTTTGCCGATCGGGCTCTGGTCCACTTCATAACAGGCCTTGATCGCCTTCTCACCGCTGGTCTTGCCGAACGGGAGATTGGACTTTTTCACCTTCGTGGTTTTCGCCTCGTTCTTGAAAAGCGCGGCGACGCAGGAATGCATGAGCGAGGATTTCCCGGAACCGGAAATTCCAGTTAGAACCGTCAGCCGGCCGAGAGGAAACGCCGCCGTGACCTTTTTCAGATTGTTCGCCGTGCAATCCTCCAGCGTGAGGAACGGATGATCCTTTTTCACCGAACGCCGGGCACCACGGATGGGGTGATTCATGACAGCAGACAGGGCGCGGTAGGTGGGAGAGAGGATGTTGGATTTGGAATTTTTGATTTTTGATTTTGAAGAGGAGATAACCGGTGGCTTGCCTTGATAGACGATTTCGCCACCGAGGCGGCCGGCGCCGGGACCGAGGTCGATGAGGTGGTCGGCGGCGGCGATGGTGTCTTCATCGTGCTCGACGATGATGAGGGAGTTCCCTTGGTCGCGGAGGGCGATGAGGGTTTTCAAGAGGGCGGCGTTGTCGCGCGGGTGGAGGCCGATGGTGGGCTCGTCGAGCACGTAGAGCACGCCGCGGAGGTTGGAGCCGAGCTGGGCGGCGAGGCGGATGCGCTGGGACTCACCACCGGATAGAGTGTTGCCGGAGCGGTCGAGCTGGAGGTAGCCGAGGCCGACTTCCTGCAGGAACGAAAGCCGCTGGCGGATCTCGGGCAGGATATCGCGGGCGATGAGCGTCTCGCGGTCTTCCGGGAAGGTGATGCCGTGGAAATGCGAGGCAGCCGAGTCGATGGATAGATGACCGAGCGAGGCGACAGGCGTGCCTTTCAACCGCACCGCCGAAGCGATGTCGTTCAAGCGCGAACCGTGGCATTCGGGGCATTCGATGAGTTCGACGTCGTCCATCCGCTCGATGGCGCGGTCGGCGTCCATTTCCGCCTCCAGCATGGAATCGAAGCGCGAGGTGTCGAGGTGCTGGCGGCGTTTCGGCACCTTGCCGTGGCCGCGGCATCCGGTGCACCAGCCGTGTGGCGAGTTGAAAGAGAAGAGGCGCGGGTCAAGTTCTTCGAAAGATTTGTTGCAGCTCGGGCAGCTCGATTTGGTGGAAAGAAGACTGAATTTCTTATCCGCCGTGAAGAGCTTGATCAGGCCCTTGCCGATGGTCAGCGCCCTCTCGACGGTGGATGGTAAATTTTCGATAGATGCTTTGGCGATTTCGGCCACAACCACGTCGATGTCATGTTCCTTGAAGCGTTCGAGGCGGGTGAAGCCTTCGGCATCCTTGAATTGTTTATCGACGAGGAGTCGGGTAAATCCTTGTTTCACCGCCCACTCCGCGACTTCGGTGTGGAAGCCTTTGCGTCCTTTGATCAGCGGGGCGAGGATCGTGACCGGGCCTTTTTTCAAATGAGCGCGGAGGGTGTTTTCGATGGCGGAGAGCGACTGTTTTTCAACAGGAACCTGGCAATCCGGGCAGTAGAGCGTGCCGAGCTTGGAATATAACAGGCGAATGAAGTTCCAGAGTTCGGTGACGGTCGCGACGGTGGATTTCCCGCCGCCCTGCGAAACGCGCTGCTCGATGGCAACGGTGGGAGGAAGGCCGGCGAGCTGGTCGATCTCGGGCTTTTCCAACTGCTCGGCGAACTGCCGGGCGTAGGCGGACATGGAGTCGAGGAAGCGGCGCTGGCCCTCGGCGAAGAGGATGTCGAAGGCCAGCGTGGACTTGCCGGAACCTGATAGACCGGAGATGACGACGAGCTGGTCGCGCGGGATATCGACGGAGATGTTCTTCAGGTTGTGGTGGCGCGCGCCTTTGAGAGAGATGGTGTTGGAAGAAAGTTGATGGTTGAGAGTTGATGGTTGATGGGAAGATGAAGAACCGGCTGGAGCCAGCGCTGCTTTGATGAAATGAGCGGTGGGTGTGCCGGCCTTGGCGACTTTTTCGGGCGGGCCATGGGCGACGAGCTGGCCGCCGTGTTTGCCGGCTTCGGGGCCGAGGTCGAGGATCCAGTCGGCGGATTTGATGACGTCGAGGTTGTGCTCGATGACAAGGAGCGAATGGCCGGAATCGACAAGTTTCTGGAAGACAATCAGGAGGTTTTCGATGTCGGAGAAATGCAGGCCGGTGGTGGGCTCGTCGAGGATGAGGAGCTTCGGGCTGGACGAAGTGGTGGAGAGGAGTTGGCAGAGTTTGAGCCGCTGGGACTCGCCACCGGACAGGGTGTTGAGCGGCTGGCCGAGTTTCAGATAGCCGAGGCCGACTTCAACTAGCGGCGCGAGGAGACGAATGATCTGCTGGTGGCGCTTGGCGACCGCCGCGGGCAGACCGTCAACCTCTGAATAGAAGGCGATGGCATCCACGACTGTCAGGTCGAGGATGTCTGCGACAGATTTTTCATGATAGAGAAAATCAAGGGTGGAGGATTTGTAGCGTCTGCCATTGCAATCCGGGCAGGTGACGTAGAGATCGGATAGAAACTGCATTTCCACTTTTTCGAAGCCGTTGCCAGCGCAGCGGTCGCAGCGGCCGTCGCCGGAATTGAAGGAGAAGAAGCCGGTGTTCAGCTCGCGGGCCTTGGCCTCGGGGGTGCAGGCAAAGAGCTGGCGGATGGGATCGAAGGCACCAAGAAACACCGCAGGAGTCGAACGTGGGGTGCGGGCGACTGCGGTCTGATCGACGAGCTCCACGCCATGGAGATGCTGCGAGCCGGTCAGTTCCTTGATGAGCGCGGCATCGCCGTCCGCTTCCTGACCGAGCTTGCGGGCGAGATTCAGATAGAGAACGTCATGGGCGAAGGTGGATTTCCCCGAGCCGGAAACTCCGGTGAGGCAGACGAAAAGGCCGAGCGGGATTTCGACATCGAGCTTTTTGAGGTTGTGCTTGGTGGCGCCCTTGATGCTGAGGAGCTGTTTTCCCGGCTTGCGGCGCTTGGCGGGGATGGCGATGGATCGTTCTCCCGTGAGCCAGGGCAGAGTGCCGATTTTGGATTTCCTGGAGGTCGCCTTTCCATGCGGAGAGCCCTGATAGATCAAGGTTCCGCCGAAGGAGCCCGCGCCGGGGCCCAGGTCCACGAGGTGGTCGGCGGCCTGCATGACGGTCTGCTCGTGTTCGACGACGACGAGCGTGTTGCCCTTGTCGCGCAGGCCGTGCATGACTCCGACTTGGCGGTCGATGTCGCGCGGGTGAAGGCCGACGGTCGGCTCGTCGAGCACGAAGAGCGTGCCGGTGAGCGCCGCGCCGAGACAGGTCGTTAGATTGACACGTTCGACCTCCCCCCCGGAGAGCGTGCGGGTGGCGCGGTCGAGGGTGAGATAGCCGAGCCCGACCTGATCGAGGTAGCTGAGACGGGATTGGATTTCGTTGACGACGAGGTCGAGCGTGGCATCGGAGGGGCGATTGGAGATTTGAGATTTGAGATTTGAAAACCAAGGGAGGAGATCGCCAATGGAGGAGGCCCAGAGATCGGGGAGGGTTCTGTTATCCACTTTGAAACAGAGGGATTCCGGTTGCAGGCGTTTTCCGCGACACGCGCCACAGGTGGTGTAGGAACGGTAGCGGCTGAGGAAGACGCGGACATGCATCTTGTAGGCCTTGGTTTCCATCCAGTCGAAAAAACCTTTGACGCCATACCAATTACCCGACTGCCAGAGTTCTTCCAGCGCTTCAGGAGAGAGATCGCCAGTCCTGCGGTCGCCGTAGTAGATCCAGTCGCGCTCATCGTCGGATAAATCCTCCCACGCGGTCCTGATGTCGATGCCGCGCTCCTTGCAGTTGCGGACGAGGTCCCGTTGGCATTCGTCGCCGCGCTCGCCCTGAAAGGGTTTGATGGCGCCTTTTGCGATGGAGAGGGAGGGATCAGGGACGGTTTTTTCGAGGTCGATGCCGATGACACGACCGAAGCCCCGGCATTTGGGGCAGGCTCCTAACGGGCTATTGAATGAGAAGAGTGCGGGTGTCGGAGCGCGGAGGGTGAAGCCGGTTTTCGGGTTGGTCCAGGTCGTGGAAAAAGTGCGGGAGTTCTCGGCAGAAGAGACAGTGGCGTGGCCTTTGCCGAGGGTAAAAGCGGCTTCGAGAGCTTCGAGAAGGCGGGGCTGGTTTTCGGAAGTTAGAGAGAGTCGGTCCTGGATGACCAGGATGACGGGCGAAATGAATTTCGCGGTCCGTGGTTCGTCGGTGCGGACGATTTCTCCGTCGAGGAGGATGCGGAGGTAGCCTTGGGCGTTGAGGAAGGGGAAGAGTTCCTCGGATTTCGCGTCAGCGGGGATGGGGATGGGGAAAGTGATCAGAACGGGCTTTCCCGCTAGATTTTCCCGCGCCCAAGCCGCGGCGGATTCAGGTGAGTCCGGCTGGATGGTCTCGCCGGTTTTTGGATCATAACCGATGGCGAGGCGGGCGAAGAGCAGTTTGAGGTAATCGTTGATTTCCGTGAGGGTGCCGACGGTCGAGCGGGTGGTGCGGACGTGGTTTTTCTGCTCGATGGCGATCGCGGGCGGGATGCCGTCGATGTGATCGACGGCAGGCTTGTCCATGCGGTCGAAAAACTGCCGGACATACGGGGAAAACGTCTCGACGTAGCGGCGCTGGCCCTCGGCGTAGAGCGTGTGGAAGGCAAGCGAGGATTTCCCTGAACCGGACGGACCGGTGACTACGGTGAGTTTCCCGAGGGGGATGTCGAGATCGAGCCCCTTGAGGTTGTGTTGCCTGCATCCACGTAAAACGATGGCAGGGGGAGTGGGACGGGAGGCGGTTTTCTTATCAGCGCGGGGCACGCCGAACGATAAGTGGAAACACCCGGCGCGCCAGTGGAAGTGTGGAGCCGGCGGAGGAAAAAACTACTGCTACTCCGCACTTCCGGTGGACTTGCCGGTCATCAAGTTGATGAAGTAATCCGGCGACTCCTTGATGCTGGCGATTTCCTTTTCGATCAACTCGATGGCAGCCACGTCGTTGTCAGCCTTGAGCCGCCCTACCTGGAGTTCCATGCCCTGGACATAAGTTCCAGAAAATGGGGCGAGTGCTTTCTGGAGTGCCTCATCGATTGCGGTCTCTTTCTTGAGGTAGGTGGCAAAGGTATCGGCGACTTCCGGGATCTCCGCGAGGTATTCGTCCGTGTCTTTCGGAATGATAAAAACACCCGCCGCCTTCCACTCTTCAATCCGCCGATCAACCGCTTTCTCCAACGCGTCCCTGCCATATTCCGCCTTACGGGCCTGCCGCTTAAGGGCTTTTTCAAAGTCAGCGAAATTGGCTTTTAGGTTCGCATCATGATCGGAAACATAAGGTCTCGCCCGTTCCTGCATGATTTTGCGGGCGCGCGCGAAAAGCGCAGCCACATCGTATTTCGGTGGAGCGGGAGTGATTTTTTCAGGAGTGACTTCCGGTTCAGAGTCCGAATTGGTCTGGAGACTTGCTTCCGGGGCAGTCTTCGGACGAGAATTAGGATGGATTTCAGGTTCGGGCTGAGGTTCCGAACCGGGCTCTGGATCAGTCGTCGAGTCCGGCTCGTTGGTCCCCGGACCAGGGGTGACAGGAATGGCTTTCGGCGGATTGGTGATGCCCGATTTGGGCGGCAAGGGCAATTTGTTCAGATAAACGTAAGCTCCGTATCCGGCTGCCGCGAGCAGCAGGATGATGAGGAAAAACGACGAATTGGAGGATTTTTTCACTCTCACCGGACGACGTGGCATGAGCGGTGCGGCAACGCGGGGACCAGGATGGCCCGGAGTGCCCGGGGCGGCCGGACGTGTCACCCTCGATCCCGAGGAGTTTGCAATGACTGCCAGATCCTTCGCCATTTCCGCAGCACTTGAATAACGTCCCGCCGGATTCACGTGGGTGGCGCGGCGGACGATCACGTCGAAGCGGGAATCACATTTCGAAATGGCCGACGGTGGACGCCGGTCGGCCGACGGAAGTTTCCCGGTCAGCAACTCGTGAAGGAGGATTCCGACAGAAAAAATGTCCGCCCGATAGTCCACCGCATTCGGCGTGTTGACGACTTCCGGCGCGGTGTAACCCGGAGTACCGAAAATTTCCTCACCTTCTTCGACTTTCCTCTCGATCGGTCGGGCGAGGCCGAAATCGCCGATCTTCGGCTGCGCGTTGAGGTCCAGCAGTATATTGGACGGCTTGATGTCGCGGTGGATGATGCCGTTCTCATGGGCGTGGGCGAGGCCATTGCAGACACCGGTCACGAGGCGGATGACTTCGCCCGGATTGATCGCCTGGCCGTGGGCGGAGTGATAGATCGATTTTCCAGGGACATACTCCATGATGATGAAGAGCATGCCGCCCACTTCGCCGAAATCGTAAACGCCAATGAGGTTCGGGTGGTTGAGGCGCGCCATGGCCTTGGCTTCTGCCTCGAATCCGGCGCAAAATGCCGCATCCTTGCTGAATTCCTGCGGTAAGATTTTCAGCGCGACGGTCCGGTCCAACGATTTCTGGATCGCGCAATACACCGCGCCCATGCCGCCGGTGGCGATCAGCCCCTCGATTTCATAGCCGGGAAAGAGCTCGTTCAGCTCGGCAGGATCCGGGGCCGAAAAGCCGACGTGTTCGTGGAAATCGCTCATGAGATGATGAAACAGCGGGAAATATAACAGCTCGCGCCTGAGATTACGCTTAATATTCTTGGAATTTCAAGGCGAATGATTTTCCCGAGCCTTACCCATCCGGGCTACCCTGCGGGGCTGATGAACCCGCGTTTTTGAAACGATGCTTGCCCACCAGCCCGGAAATCGAAGATCACTCCGCCAGATGAACGAAGCGGAGGTGATGACAAGCTGCGGTGAGGACGGAATCCGGAAAATGGTGGTCGCTTTTTACCGCCACGTGCGGGCGGATGACCTGATCGGCCCGATGTATCCGGCCAAGGACTGGGAAGGAGCCGAAGAGCGTCTGGCGGGATTCCTGTTGTTCCGCCTGGGCGGCTCGACCGCCTATGTTGAAACCCGCGGCCATCCCCGGCTCAGGATGCGCCACCACCCGTTCCAAATCGGTATCGCCGAGCGCGACCGCTGGCTGGAGCTGATGGGAGCGGCCATGGATGAAACGGAAATTCCCGCCATCGCCCGCTTTTTCCTCGATCCTTTTTTCGCCCAAGTCGCCGATTTTCTGAGAAATCACCCTAACGGTGCGTGATAGACGATCCACTCCGGGATCTTGATCGAGGTGTTATAGAGCATGTGGAACGCGATCACCGTGCCGAGCGATCCGGTGGAGGCGTAGAGCAGTGCGCAGGTGAAGCCGAAAATCCCCACACTCGCGAGGCCGTAGCCGTCGTAGAAATGCAGCACCGCGAAAATCACCGATGACAGGACCGCTGCCGGCACCACGCCCAGCCGGTTCCAGAACGAGCGGAAAAGCACACCACGGTAGAGCGTCTCCTCGGCCAGAGGAGCCAGCAGACAAGCGGAAATGATCGCAAACGCCAGCCCCCACAACCCCGCGTCTCCGGCACTGAGACCACCGCCAGGCTGGTTCGAGGCTGCGCCGCCGAAAATCGCCCGCAACGCCTGATCCACGATCATCAGCAGCGCGAAAAGCCCCAGAATCGCCCGAAATTCGATCGGCCGGTTCATGCCCATCACCCTCACCGCATGCGAAGGCCGCCTGAAGAGCAGCCCCAGCGCGATCAGGGTCGGCAATAACCGCGCAGTGGAATCGAGAAATATTCCGAGCAGCGGCGGCAACCCTGGCAGCGCGTCGATTCCCAGCTCCAGAGTCATGCTGAACCCGATCCAAGCCAGCGTCGTGACTAGGAAAACCACCAGCCCGAGCGAGAGCGGCCACGCCCTGCCATAACCTTTCCGCTTCACCTGCCGCACATTCGCCAGACGACAGAGCGCCGATGGCAGGAAAAACAGACCCACCGCTCCCAACAGCCAGACCGCCGACCTCACGAGCACCGTCCGCGTCTTTAGCTGCAAACAATCTTCGCCGTAAACCTGACGCCAGTGCCTGCCCGGCTGCGCGTTTTTTTCCCACGCCTCGATCAATTTCGCATGCCACCAGGTCCCGCGATGGCTTGCCAGATTGTTGGAGGTTTCCTCGAAATCCGAAATCATCGTGCCTCCCAGCACCTCGCTCAATGTCTGTGATACCGGCAGCCCGGCCTGCTCCGATTTCACGATGGCAAATGCTTCCAATCCCCGTGCGCTGATCGATTTCTCCGCAGCGAGTTTTTGAAAAACCTCCAGCGCGTCACGCCTCGCCACCACCCGCTCGTCCACCGCAGCCAGCCACCTCAGCCAGGCGGGATCGTCCGCCATCGCATCCGCCAGGCGGAGGTCGCGGTCGATCTTGACCAGAGCGATTTCTTCTGTTCCGGGCGCATAACCTTCGGTTTTTCCGAAATAATGATCCCACAGCCAGATCCCGAGCACAAACGCCAGCAGCGCGATAAACGGCTCGGGATAGTCCCGCCGCAGGATGCCACGGTAAGGATTCCCGGGCGTTATCTGGTCTGCTGATGATTTTTTAATAATTCATGAGTTTTTCGTAAAATTTTAAAAATTGCAAGCATCTGTTGATCATCTTGTTTTATGAATCACTTATCGGCCACCCCTTCGATTTTTCCATTGGCGGTCACCCCCGGCCATCGCAGTTTCCCTCCGCAGCCACATGTCTGATCCCACCGAACTCGTCCTGACCACCAGTTACCTCGCGGCGCTCGGCCTGTTCGCCGCCGCCGCGATTTCGAGAAAGCTGCTCGTCAAAAAAACCACTCCTGAAACGCCGGCCGGGTCCGTTCCGGAAACCGAAGATTCGCCTTACCAGCCGCCGCTTGCCGGGGATCTCCCGCCGCCACTGCCTTCGGGAAAAGTGCCAACCTGGTTCTATCAGCCGTTCGACCTGCTGGGCCTCAGCATGATCTACCTGGTTTTTTTCGCCCTCGTTCTCTCCTCGGTCCGCGCCTCCCACAAGGCGGATCTGGTGCTCGACCCGAGGGCGCTGCTGGTCTCCATCGGCTTCCAGTTCGCCATCGCCGGCATCGTTGCCTTCATCGTCACCCGGCGCGCCCACGTGATCGATTGGCTCGGCCTCCGCTGGCGCTCGTGGCCGTGGGTGTTTCTCATCGCGCCCGGCACGGTAGCCGTGATGTGGTTGTTTTTCGGCACTCTCCAGGCCACCGGATACATGAAATGGATGGAGTCGCTCGGCGTCGAGTCCGTGCAGGACACGGTAAAACTCCTGCAAACCTCCAGGGACCCGCTGATCCTCGGTCTCATGGCCTTTGCCGCCGTACTTGCCGCACCCGTCTGTGAGGAAATCGTTTTCCGCGGCTATTTCTATCCGGCAGCGAAGAGGTTCGCCGGCCCATGGGTGGCGGGCATCTTCTCGGCCATCGTTTTCGCCTCCGCCCATGGCAGCTTGAGCGCCCTGCTGCCGCTGTTCATCTTCGGCTGTGTGCTGGTTTTCATCTATGAAAAAACCGGCTCGTTGTGGGCTCCCATCGCGGTGCATTTCTGTTTCAACGGCGCGACGGTGCTGGTGCAGATGATCACCCGCGTCTATCATCTCCCGCTCGATTCCGTGCAGTGAAAACCCTCCGTGACATCGGCGAGGACGCTCTGATCGGGCGACTGATCGACCTGGTCCCGCGCGATCCGGATCCCGCCGCCGGCCCGGGCGACGACTGCGCGGTGATCGACCAAGGCTCCACCACCCTTCAGCTTTTGAAAACCGACGCTCTCGTCGAGCACGTGCATTATCTGCCGGACGCCCCGGCCCGCAGTGTCGGTTGGAAATCCGTCGCCCGCGTCATCTCGGACTTCGCCGCGATGGGCGGGCGACCGGAGCGCTTTCTCATCACCCTCGCCCTGCCGCCGGAAACGGAAGTCGCCTGGGTGGAGGATCTCTATCAGGGCATCGGCGCTTGTCTGGGAAAATCCGGCGGCGTGCTCGCAGGCGGAGAAACCTCCAGCGTCCCTTCCGGTTCGGCGAAGGTCATTTCCATCGCCGCCACCGGCAGCGTGCTGCGGGAAAACCTGGTGCTGCGCTCAACCGGCAGGCCAGGCGAGGTTTTACTGGTCACCGGCACGCTCGGCGGCTCGCTCGCAGGAAAACACCTCGATTTCACACCCCGCCTCCGCGAGTCGGGCTGGCTGGTGTCGCATTTCAAACCGACCGCGATGATGGACCTGTCCGACGGCCTAGCGAAAGACCTGCCGCGTCTCGCCACCGCATCCGGCTGCGGGTTCATCATCGATCAGAACGCTCTGCCGCTCACCCCAGGCTGCTCGCCGGAACAGGCGCTCGGCAATGGTGAGGATTTCGAGCTGCTGCTCGCCATCGAAGAATCCCGCGTCGTGGAATTGCTCGCAGCATGGCCGTTCGCGGAGGTGCCGTTGACCGCCATCGGCCGACTCGTGCCATCCAGCACCGGCCAATCCCTGACCGGCGGATGGGAGCACTTCAAGGAGGGTGGATCTTCGGTCAACCTTTGACAAAGACCGCCATTCCTCACACCTCTTCCGCCACTTCCGCTTCCTCCTCCACCGGAGTCAGCTTGCGGAACTGAACCTGGCCGACGCGGCGACCGTCTGTGCTGGTGACACGCGCTTCATAGCCGAGAATCGCCATGGTTTCGCCCACTTCTGGAAAGCGACCTAACTGCTGCGTGAGGTAGCCGCCGACGGTGGTGACTTCGCCGCTTTCGACAAACAGCTCGGGCACGTGACCGGCGAGATCGTTGAGGGTCATCGCGCCTTCGATGACGAATTCCTCGTCGTTGATCCGGGTGAAGGACGAGCGCTCGTTGTCGAACTCGTCCTGAATGTCGCCAACTAATTCCTCCATGACGTTGTCGAGAAAGACGATGCCGACGGGCGTGCCGAATTCATCGACAGCCATGGCAAGGTGGGCGTGCTCGCGGAGGAAAAAAGTGAGCAGCGTGTCCAGCGGCATCGTGTCCGGCACGATTTTCAGCTCGCGCTTGATGCGCATGAGATCCGGGTCGGGCTCCTTGATGAGCTTGAAGAGATCCTTGATATGGATCAGGCCGATGGCGTGGTCGAGGTGGCCTTTGACGAGGGGAAAACGCGTGTGCTTGCTGCGCATCGCGATTTCCAGAACTTTTTCAAACGGCTGGTCGGCATCGAGGATGACCACCTTGTTGCGCGGCGTCATCACATCGCGCACCCAGAGTTCGTTGAGGCCGAGGGCGTTGATGAGGATTTCCCGCTCGGTTTCGGTGACTTCCTGGGTTTTTCCGCTCTGGGTGACCAGCAGCGCAAGCTCCTCGGCGGAGTGGCTGTGCTCGCTTTCGCTGATCGGATCGATGCGGAAAAGGCTCTTGAGCAGCAAATTCGCGGTGCCGTTGAAGAAGACGATGACCAGCTTGAAGGTTTTATAGAAAACGTGCAGCGGAGCGGCGAGGAGCACCGTGGTTGCGACGGATTTACGGATCGCAATGGACTTCGGCATGAGCTCGCCGACGACGACGTGCAGGAAGGTGAACGACGCGATGGCGAGGACGAGCGAGGTCCAGTAAACCACGTTCTGCGGCAGGCCGACTTGGAAAAGCAGCGGCGCGACCAAGGCAGTGACGAAGGGTTCGCCCAGGAATCCGAGCGCCAGGGATGAAATCGTGATCCCGAGCTGGTTGGCGGAAAGGTAGCCGTCGAGATTATTGACGACGTGCAGGGCGGTACCGTAATTGCGCCCCGTTTCCCTGGCATTGGCTTCGATCTGACTCGGCCGCACCTTGACGATGGCAAACTCGGCAGCGACGAAAAACGCGTTGAGCAGCAGGAAAAATGTGATCCCGACGATGTAGAGCACGAACTCGCCACCTGTGGGGAATTCGGTGGAAATCGGGTGCCCGGCGGAGGCGAGCAAGAGGTTGGGGAGGGCGTCGATCACTGGGCGTCAGAGTTTTTCATAAACGCCTTGATCGCGCCGCTGGAGGATCGTGAAACCAGCTTTTTTCGCATCGCTCACCGAGAGCGGCTTGGTGATCGTGGGCGTATTGATCCGCGAAATCACCTTTTTCACCGGATTCTTGCAGAGCGGGCAGGCCACCAGGGCCTCTCGGTCAATGGGGCGTCTGAGCTCGAATCCGCGAGCGCAGACGCGGCACGAATGCTCGGGATCCTCCGGGGCTTCTGAAACGTATTCGTAGAATGGCATAAGAAAGACGCGGGACGGGTAATTTCCGTCCCACGTCAGAAAATAGCGCAAATCGTGCCAGCTTACCAGCTCGACTTGGTCACACCAGGAAGCATCCCGGCGGAAGCAAGCTCGCGGAAGGTAATCCGGGAGAGGCGGAAGCGGCGCAGGAAAGCACGGCGACGGCCGGTGATTTCGCAACG
>Ga0123337_10000575_pt1 | contig 59492 bp, 58 predicted proteins | sample frozenSSSSmetaG_FD_89792 | JGI IMG/M metagenome (GOLD analysis project Ga0123337, IMG submission 89792) | Glacier valley bacterial and archeal communities from Borup Fiord, Nunavut, Canada, to study Microbial Dark Matter (Phase II) -... | ecosystem: Environmental > Aquatic > Freshwater > Ice >... | reverse complement strand
TGTTGCTGCTGTTGCTGTTGTTCTGGTTTTACATCTGCAACCATTGATATTGCATTTAATCCATTTACAGTAATCTGATTTGATTCTAAAACCTGAAGATTGTTTTTCTGTACCAGATTACTTGCCGCTTCCTGAAGTGAGCTACCCGGTGCAAGTGTCATCATTAAAAGAGCTTTTCCGTCCTTGGGTGCAAATTGTACCTTTTGGGGAGTATTTTGATAATTCCAACCCTGTGGAGTTTGAAACTGGAATTTTAATTCAGGGTGGTAAAATATGCTGTTTTCCAGAAAACCTTGTTTGGGATCTTCCCCGTAAATTAAACCTTCGATCCTTTTTAAATAGCTTTCTCTATTAACCTTAGGATTACTCAGGTTTAACTTCTTTTTCCATTCTTCAGATAATTTAGCAACAGCAATATTTCTGTCGCCGGGGTTAGGGTGAGTGGACATAAAATCCGGTAATTCTGCGCTTTCAGTTCCTACCCGTTGTCTTTCAAGAGTATTGAAAAAACCAGCCATTTCTTTTGCATCATAACCTATTTTTGAGGAATATTCAACTCCCAGATCATCTGATTGACGTTCAGCATCCCGGCCGAATTTCAGGAATAACAAGCCTAAGCCCTGGGATAGTGGTTCGGCAAACTGTGCTATCTGAGGCACAAGAATCATACTGCCAATTAATCCAACCTGTCCAAGAATGGCTTTGCTTTGTTGTGAAACTGAATGTCTTGCTGTAATATGTCCTATTTCATGTCCTAAAACCCCTGCAAACTCAGCTTCATTGTTGAAGTGAGCCATGATACCTCTTGTGAAATAAACATATCCGCCTGGTACAGCAAATGCATTTAATATTTCTGAGTCGACAATCTTGAATTCGTACTTGAGATCAGGCCTATGGGAGACCGCAGCCATTTCATTACCTTTTTGAGTGATGAAATCTTGAAGAACTTTATTCTCGTATAAACCGTACTGAGCCACGATTTGTGGATCTGCATCTGCACCCATAGCAATTTCCTGACTCTCTGACATCAGAACGATTTGCTTCTTCCCTGTAACTGGGTTAACAGCACATGAACCAGCAAAAAGAAGTGATGCACTTAAACAGATCAGGATAAATTGATTTTTCATTTTTATTATTTATGAGGCAAGCATTCAATTTTCAAGCCAAAAAAATTATAGTGGTATTGAGCCCATAGATGATGGCAATCAATACCCGGCAGATCATCTGAGTAAGAAATTTAAAGTTAAATTGACTATTCAGGAATTTTTTAAATTTGCCTGATTAATGAATTGGCTGATTTTACAATTCTCTTAACCAAATATTGCGAAAGCTAATTGGTTCACTCGGATCACCATGGTCCTGCAATTTGATTGGTAATGGGCCATGTTTTTTGTAAAATGGTGGCCCCACATATACTGTTTCACCTTTGAGTTCTATATTGTTCTGGATTAAAATTCCATTATGCAAAACACTTACTCTTGCTGCAGATTGCAATGTGCCATTTTCATTGAATACAGGTGCGGTCCAAATAATATCGTATGATTGCCATTCTCCCGGTTTTCTGGATGCGTTCACCAAGGGTATAAATTGCTTATAAATACTGCCAGCCTGGCCGTTACTGTAGGTTACATTATTATATGAATCGAGTACCTGTAATTCATAACCCTCATCTCCCTTGCCGGTAGAGGCCAGAAATATCCCACTATTGCCTCTTGCTTGTCCAGAACCTGTAATGTTTTCGGGGATAAACCACTCAATATGCATTTGATAATTCAGGAATGATCTTTTGGTCTGTATGTTGCCGGTTCCTTTTTTAACTGTGAACTGACCATTAGCTACAGTCCATTTTGCATTAGTTTGGTCCTTAGCGGTTTGCCATTGACTAAGATCAGTTCCTCCGAAAAGGATAATGGCATCTTCCGGGGCAGATAACATAGTTTTCGCCGGACTTATAATTTTGGGTACAGGCGACCATGCTTCTGTGTCTTTTGGATTTGGCTTTTGCTGAGCGGAGCTACTGTTGCTCAGAACAGTTAAAATAACTGCAATTAAAGTGAATCTTTTCATTGTTTTATTTTATTGTTATTTATCCTGCACATGCGGGATAGAACGTATTAGTAATATTAAATATTTAACAATATATGAAATTGAGGAATATGAAATTAGTCAATATTTTTTTGTTTGGAATAATTATTCAACACGAAACAATTTATTAACCAGCATCAGCCCGGAGTATATTTTAATTAAACTATTTTTGTTTAATGGGAATTATCAAACAAAAGGTAAGCTTAAACGGAGTTCGTTTTTTTTCATATCACGGATATTATCCTGAAGAGCAGACCCTGGGGACGGAATTTATTGTCGATATTGATACAGAACTTGAGGTATATGGTTCAGGTGCAGATGATATTGCTAACACAATTAATTATGAAAGATTATTACAGATCGCTTCAGAAGAAATGAGAATTCCGCGTAAACTATTAGAAACTGCTGCTCACAGCATACTTGAAAGAATCAGGCATGAATTCCTTGCTGTTCAGATAATCCGTGTTTCGATACGCAAAATGCATCCCCCAATGGGTGCAGAAATAAATAATTCAACCATTGAACTTTTGTTCAACAGATAATATGCCTTTTAACCTGATCACTAATCATATTTTGACGGAAATCTCTGAAATTATTGGATCACAGAACGTTTTAACCGATCATGATAAACTGGAGAAGTATTCTCATGATGAAACTGAAGACCTGACTTTTTATCCGGAAGTAGTTGTCAGACCGAATACCAAAGAGCAGGTCTCATTGCTGCTTAAACTATGTAATAAATACATGATTCCTGTGACCCCCAGAGGTGCAGGCACAGGATTAAGTGGCGGGGCCTTGCCGGTTAAGGGCGGTCTGTTGATCTCCATGGAAAGGTTTGATAAGATCATCGAAATTGATGAGCGAAATCTTCAGGCAACTCTTGAACCTGGTGTAATTACAGAAGTTTTCATGGATGCGGTTGCCGAAAAGGGATTATTGTATCCCGTGGATCCTTCCAGTAAAGGCTCTTGTTTTATTGGAGGTAATATTGCTCATGGTAGTGGTGGACCAAGAGTTGTGAAATATGGTACTATCAGAGAGTATGTATTGAATCTTGAGGTGGTGCTTCCCAACGGTGAAATTATCTGGACAGGAGCGAACACGCTGAAGTATGCCTCAGGCTATAATCTCACACAGCTGATGATTGGTTCGGAGGGTACGCTCGGTATCATAACCAAAATAGTATTAAAACTGATATCACGTCCTACACAAAACCTGGTCATGTTTGCATCATTTCCGGGTAATGAACAGGCTTGTGAGGCAGTTTCTGCGATTTTTCGTGCAGGAGTTACACCCTCTACCCTTGAGTTCATGGAGCGCAGGGCGGTTGAATGGGTAATAGAGTATGATCATTTTCAATTTGATCTTAAGGATGAGGTCCAGGCATTTTTAATGATTGAAGTTGATGGCAATGATTTGGATGTGCTTTTTGCTGAATGTGAAAAAATCAACGATGTTCTGGAAAATAATTGCTGTTCAGATGTGCTTTTTGCGGATACTGCCGCTCAAAAGGAAGCTATATGGAAGTTGAGGCGTACCATGCCATTATCTGTCAAATCAAATTCAATTTATAAGGAAGAAGACACTGTGGTTCCAAGGGCAGAATTGGCAAAATTAATTCATGGAATAAAGGAAATAGGAGCAAAGTTTGGATTTCAGTCCATTTGTTATGGCCATGCCGGAGATGGAAATGTGCATGTAAATATCATTAAAGGTAATATGTCTGATGAGGATTGGAATACAAAATTAAAGGAGGGTATTCGAGAGATTTTTGAGTTAACTGTCACTCTTGGAGGTACTATATCGGGTGAACATGGTATTGGGGCAGTACAACGAGAATACATGGATATAAAATATTCAGAGGTCCATCTTAATCTGATGCGTGGTATTAAATCTGTTTTTGACCCATTGGGAATACTGAATCCCGGCAAAATATTCTAATCCTGTTATTTGATATCCAAGTTAATTAATCAAGATTAGACTTCATACTGTTTTCCATCTTAATTCGCTGATTATCAGGAATTTGAACAGGTTTTTGAAGTGTATAATTAAAGCTTACACAGAGCGTTTGCCCGGTGGTACATATTTCTTCAATTCCATTAATATTTGTTACAAGAATATATTCCAGTTCAAAACTGCTGCTGCCAATTTTTGAAGTTCTGACGTAAGCATAAACCTTATCAGAAAGTGTGATTGGTTTAAGGTAATCAACTACTGATTTTCTTATTATTATTCCGAGTGATTTCCAGTCCCATTCAATAATCTCAGCCCAGTAAGCCGACCGTGCTATCTCAAAATAAGTAAGATAAATTGCATTATTTACATGGCCCAGAGCATCTATATCAGCAAAACGAATCGGAATCTGAGTCTTAAAATGATATCCTTTCATGTGTTCATTGTCATTATGTCGGCAAAAAATAAAACTTGCTGTCAGTTTGTCCTTGATATTGCCTTGTTAATGTGCAATATGCAAAATGGTATACACATTGTCGAATAGTTTGAAATAACTAATTAAAAATTTAGGAGGATATCAAAATGGCAATGATAAAATTTGCAAACGGAAACCCAAACAAAGTATTCAAACCAGCTTATAACGATGTTTTTGAATCGTTTTTCAATGCTGATCCCTATTTGTCTGAAAGTACCTTAAATCGTAATCCGGCGGTCAACATAGCTGAAAGCGAAAATGAATTTCATATTGAATTAGCGGCACCCGGACTAAAGAAAGAAGATTTTAAAATCAATCTGGAGCAAAATCTTTTAAGTGTATCGGCTGATAAAAAGGAAGAGAAGACAGAGTCGGATGATTCAAAGAAGTATAACAGAATCGAATACAACTATTCATCTTTCATGAGAACCTTTACTTTGCCTGATACTGCAGATCATTCGAGGATTACTGCAGAGTACAGAGACGGAATTTTGTTTATCAGTGTAGCAAAGAAGGAAGAAGCAAAGATCATGTCGAGAGAGATAGCAATCAGCTGATGCTGATTTAAAACGAATAGAAAAGGCAGACAGTTAATGGTCTGCCTTTTCTATTTAAATTGCGGCATAAGCTGCAAAATCGTAATTTTGCCTCATGGTGAGAGAAATTTTAGAGAACAAGCGGAAAGCCTTAAAGATCAATCTGGATGAATCTATTTATGGAACTTTTGCAGAGATAGGAGCAGGCCAGGAAGTTGCAAGAAATTTTTTCACTGCCGGTGCTGCTTCAGGCACAATTGCCAAAACTATGTCGGCATATGATATGGTGTTTAGTAATTCCATTTATGGAGCTGAAGAATCAGGACGTTATGTTTCTGAATCAAGGCTGGATAAAATGATTCAGCATGAATTCGGATTATTATCTGAGCGCCTGTGCGGACCCAAATATGCCGGAAAAACCTTTTTCGCTTTTGCGGATACAGTAACTACTCTAAACTTCAATAAAACCAATGATCCTCATGGATGGTTGGGAATCCGCTTTCAGCTTAGTCCGGGGGGTGAACCCAATGATATTGTTTTTCATGTCAGACTCCTTGACAGCGATTCAAATCTGCAACAGAATGTATTGGGAATATTAGGGGTTAACCTGGTTTATGCTGCCTATTATTACCATGATGACGTGCAGTCGATGATCGAGTCACTTGTTGATAATTTGGCTCAGGGCTCAGTAGAAATTGATCTGATCAGTCTGAGTGGCCCTGAATTCAAAAATGCCAATGACCGGCTGGTTAATCTGTATTTAATAGCCAAAGGCTTTTCTGGTGCAGCGATTTTTGATAAAAATGGTCATGCAAGGCAATCAAAGGATGTACTCTATAAAAAGGATGTAATGATCCTTCGGACAAAATTTGGCCAGAAATCTACACCAAACTTTGATTTATTTAACAAAGCTGTCGAGCAATTTAAACTCACCCAAAAGGTAAATGACCAGAACATCATTGTAATGATTGAGGTTTTGATGACTAATTTTCTTGAAGATAAATCAGAATTAAGCAATGAGGATCTTGAAAAATTTGCTATACGTGCTGAAGAGCTTTGCGCAACCGGGAACTATGTAATTGTTTCTGACTTTGCGCGAAATCATAAACTGGCTCAATATCTTTCACGGTGCAGTCCAAATAGTGTTGGTATATCAACCAATATTGCTAACCTTAAAAATATATTCAATTCCGAAAATTACGGAGAAAACTATACAGACGAACTTTTAGCCTATATCAGTGATCTTTTCAGTAAGAACGTAAGGCTTTATGCCTATCCTTACCTTGATAAGAAAAACAAGCAGATAATTACTACGCGTAATATGCCTGTATCCAAAGAATCAAAACATTTATTCGAATTTCTTATACAGAACGGCTACATTATGGATATTGATGATTATGATGAGAAGGATGTGAAGACAGTTTAATTAGTTGAGAGTGGAGAGTGGAGAATTGAGAATGAAATAACTCTCCACCCTCAATTCTCCACTTTCAATTATATATTAGTTTCTCATATTAATATACTGCAGCGGCTGCCCAAAATCATCACTACGGCAAAGTGCAATTACAGCTTGCAAATCATCAATCTTCTTGGCCTGAACTCTGACCTGATCATCCATGATAGAGGCCTGAACTTTAAGACCACTGTCTTTTATTTTTTTAACTATTTTTTTAGCAGCTTCTTTATCGATTCCTTCCTTAATTTTAATTTCTTTGCGGAGCATATTGCCTGATGCATATTGTTCTTTTCCGAGGTCCATGCTGCCGGGATCAAGGTTATGTTTTACCATTCTGGAGATAATAGCATCCTGAATTGCTTTGAGTCTCATGTCATTTTCAGTGATGATGGTGATCTCGTTTGTCTTTTTATCGAGTTCAACAGTGCTTTTTGAATCGTTAAAATCATAACGATTAAGGATTTCTTTTTTAGCGGTATTAATTGCATTATCGAGGGTCTGCCCGTCGATCTTACTTACGATATCAAATGTTGGCATAATTATTATACTATGGTTAATCAAATATTGTTAATATCTTTAACTATTGCATGTAAAGATCACAATTCTTTAATAGAAAAATTATGAAATCAAATAAAGTAAAAACATCCGGTAAGGCTGTAAAAAAGCAAACAAAGCGAGTAGTTAAAAAGGAATTGGAATCAACGATCTCTGAGAAGTTCTTTGAAGTAATTAAGAGTCTTGGACATGATGCAGAGAAATTCTCCAAGGAGATTAAAAAAACCAGTAAGGCATTAGCAAAAAAGCTAACTGGCACATATAATGATGTTAAGAATGCGGTTGAAGATAAATTAGAAAGTAAGGCTAAAAATACGAAAACAAAAAAAATAAGTAAGGCAAGTGTTTCGGCTGGAAAATCTGTGGTTTCTGCAGTTAAGAAGGCAGAAAAAGTAGTTGCACGTGTTAGTAAGGCTGCAGTAAAAACAAAGGTGCCCAGACTTGTAACAGCAGGTACAGCTACTACAAAAACATCGGCCAGCAAGCCGCGGGTAAGAGCACAAAAGAATTCAGCACCATCAGCAGCCACTAAAGCAGTCACTGTTAAACCAGTTGCAGGCAAGGATGCTCCTGTAAAAGCAAAGCCCATTGTAAGCAGAAGCAGAAAGCAGGCTACTAAAGTTGTTCCGGCAAGTGCCGATTCAGCAAAATCAGAAGGGTCGTCAACTGCTCCTTCAACTGATAAAATATAGATGAATGCTATTCACGTTTCACACTTAACGTGAATTTAATGTTTAATTAATATTATTTTTTGAATATTACAGTCCTGGACTTGATCCGGGATTGTTTATTTATGCCAATGCCTAAGAATATTCCGTTAATAAATCGTGAGGTCAGTTGGTTATATTTTAATGACCGTGTACTGCAGGAGGCTGCTGATAAATCAGTCCCATTAGTTGAAAGAATTCGTTTTTTAGCCATTTTCTCTTCCAACCTTGACGAATTTTACAGGGTTAGGGTTGCTACTCTAAGCAGGCTATCCAACTTAAATACCAGGTCTAAAGCAATCCTTGGGTTTAGTCCGAGGAAAATATTAAACCAGATCAAAAACATCGTTGTCAGGCAAGAACGCAAATTCAATCATCTATATGAAGATGTGATTGTGAAGGAGCTGGAGCGGGAAAAGATTTTTTTAATTAATGAAACTCAATTGAATGTTACACGTGGTGCATTTGTGAGAGAATATTTCAGGGAAAAAATTCTTTCAACACTCGTTCCTGTTATGATCAATAAAAATGAACCATTCCCTGAACTTAAGGATCGGGCAATTTATCTTTTTGTTCGATTGGTTCAAACAAAGAATAAAGAAAAAAGCAGATTGGCGCTGATTGAAATCCCAACAGATGTTTCAAGCCGATTCGTTGCACTTCCTGAAACAAATAATCTCAAGTTTATTACACTGGTTGACGACATAGTCAGATATTGTCTGGATGATATCTTCTTCATTTTTGATTATGACAGTATTGAGGCCTATTCTGTTCAGTTAACCAGGGATGCTGAACTTGATCTTGACATACAGGTTAGCGAAAAATTCATTGATGCACTATCTAAAAGCCTCCTGAAAAGAGGAAAAGGTAAGCCAATGCGCTTATTGTACGATACTGACATGCCTCTTGACATGCTGACCTATCTGGTAGCTGAATTAGATTTAACGGCAGATGGACTTATTCCGGGCAACCGTTATCATAATTTTAAGGATTTTATCAGTTTTCCAAATGTTGGTAGACCTGAGTTGGAATACCCTAAATTGGTGCCTTTGCCAGTCAATGAGCTTTCCAGTGTAAGTAGTATCTTTACACAAATCTCCGCAAAGGATTATCTTGTAAATTTACCCTATCAGTCTTTCGATTATATTATACATTTCCTCAGAGAAGCTGCAATTGATCCAAAAGTTCGGGAGATTAATATTACACTATATCGCCTGGCTGAAAATTCAAGGATTATTCACGCACTGATTAATGCTGCCAAAAACGGTAAAAAAGTGAGTTGTATGCTGGAGCTCAAAGCCAGGTTTGATGAGCAAGCTAATATCTACTGGACTAAAAGATTGGAGGAAGAAGGGGTTGTTGTTAATTATGGAATGCCCGATTATAAGGTTCATTCCAAGATTTGTTTGATAAGACGTACGGAAAAAGGGAAAGACAAATACTATGCAAACCTTGCTACCGGAAATTATAATGAAAAGACAGCAAAACTTTATTGCGATCATAGTTTATTTACTGCGAATCCTTTAATTACCTCTGAATTGGTCACATTTTTTGATGGACTTCAGAAACAAATATTTCACAGTAGTTATAAGAACTTAATTGTTTCACCCCTTCAAAGCAGGCAAAAAATTAATTACCTGATCAATAAGGAGATAAAAGCTGCAAAAGCAGGAAATAATGCCAGCATAATACTTAAAATGAACAGTTTAACTGATGTCCCTATCATTGAAAAATTATATGAAGCCAGTAATGCCGGTGTTAAAATAAAGCTGATCATTCGCGGAATGTGTTGTCTGATACCGGGGCTAATTGGATTTAGCGAAAATATTGATGTGATCAGTATAATTGATCGTTATCTTGAGCATGCCCGGGTTTGGATATTCGGTGAACCCGGCAAGGAAAATGTCTATCTTTCTTCGGCTGATATGATGGCAAGAAACCTTGACCATCGGGTGGAAGTCGGTTTCCCTGTTTTGGATGCACAGATCAGATCTGAAATTCTCGATATCATTAATATTCAACTGAAGGACAATACCAAGGCCAGAGAAATCAATGAATTGAACAATAATCGTTATCGAAAGACAGGTACAAAGGTGCTTAGTCGCGCCCAAACTGAAATATATACCTATTTAAAATATAAAAAATAATACCTTGAGATACGCTGCCATTGATATCGGTTCGAATGCCGTCAGACTCTTAATTGCTGATATTATTCAAAATAACAAGACTGTTTCTTTTAAAAAGAACACCTTGATCAGGGTGCCACTGCGTCTTGGTGATGATGCCTTTCTTGATAAATTAATATCCCCAAACAAAACAGAGGATCTTATTAAGACCATGGTCGCATTTCGAAATCTGATTGATGTTTATAAGGTTACTGATTATATGGCTTGTGCCACATCCGCAATGCGTGAGGCAAGAAATGGTTCTTCACTTGTGGCAAAAATTAAGTCTGAGGCTCGATTAGACCTTGAAATTGTAGAAGGGCAAAGAGAAGCTAATATAATTTATGCCAGTCATATTGAACAAAGCCTTGACCGTAAAAAGAATTATTTGTATATCGATGTTGGTGGGGGTAGTACTGAACTTTCGGTCTTTAGCAATGGAGAATTGATTTCATCACGTTCATTCAATCTTGGTGGAATAAGAATACTTGATAACCAGGATAAGGATGAAACATGGGCTGAAATGAAGGATTGGGTGAAGAATGTGGCCCAAACATATAAAAATCTATCGGGTATTGGTACCGGAGGAAATATTAATAAGCTCTTTAAGATGGCTGAAGGCAAAGATGGTTCTCCTTTGACCTTTACAAAACTCCGCGAATTGTATTCTTACCTTAATTCTTTTTCTCTGAAAGATCGTATTAATGTTCTAGGATTAAACCAGGATAGAGCTGATGTTATTATTCCTGCCTCCGAGATATATCTTACGGTTATGAAATGGGGAGGGGTAAAGCAAATATTTGTTCCACGGGTAGGCCTGGTGGATGGCTTAATTCAGTTAATGATTGACAAGAATTTTCCGGATTGATCGGGAGAAGGGAATGGGAAATTGGGAATGGGAAATAGGATAGGAAATAGGAAATAGGGAATAGGGAATAGGGAATGGAGAATAGGAAAATGGGGACAGGAAATTGATTATGAATCGACAATTTTTTTGGATCCGACCCAAATAAAATAGGTAATCACCGGGGCCATTATTACGTCCATTGTGTAGTGTACATGCTGCAGGAGTACTGCTAGCCCAATAAAAATGGTGGCTGTTAGCGCAAGAATCTTATCTGTTCTTTTCTTTAGACATAAGAACATCAAAAACATAGCAGCGGTGTGTCCGGAGAAGAACAGATCCTTGGTGATAAATTTCGGACCATAAAATTGATTGCTAATTGGGTCATGAATAGGGATCAAATCTTTAGGTGCATCAAGTGGAATCAGACCGATAGAGACGAAGCGCGATAGATTAATCAGAATAAATCCCCAGAGAAAGGTTAGAAATAAGTTAGGATCTTGCTTGAAGCGGCTGAATGTCAATATGGTCATTGACCAGATTGTTATAAATATAAAAAGGGAAAGATCATATGAAGGTAACCACTCTAGTAAATAATCATTAAAATCAATCCCATTTCTTTGCTCTATAGCTTGATAAAAGAAAGGTAGGGAAAGAAGTATAAATGAAATCAGGGTTAATCCGACAATAAATTTCTTTCTGTAATCCGATGATTGCAAGTTGTCTCTCCAAACACTTACAATAACTCTTTGTTCAGACATCAATTTTTAACTTTTTTTTGAGTTTGCAAAACTAAGTGATAAATACAATATTTCACAACATTAAATTAATGATTATTTAACTTCGAAGTAACAATAATTATTGTTACCATGTGATTAAAAAACTTAAGATTGAATATTTTATCCTTAAAGAATTCTGAAATTATTATTGTGATATCCAACCGGATGGATTTACCGGAGTGCCACCTTTCCAAATTTGAAATTGCATTTCTGTTAGCCCCTCACTTAAGTCTGTTGCCACTGTACCAAGGTTTTGTCTGGCAATAACTTCCTGGCCGGCTGTTACACTTGTATTCTTAAGCTTGGAGTAAATTGAAAAGTATTCTCCATGGCGAATGATTATAGTGTAAGAATTTACCAGATAGATCACTTTGCTGACTTTTCCGCCATAAACAGCATAAACATTCTCCCCCGGAGCAGTTTTAATGTTAATTCCCGGATTGAAAATAGTTACATTATTGAATTTTTGCTGTCCAAAACCCTGTGTAATAATTCCCTGAGCAGGCTTTTGCATTCTACCCCTGCTACCAAGAAAGGAAGAGGAAAGTTTGGCATCCTCAGGACTTGAAGCTAATACAGCAGATCCACTTGTTGCAGGTTTAACAGCTTTAGGCTTTTCCGTATTGTTTTTTGCTTTTGTGGCTGCTTCGGCCGCAGCGGCTAGTCTGAGGCGCTCGGCTTCTTTACGTTGTGCGACCTGGATCTCTTTACGAATCGCTTCCTGTATTGCCTTGTTCAATGTATTTGCCTCATTTTGCTTTTTGGAAAGCTGTTGTTGAAGCTCTTTTTGTTTCTTAGTCAGGCCAGTTAATATTTTCGATTGCTGTTCCTTATCCTTACCTAAGGTTTGCTTCTCGACAATCTGATCCATCAGCAAATTAGTTTTCTCCTTTTTATTCTGGTCGAGTTTATTTATTTGCTTTTTCAGGCTTATTTGATTTGTAATAATCTCTTTTGCCTGTCTTTTACGAAAAGTACCTACCTGTTGTATATAACGGAGACGCATATAGGCCTGATTAAAATTATTAGATGCAAATATGAACATCAGTTTATTGTAAGCTCCCTGATTTTTGAATGCAAAAACAATCATTTTTGAATACTGCGACTTGAGTTTATTCAGGTTTATTTGAAGTGAGTTCACCTCTGTAGTATTACTGATAATTTTAGTATCCAGCATTTTAATTTCAGTATTTATCGTGCTGATCTTATCCTCTCTCAATCTGATTTGTGCATTTAAAAGATTGATCTGGTTAAGTGATAACTTCTTGGTTTTGTCAATTTTATTCCTGCTTCTTTTTAATTCTTCGATTTCTCTGGTAATGGCTTCTTTACGTTTTTTGAGTGCTGAACTGCTCTGCCCAGAGACAGATTGTCCTAAAATCATCAAAACTAAAAAGGCAACCAATTTCAAAAATCGCATAGAGGAAATAATTTACCGGGCAAAACTATTAACATTAGCTGAAAATCCGGACATTTATATTTTATTGTTCCCTATCCACACCTTTTTTTCAAGGGTTTTGGCTGAAATTCTTCTTACTTTTGCCGCGCTATCTTAAACTATGTCTGGTAAAAAGCATCCAATTTATAATGTTCAGTTTGCACTTTTATGCTTAAGTTCATTCCTGTTTTCTGCCAGTTTCAATATGTTGATACCTGAAATGCCAGCCTATCTTACAAGCCTTGGAGGTGCAGAATATAAAGGCTATATAATTGCCCTTTTTACACTTTCTGCAGGTATATCAAGACCATTTAGTGGAAAGTTAACAGATAAGATCGGCCGTGTTCCTGTAATGGCTGTAGGTTCATTTGTATGTGTTGTTTGTGGCTTATTGTATCCAATATTGACCAGTGTTGCAGGATTTTTATGGTTAAGGCTGTTTCATGGCTTCTCCACTGGATTTAAGCCAACGGCCACAGCAGCTTATGTCGCTGATATTGTACCCGGTAATCGCTGGGGAGAAGCTATGGGAATACATGGAGTATGTTTTAGTACCGGTTTGGCGATTGGACCGGCAATTGGCAGTGAATTGACTGAAATGTTCTCAATAAATGCCATGTTCTATTGCTCTTCAGTTTTTGCACTTCTATCCATTGTAATTCTAATGAATATGCAGGAAACTTTAGAAAATAAGGAGCCTTTCCGCTTCTCGATGATGCAGATAAACCGTAAAGAAGTAATTGAAGTCAGGGTTTTAGTTGCAGCTCTAATTACATTTATTGCCTATCTCAGTTATGGTATTATACTTACTGTTATTTCAGATTGGGGAGGACATCTTGGTGTTTCAAATAAGGGTCTTTTCTTTATGGTTTTTACAGTTTCTTCACTTTTGATCCGTTTTGTCTCCGGGAAGATGTCTGACAGGATCGGCAGAATTCGTATTATTAAGTTGTCACTAGTGATTCTAGTGGTTTCACTGGTCTTGATCGGGCTGGCAGAGGCCCCGCTCAGCCTGATGCTTGGTTCAGCGGTGTATGGTATAGCAACCGGAATGTTATCACCCGCACTGACTGCCTGGATCATTGATCTTAGCCATCCTGAGCATCGTGGTAAAGCCGTTGCAACCATGTATATCGCTCTTGAAGCGGGTATAGGCCTGGGAGCCTTTTTTGCAGGTAGTTTATATATTACTGATGTTAGTATGATACCTCCGATCTTTTATGTGGCTGCGATCATAACCTTTTTTGCATATCTCTACCTTCAGCTCATTCATAAAAGCAAAGCTCCGATAAAACCTAAGCATGAATACTCAAATTCTTAAAGATCTGGTAAGTATTGCAATGCCTTATGGGAAATATAAGGGAAGGCTTATTTGCGACCTGCCTGAATATTACCTGGTATGGTATGAGAATAAGGGATTTCCAGCAGGTAAGATTGGAATTCTACTTGCCACAATGTATGAGATTAAGCTTAACGGTCTTGAATATCTGCTTAAACCTCTCAGGTAATATTGGAAAATACCTGTTTTATGTAAATAGAAATACTAATATTGTTAGTATCTTCAAAATCTTGCTATATTTGGATAATTAAGAGCTTCTGAAGAATGTACGCTATAGTCGATATTGAAACAACCGGAGGTCATGCAAGTGCCAATGGGATTACTGAAGTTGCAATATTGGTTCATGATGGCCAGGCGGTTATCGAGCAATTCAAAACATTAATCAATCCCCTTAAGCCAATTCCAATCTATATTCAGGCGCTTACCGGAATTGATGATGAAATGGTCAGTACTGCTCCGAAATTTCAGGAGGTTGCCTCCCGGATTTATGAACTCTTGTATGATAAGGTATTTGTAGCACACAACGTCAATTTTGATTTTTCCTTTCTGCATTTTCACCTTGCGGCTGCCGGTTTCAATTTGCAGACAAAAAAACTTTGTACAGTACGCTTGAGCCGGAAAATATTACCTGGTTTGGCTTCATATAGTCTGGGGAGGTTATGTAAAGAAGTTGGAATAGAAATTCAGGACAGGCATCGCGCATCAGGTGATGCGATAGCTACTGCAAAACTTTTTTCAATGTTGATTGAAAAAGACACAGAGGGTCATATCAGCAAAACTTTAAATCAGAGATCAAGGGAGCAATCACTGCCACCACATCTCCCTAAGGAAGATATGGACAAACTCCCGTCTGTTCCGGGTATCTATTATTTTCATAATTCGAAGTCGAAGGTTATTTATGTGGGGAAGGCAAAGGATATCCGAAAAAGAGTAACAAGTCATTTTGCAAATAATAAGCCAGGCAGGCAAAAGCAGGATTTTTTAAGGGAAATTCATCATATAAGCTTTCAGGAATGCGGTACCGAACTGATGTCATTAATTCTTGAAGCAGTTGAGATTAAACGTCTTTGGCCTGCTTATAACCGATCTTTGAAAAGATTTGAATATGCGTATGCACTGTATTCATATGAAGATCAGAATGGTTATTTGCGTCTGGTAATCGATAGAAAGAAAAAATTTTCAAAACCACACTATACATTCAATAGTATATTAGAAGGTTTCAACCTGGTCAAAAGTCTGGTTACCGGATTTAATCTTTGTCCCAAGCTTTGTTTTATTCAGCGTAATAATAATCCCTGCATTACAATAGAAAATGAGAGCTGTAAAGGAGCCTGTGAACAACTTGAATCAGTTGAGTTTTATAATGAGCGGGTAATTATTGCATTAAATAGCCTGAGTACTGTGCTTCCAGGCTTTTTGCTCATTGATGAAGGCCGTACATTTGATGAAAAAAGTTGTTTATTGATAGAGAATGGTCAATTTTTTGGGATGGGCTATATCGCTTTAGAATTAGTCCAGGCTGATATCAGTTTAGTAAAAAAGCATTTAACACCTTATCCTGAAAATGATTACATCCGAAATATGATTTTGAATGCGGCCCTCCGGTTTCCACATAAAGTGAGAGATATTAATGTGAATAAAACTACACTGATTCCTGATTTTGGGACAGTTTAACTCCAATTAAGATGTATATCTGTTTAAAATCTGATATAAACTTTATGGAACAATAATTGCGTTAAGGTTAATGTCTGAAAATGGGAACATTTTTAAATTTATAATCCTTATCTTCAAGAAACTTAAATCAAAACACAATGAAAAAGCAAATCTACCTTTTACTTACTGCTGTTCTTTTAGCATCAAGTTCAGTTATGGCAAATGATGTAAAGTCAAAGCCTGAATTAACAGAAAACCAGGTTGCCCGTGTTGGTGAAATCACTCGCAGAGTTGAAGAAATCAAAAACATGGACAAGTCTGACTTAAGTCGTGTTGAGCGTAAGGCTTTACGTAATGAACTTCTTGAAATGAAAAAAGAAGTTAAAGCAACAAGCGGTGGAGTTTATCTTTCTGTCGGAGCTATCATCATTATCATTTTAATTCTGATCCTGATTTTATAATCCGGTATTGTAACAGTATCTACAAACCTATAAAAAACAAAAAAGCTGCTGGTAATAAAGCAGCTTTTTTTATTTTACAAAATTGAAAACGGTTATTTGTATTTACACAAATAGGAGGTTTGTGAAGAGGCACGGACTTTAAAAGATTGGTTTGCATCAATTTCAAAAACATCTCCTTTTCGGAAAATTTCCCAATTATTACTACCGGGTAATTTCGCTTCCAGTTCACCCTCTAAAATTATCATTGTCTCATGCATTGAAGTCCCGAATTCAAATTCGCCACTTTCAATGACACCAATTGTTGATTTTCCTTCGGGAGACTGATAGCCAAGTGATTTTACGGCACCTTCAAAATATTCGCTTACTGTTATCATACAATGTGTTTTTTGTCAGCGAATTTAAAAAAATATCCTGTCACTTGACGTTCCTAAATCAAATCGACTGCAAACCAATGTTTTAAGATTAAGAGATGTTCAAACTAGTTATCATACTTAATAATGTCAAGGCAATTATCTGCTTTCTCATAGTTTTTTCGCAATTTAGAGGCTTTAAATACCAGGATTGATGAGGATACTGTATGCTATTCAGGGCACAGGTAACGGGCATTTGAGCAGGGCAATGGATGTAATTCCATGTCTGATGAAGCACGCAGAGGTTGATATTCTTGTCAGTGGTATTCAGGGGGATCTTGTTCTGCCATACCAGCTTAGCTATAAAATGAGGGGCCTTAGTTTTATTTTTGGCAAGTCAGGAGGAGTTGATATCTGGAAGACATGTGTAAAATCTAACATAAGAAAGCTTGTAAAAGAGATTAACTCTCTTCCGGTTGAAGATTATGATATTGTAATTAATGATTTTGAACCTGTTTCTGCCTGGGCATGTAATGTAAAGAATGTTCCATGCATTGGCTTAAGTCATCAGTCGGCAGTACTTGCTGAAGAAGCACCTAAAACTGATTATAACGATGTTTTAGGTAAGCTTATCCTCAAAAATTATGCGCCCAATACCGCCCAGTATGGCTTTCATTTCAAAGCTTATGCAGAAAATATTTTTACACCGGTAATCAGAAGGCAGGTTAGAGAGGAGGCAGTCCAGAACCTTGGTCATTATACCGTCTATTTACCTGCATATGATGATCCGCGATTGATTGCAACGCTTACTAAGTTCAGAGGTGTAACCTGGGATGTATTCTCTAAACATAACCATAGGCCCTACAGGACTAAGAATGTATGTGTTCAGCCCATTCATAATGAACGTTTTATCAGGAGTATGGCGAGTTCTGAAGGAATACTATGTGGTGCTGGTTTTGAAACCCCAGCTGAAGCATTGTATATGAAAAAGAAGCTTTTAGTTGTTCCAATGAAAAATCAATATGAGCAGCAATTAAATGCGGCAGCATTGAGTCAGATGGGAGTGCCTGTTATTAAAAACTTAAATGACAGGTTTGATATGGTAATCAATAACTGGATTGAATCAAATAGAGTTGTTGAAGCTGATTACCCGGACAAGACTCAGGAAATCATTGACCAGATCATTGAAAAGCATTATAATATTGCTGTAATAAGGGATATTCGGAATTTCGGTTAATTCCTGATCAAGATTTTGAATATAGGATTTACTCAGTTAGCATAACATAGGCACCTGCCGGGTCTTGTATAAGACAATAATAACCTTCACCCATTTTTCTTTTATTACCTAATACTTTACCTCCAAGTTTTTTGCAGGTATCAAGACTTTCATCAAGATTTTCAACCACAATATACATGAGCCATTGCGCTGGAAGATCCTGATTAACTCCTTTCGCATGGCAGATGCCGGCGACAACTTCAGCATCACCGGGACTTTTAATTAAAAAATCCTCATATTCCCCCATACTCAATCCTTCTTTCTCCCAACCGGTTACCTGATGATAAAATTCACTGACCTGCACGGCGTCCAAGACTGTAAGATCATGCCACAGGATCTTACCTGTTTTTTTCTTTGTCATATATTATACGCTCAAAATTAACCGAAAAGGGTGCTGCTGAGATATCTGTCTCCACGATCACAGGCTATAAAAACGATCAGGCCTTCATCGAGTTCTGAGGCAAGTCTGGCAGCTGCCGATGCAGCACCACCACTGCTCATGCCTGCAAAGATCCCTTCAACCTTAGCAAGTTTTCTGGCCATTTCTGTGGCTTCAGCTTCTGAAATATCCATGATACGATCAACCCGTTCAGGTTCAAAAATTTTTGGTAGGTATTCAACAGGCCAGCGGCGAATACCGGGAATGGAAGAATCTTCAGTAGGCTGACAACCTATGATCTGTATTTCAGGATTTTTTTCTTTGAGATACCTGGAACAACCCATAATTGTGCCGGTTGTACCCATAGAACTGACAAAATGAGTAATTTTTTGTCCGGTATCATTCCACAACTCAGGCCCGGTGCTTTTATAGTGAGCAAGAGAATTATCGGGATTTGCAAATTGATTAAGTAAAAAACTTTCTCCTCTGCCCGCCTTTTCTTCGGCATAGTCGCGGCATAATTCAATCCCCTCCAACAAAGTTACTTTTGCCCCAAAGGCTTCCATTGTTAAAGTCCGCTCCCGGGTCGAATTAGATGGCATGACAAGTTCAATTTCAAGATCGAATAGCCGGGCAATCATAGCAAGTGCAATGCCCGTATTGCCACTTGTAGCTTCAATTAGTCGGGACCCTTTACTGATATCACCACGTTCCAGGGCGCTCCTGATCATGTTGAGCGCTGCACGGTCTTTTACACTTCCTCCCGGATTATTGCCCTCAAGTTTCGCATAGATCTGAACTTTAGGATTTGGATTCAGTTTTTTAATTTCAACTAATGGCGTATTTCCAACCAGATCAATTATTCCTGCCATTTTATTATTTTTTTTTGCTTTTTTCGCTGGTTATTACAACTTCTGAGGTGTTGTAAACAGATGAATCAGGAGGTATACTTTTAGTTAACCAAACATTTCCTCCAATTATACTATCGTGGCCAATGACGGTCTCACCTCCCAATATTGTTGCGCCTGAATAAACTACCACCCGGTCTTCAATTGTGGGATGTCTTTTTGTATTAGCCATACTTTTATGGACACTCAAAGCACCCAGAGTTACTCCCTGATACATTTTGACATGTTTTCCGATCTTGCAGGTCTCACCAATCACTATACCTGTTCCATGATCAATATGGAAGTATTCTCCAATTTGTGCTGCAGGGTGAATATCAATTCCTGTTTTTGAATGGGCGTACTCAGTGAAAATTCTCGGTAATAAGGGTATACCCAGACAATATAATGCATGCGCCAATCTGTAAAATGAGATTGCATAAAAACCTGGATAGGCCCGGATCACCTCAAACTCGCTTTTGGCAGCAGGATCTCCATCAAAAATAGCTTTAATGTCGGTGTTCAATATCCTGAATAATTCAGGTATCTGTGCAAAAAAGTCTTTGGCCAGCTTGGAATTATCACAATGAAGGCAGGCTTTAGTGGCTTCCATCATATGAAAGAGTTCAGTCTCCAGCCTTTGAAATTCCTTTTTTAATTCATCAACTGAACTTAGCGCTCGCTTGGATTGTTCAGGAAAGAGCAATCTGAAAAGTTCCAGTGCCCATCTTGAAATCTCCTTGTTTGAAGGAACGGCATCTGCATCTTGTTGTTTTTTGAATATATGATTGAAAAAATCTTCGTTCATCTTTATTTTAAAGCCAGTTTTCTAGGATGGTTTATAATGCAAGTTTAACTAAAAGAATGTTGTCGATTTGTAAAAAACATAGCGTATTTAAATTCTTAGATATTGTTATCAATTTCAATATCGTATTTGTCTAAAAGTCCTGAAATTTCCAGTAATGAAAATTTCGCTTTCCTGAGCCGGTTGTTTTCAGGATCAATGGAGTAATTGAATGAAGTACGTAAATCTGCTTTTTCAAGAATTGTTTTCTCAAACATAGCCCTGTCTAAATCGCAATTTTTGAAAACCGATCCGGTAAGATCGCATTCAGTAAAATCTGAATCTTTCAGGGAGCTGTTTTTGAAATTTGTTTTTTTGATCTTTGTTCTGTAAAAAGAAGAGTGGTCGAGCTGACAGTCTTCAAATGTAAATGCCAAGCCAAACTCATTACAATTTTCAAAATGGAGCCCTAGCAATTTACATTCTTTAAAAATAACATCCCTAAATGCAGTTTTTTCCAGTTTAGCCAGACTTAAATTACAACTATTAAATTCGACATCCGTAAATTTTATTTCTGTAAGGTTGCTGTTCGAAAAGTCGCATTGCCTGAACACACAATTTTCATACTCCCCCTGTTCGAGGGGTATCTCGTTGAATTTGACTCTTTCGAATATTTTATCAAGAATAAAGTTCATTTTATACGCTCTTGTCAATACTTAACGTGTTAATTGGTGTAAACTGAAGACCTCAGCCGGACTGCGTACTCCTTCTTCATTTAATACATCAAGTATCTTTTTAAACGGTTCAGAATTGCCTGCAATATTTGAAAAATAAACAATGGATATTTTCAGGGAAGGAATATTAATTGAATAAGTGCTGAAACCGCATGTGCTTCCGGAATGAAATAGTGCAGGAATACCCTTATCAAAGTAAAACCAGCCTGGTCCATAAAAACTGCCTGTAACTTCTTTTATTGAAATATTAAGTCGCGACAATACAGAAGGCATATCGATCAGGCTGTTATTCCAAATCCCATGAGTCCATTTTTTGTAATCGTTCAATGAGCAATAAACCCCGCCATCTCCTTCAATTGCGCTGGTGGAACTCTGATCATTTGCAAACAGCACCTTGTTTTTATCCCGTGCATAACCCATCGAGCGATATGGAATTTTCACTTCCTTTTCATAAACCAGGGAATTTTTCATTTTTAGAGGCTTGAAAATTCTTTCTTTCATGAACTCTGGAAAGGATTGGCCGGATACTCGTTCTACGATCAAAGCAAGCAAAGCATAGGCGGAATTACTGTACCTGAATTCAGTACCCGGATTGAAATAGGTTTTATGCTGTGCTTTCAAGAGGTTTAGTACATCAATGTCTGAAAGCTGCTTGCTGCTATTATTGTCCATAATCTCCTCATAATCAAGTATTCCGGATGTATGTGTTAATAAGTGACGTAAAAAAATTTTATTACCTATATCTGCAGTTAATTCTGGAAGGAATTTGGAAATTGGGTCATCAAATGATAGTTTCTGATTTTTTTCCAACAAGAGTATGCACATCGCAGTGAATTGTTTGGAAACTGAAGCAAGCCGGAAATTGGTTTTTGTATCAATTTTTATTTTACGATCAGTATCCGCCAAACCAAAACCCTTATTATATATTGTCTTCCCATTAGTTTCAATATATAATGCGATACCTGGTTCACCCGGTTGAATACTGTTCTTGATTACTGAATCCAGACGATTTTCGAATTGTGCCGATGCAGAATAATTGATCAATAGGGAAAAGATGGCAATCAGGAATTTCATATTAACCTAGATTATGTATACCAACAAGTTAAATAAATAATTCAGAAGGCTGAATGTCTGCGAAAATTCGATGATAAATTTTCAGGACCTGATCAGTTTGAGTAGTTTTTCCAGATCTGCAGGGGTATCAATAGCCTGACTTTCCTGATCAGTGATTGCTGTATGAATGCTGTAGCCGTTTTCTATCCAGCGCAGCTGTTCCAGCGCCTCAGCAGTTTCAAGTCCTGATAAAGGTAGTTTAGTGAGCTCATTTAAGGTCTTAGTTCTGAATCCGTAGATCCCAATGTGTTTAAAAAAGGTATAATGCTCTAGCCAGGTCTCCTTTGATCTTCCTCTGAGAAAAGGAATTGCAGTTCTGCTAAAAAGTACTGCATCCATTTTTTTATTGATTATAACTTTGGGCGTATTCTCATTAAAAAGTTCCTCAAGGTTACTGATTTTCTTGACAAGGGTGGCGATATGAGTCTGTGGATCTTCAAAGCATTTACCCAACAGATTGATTTGATTTGGATCGATCATGGGCTCATCACCCTGTATATTAATCAGAATATCGAATTCAGGGTTGTAATTTGCAACTTCTGCGCAGCGGTCGGTACCACTCTGATGCTTGATGGACGTCATTGCAACATTTCCACCAAACAAGCTTACATGATCCGCAATGCGCTGATCATCAGTTGCTACAATTACTTTGCTGAGCAAAGATGATTTTAAACATTGGTTATAGACCCGTTCTATCATACTTTTACCTGCAATATCGATCAATGGCTTTCCGGGAAAGCGGCTGGATTCGTAACGGGCAGGGATGACTCCGAGTATCCTCATTAAATAATATATTTATTGTGGCGGATTAAAACAATCCGTTTATTTCCCGTTCAATGCTGTTAATAACAAAACCAAGATCTTCCGGCTTATTGGCAAAATCCAGTTTATCCTTATCCAGTATCAATAATTTACCCTGAGTATAAGAGTCGATCCACTTTTTGTATTTCTCATTTAATTTTGAGAGGTAATCCAGCCGGATCCCGGCCTCATATTCCCTGCCTCTTCGTTGGATATTATTGACCAGAGTAGGTACCGATGCTCTAAGGTAAATCAGCAGGTCGGGTGGTTTTATGAAAGAGGTGATATTGTCAAAGATCGCACGGTAGTTTTCATAATCACGGGTGGTCATTAAACCCATATCATGCAGGTTTTCTGCAAAAATATAGGCATCCTCATAAATGGTACGATCCTGGATAATATTGCGGTTTTCAGTTTGAAGTTCTAGAATTTGCTGAAAGCGACTGTTCAAAAAATAGATCTGTAGATTAAAACTCCAGCGTTTCATATCACTGTAAAAATCTTCAAGATAGGGGTTATTCTCAACAGCTTCGAACTGCGCTTCATAACTCAAATGTTTGGCAAGTAATTCTGTCAGAGTAGTTTTACCTGCTCCGATATTTCCAACGATAGCTATGTGCATGATAATTATGGTAAGTGCAAAGCGATGGCCGCAAAGCGTGTCTTAAAATACAAATTGTTTATTTAATCCGGCAAAATTTAAAAACTTTTAAATCCTATAATCTGGCGTACCTCTCTGATCGTTTTGGAAGCACTTTCACGAGCCTTTATTGCACCGAAGCGGGCAACCTCTCTTAAAAAGGTTTCATCCTTCGCAATTTCATTGATTTTCTCACGAATAGGTGCTGTAGAAATGATCATATCCTCAGCAAGCTGTTTTTTAAAATCCCCATATCGAATTGCACACTGATTGTACAGGGAATCAAAATGCTCATAAGTGTCGGCAGATGACACGATTTTCATCAGGTCGAACAGGTTTTGAATGGCCTCTGGCTTTGGCTGATTTTCTTCGGTCGGCCCACCATCACTTACAGCCCGCATCACTTTTTTACGGATCACCTCAGGTGCGTCTGATAAATAAACAGCATTGCCTTCACCTTCAGATTTCCCCATTTTGCCCTTGCCATCGAGACCGGGAACTTTAACAAGCTTCTCAGTAAAATTGAAAGCAAAAGGTTCAGGGAAATAGTCGGAATTGTATAATCTGTTAAAACGATTTCCGAAAGTCCTTGACATTTCCAGATGCTGTTCCTGATCTTTGCCAACAGGAACCTTTGTCGCCTTATGTATAAGAATATCTGCAGCCATGAGTACCGGGTAAGTGAGTAAACCAGCATTCACATTATCGGGATGAGCCCGGACTTTATCTTTAAATGAGGTACTTCTTTCGAGTTCGCCCAGATAGGCGTTCATATTCAGATACAAGTACAGTTCTGCAATTTCAGGAACATCTGATTGAACATAAATAGTCGCTTTTTCAGGGTCAATCCCGGCAGCGAGATACTCTACCAATACCTGCTTTACATTTCCATGTAAATTTTCGGGGGTGGGATGAGTGGTAAGGGAATGATAATCAGCAATGAAAAAATAGCAATTGTATTCACTCTGCATCTGTACAAAGTTCTTTACAGCGCCATAGAAATTCCCTAAATGCAGTTTACCGGTACTGCGGATACCACTTACAACAGTTTCCATAAGCCGCGAAATTAAGGATTTTTTCTGAACTAAGTCAGTGCTGGTTCAAAACCAGGTGTGTTCTGAAAACCTCAATGTAATTTTCTATTTTTGAACGAATGAAAAGGCTGTTAAAAAGTATCCATCTTTACTATTTTCAGATTTCGCTTGCACTGATTTTTTCAACTCTTTATCCGGCAATTTTCTTTTCTTCGCGTAATCCGGTAAAGTTTCATGCAATGAACAGATTGAGATGGTATTTCAGTTATCTTAGTTCCAAATTTTCAGGATTTACCTTCCGATATTCATTTGAAGAAAAAATTGACTGGACAAAAAATTACATCATTTGCGCTAATCATACCTCAAATCTTGATATAACCGCCATTATTCTTCTTGCTAAACGGAATTATGTGTTTATGGGTAAGGAAGAACTCCTGAATAACTTTATTACAGGGATTTATTTCCGTACAATAGATATTCCACTGAACCGTGATAGTAAAATGTCGGCATTCAGAGCTTTTAAACAGGCTGGTGAAAACTTAAAGGAAGGTAAACATCTGGTGATTTTTCCGGAAGGAATGATCAGTGAATCTTATCCGCCTGTGCTGCAGCCTTTCAAAAACGGTCCTTTTAAACTCGCTATTGAAAATGGTGTACCGATTTTACCTGTGACCATAACCAACAACTGGAATTTGATGTGGGATGATGGTAAACAGCATGGAAGTACCCCGGGTATTTGCGATATTTGTGTTCATGCTCCGATCGGGACTAAGGAATTGAAGCCGGCAGATGCTGAAGCTTTGAAGGATAAGGTTTATAACATCATAAATGATGCTTTGATTATACATGGAAATTCAAAACCTGTATGAAGGAGATATGTTCAATCCTAATTAAATTTAATAGATGAAATGAAAGTAGACCTGGAAATGATTGATAAAGTAGCGCATCTTGCAAGGCTCGAAGTGCAGGAAGCTGAAAAGCAAGGTTTGTTAGATGATATGAATAAAATTTTGACATTCATGGATAAACTCAATGAGGTAAACACCGAAGGTGTTGATCCTCTGGTCTATATGAGTGATGAGGTGAATGTTCTCAGAGATGATCTTGTAAAGCATGAGATCAGCAGGGTGGAGGCTTTGAGAAATGCCCCAAAACAAGATGGAAAATTCTTCAGGGTGGCAAAAGTGATTAATAAACCCTAAATTGACCAAAGCTGTAACAAATGGTTTAAACCGGTAGTCTAAAAAGAAAAACATGGCCAAAGATCCTCTTATTACCTTAATAGATATCGGCAGAAAATATGTAATCGGCGCTGAAACTATTCATGCCTTGAAATCAGTTAGTCTTACGATTGAAAAGGGGGAATTCGTTGCCTTGATGGGACCTTCAGGTTCTGGTAAGTCAACTTTAATGAATATTCTGGGATGCCTGGATACTCCAACAAAGGGGACCTACATATTAAACGGCAATCAGGTAAGCGAGATGAGTGACAGTGAACTCGCTGAAATACGAAACAAGGAGATTGGATTTGTATTCCAAACCTTTAATTTGTTGCCCCGTTCATCTTCCCTTGAAAATGTCGCCCTGCCATTGGTCTATGCAGGTGTAAGTCGTGCTCAGCGTGAAGACCGTGCTCAAAAGACCCTCGAAAGTGTAGGTTTGGGTAACAGGGTCCATCATAAACCAAATGAGCTTTCTGGTGGGCAGCGTCAGCGGGTAGCAGTGGCCCGTGCATTGGTAAATAATCCTTCTATCATACTTGCTGATGAGCCAACTGGTAATTTAGATACCAAAACTTCTGTTGAAATAATGGGCTTACTGGAAGAGATTCATTTAAAAGGAAATACAATTATTCTTGTAACTCATGAGGAGGATATTGCACAGCACGCCCACAGGATTGTACGTATGCGTGATGGATTGATTGAAAATGATTATTTAAACCCTAACGTAAAATCTGTATCTCCGCGTCTGGCTGATATGAATACTAAAAATTCTGATTTTGAGAATATACAATAGAAGTTATAAGTTGTAAGTTATAAGTTATAAGCTTAAGACATATTCAGATTGTTTCAAATGCTGATAGTCATCAGAGCCTAATTCCTGGATAATTCTTAATATAGCTTTATTGTGACAATAGACTGCCTTAACTTAGGCCTCTCAATTATGATTGAATTCTGATGAAAATTTATACAAAAACAGGTGATGAGGGACTTACATCACTTATTGGTGGCACCCGTGTTCCTAAATATGACCTGAGGATTGAGAGCTACGGCACAGTTGATGAACTCAATTCATACTTAGGTATGATCCGGGATCATGATATTAATTCTGCTCATAAGGACATACTGAAGGAAATTCAGGACAGATTGTTCACAATCGGTGCTTCCCTGGCTTCTGACCCGGAGAAATCAAGGATGAAGATTCCTGATCTGCATTTATCAGATATTAGATTGCTTGAAGAAGAGATTGATTCTATGAATGCGGTACTTCCCGAGCTTAAGCATTTTATATTACCCGGAGGAAGTCAGGCAGTTTCATATTGCCACATTTCAAGATGTGTATGTAGAAGGGCAGAGCGGATAATTGTACATCTGAAGTCTGAGAGTTTTGTTGATGATAAGGTTGTGATCTACCTAAACAGATTGAGTGATTATCTTTTTGTACTCGCAAGAAAATTGTGTTTTGACATCAATGTGCCTGAGAATCAATGGATTCCACGTGTATAATTTACTTATTGGAAAATAATTGATATTCTTATTTAAATTATTATATTTTTGCAAAAATTAGTATAAATCAAATTCTAAGAAATATGTATTGGACATTAGAATTAGCGTCCCATTTGGAAGACGCACCATGGCCGGCAACGAAAGACGAACTTATTGATTACGCAATTCGTTCTGGTGCTCCTGTAGAAGTTATTGAAAATCTTCAGGCTTTGGAAGACGATGGTGAGCCTTATGAGAATATTGAAGAGATTTGGCCGGATTATCCCACTAAAGATGATTTTTTCTTTAATGAAGATGAATATTAAATAAAAAGCCCTGTAATTCAGGGCTTTTTTTGTGCTTCATTTCTGTATATTTTCCCGATATTAATCCGACTTTGTACAAATGGTACAGTTTTAGTGTAAGTTGTTCCGAATTATTAACTAAAAACATAAACTATGGGAAATTTACTTTATCTGATTGCGGTTATTTTGATCATCCTTTGGATTTTCGGCGCTTTCGTCTCTCCGGTTGGGGGTAACCTTATTCACATTCTTTTGGTAATCGCAATAGTAGCGATATTACTAAGGGTAATCAGGGGAGGCTCCTTATAATCAGTAATTAAGCTTGTGCCCGTTCTTGATAAGAATGGGCACAACTTAAAATCCCGGATTTAAATAGATTTCAGCTAACCTGATATCTTCCGGAAAAGTAATCTTAAAATTTCTGTGTTCCCCTTCGATCAGGTTAATCTTTATTCCTGAATGTTCTGCTACGGAAGCATCATCAGTAAATTCATTTCTAAATTCCTGCCTGTAAGCCTTTTTAAGTATGTCAGAGCTAAATGTCTGTGGGGTTTGTATAAGATAAATTTTTTCCCTGACGAGGGCAATGGTCTGCTTTCCGTTTTGCTGCCTTACAGAGTCTCTGCTTTTTATTGCGGCAACAGCATTGCCTGATAACTCTGCTGTCTGAAAGGAACGATCTATGAGCTTACTGCTTAATAATGGTCTTACTGCATCATGGATTGCAATGATCGCTTTTGATTTTATAGCTTTAATCCCATTTTTAACTGAATGAAAACGATTTATACCACCTTTTACGAGCTGGTGCGGGATCGAAAAATTATGGAGTACACAGAGGTTTTCCCAGTATTGATGGAAGTCGACATTCAGGACAACAATAATTTCAGGATTATATTCCGATGCATAGAAAGCCTCAATTGTATGCATTAAAACCGGACGGCCTCTGAGTAGCATAAATTGTTTTGGTATTTCCGAAAGCATTCTGGAACCGGAACCTCCTCCAACAATAATTGCAAAGTATTTCACAGTTCAATATATAAAAACCCCGACAAAAATAAAACCAGTAAATAAGCGACTTTATGTTGTTGGGGTTTATTTTGAAAAATCTTAAATGATCAGCATCGCATCGCCATAACTATAGAAACGGTATTTCTCTTTTACTGCAACTTCATAAGCTTTCATTACATTCTCATAACCGCCAAATGCCGCCACCATCATAAGTAATGTTGATTCGGGAGTATGAAAATTGGTGATCATACAATTTGCAATACTGAAATCATAAGGAGGAAAAATAAATTTACTGGTCCAGTCATTGGCTGCTTTTAATTCTCTTCCTGCAGAAACTGCCGACTCAATAGCACGCATTGAAGTGGTACCAACCGCACAAACCTTTCTTTTTTCGAATATGGCTTTGTTGACAAGATCAGCATCTTTTTGAGCAATGATGAATTGCTCAGAATCCATTTTATGTTTAGTCAGATCTTCAACTTCAACTGATCTGAATGTCCCTAAGCCAACGTGGAGTGTAACTTCTGCAAAATCTACACCTTTCAGTTCCAGCCTCTTCATCAGTTCACGACTGAAATGTAAACCGGCAGTTGGAGCTGCAACTGCTCCCTCATTTTTTGCAAAAATAGTCTGGTAGCGTTCTTTATCCTCTGCAGTCGCCTTACGTTTGATGTATTTTGGAAGTGGTGTTTCACCCAGGATTTCAATATTTCTTCGGAACTCATCATCAGTTCCATCAAACAAGAAGCGGATCGTTCTTCCCCTGGAGGTGGTGTTATCCACAACTTCAGCAACAAGCAGATCATCGTCTCCGAAATATAGTTTATTTCCTACTCTGATCTTACGGGCAGGGTCAACTAAAACATCCCAAAGGCGTAGTTCACGGTTTAATTCACGAAGCAGAAAAACTTCGATTGTAGCACCGGTTTTTTCTTTATTTCCATATAAGCGGGCAGGAAATACCTTGGTATTGTTTATAATCATTACATCCTTCTCTTCAAAATATCCTAAAATATCTTTGAATATTTTATGTTCAATTGCTCCGGTTTTCTTGTCTAAGACCATTAGACGCGCTTCATCGCGAATTTCAACAGGGTTATGGGCGATTAAAGAATCAGGTAAATCAAATTTGAACTGAGATAATTTCATAATGATGTTTAATGGATTTAAGGGCGCAAACTTAGCAAAATAAAACTACAATTTTAATGCCTACTTTGTGGTTTTTCTCCTGATATTTTATTATCTGAATAAATCATAGTATAGCTGTAACGTTTTAATTAAATTTGGTCTAAACTGTTATATGATATTTCTCAAACTTTTAAAGGAGAGCTTCCTGTTTGCATATGAGGCACTTCGTCAGAATAAGCTCAGAACAATCCTATCATTGTTAGGCATTACAATAGGTATCATGACTATTATTGGCGTTTTTTCGGCGGTCGATACCCTTCGTAATAATATTCAGAGTAGTGTCGAAAAATTGGGAAGCAATACGATCTATATTCAAAAGTGGCCATGGGTGGGAGGACCCGATTTTCCCTGGTGGAAATATATCAGTCGTCCACAGCCCAGCCTGCGTGATTATGATAAGCTTACTGAACGGTTAATGAACGCAGAAGGAATTTCATATGAGGTTAGTGTTGGAAATCGTACCATTAAGTATAAAAACAATAGTATTGAGGGTGCCCAAATTTCTGCTGCATCTCATGATTATTATAAAGTATGGAAATTTGATTTTGAATCTGGAAGATATTTTACGGATGCTGAGTCAAAAAGTGGAAGACCTATCGCAATTATTGGTTATTCGATAGCTGATGGCTTGTTTCCGAATCAGGATCCTATAGGGAAGGTTATTACCGTATTTGGAAGGAAAGTGACCATTATAGGAGTTTTTACAGAAGAGGGTGAAGATATGCTGGGTATTTCAGCAGATAAGACCGTTCTTATCCCATTGAATTTTGCAAAAGGGGTGATAAAAGTTGAGGATGAGCGTTATGGACCGCAAATTACAGTCAAGGGCAGGGAAAATATTTCTGTTAATGAGCTTGAAAGTGAATTGAAAGGCACAATGCGTTCCATACATCGGCTTTCTCCGGCAGATGATGATGATTTTTCCCTAAACAAAACAACAATCCTTACCGCACAACTTGATCAGCTTTTCGGAATTATAGATTTCGCCGGGGCATTCATAGGTGGATTTTCAATTCTGGTGGGCGGATTTGGAATTGCAAATATTATGTTTGTTTCTGTAAAGGAGCGTACCAATATCATCGGAATTCAGAAATCACTTGGAGCTAAGAATTATTTTATCATGCTTCAGTTCCTGATAGAATCTGTTCTTTTATGTCTGATGGGAGGCTTTATCGGACTTATCATTGTTTTCATTCTGGCATTTGTGTCCAAAACGTTCTTTGACCTTAAAATTGTTGTGGATATCGGCAAGATTATTTTAACCATTGCACTTTCAACCGCTATAGGATTAATTTCCGGGTTTATACCGGCATTCAATGCTTCGAGGCTCGATCCGGTGGAGGCGATCAGGAGTAAGTAGGATTTCAGTTGTCAGTTACCAGTTATCTGTTTTCTGACACGACTATCCATTTATGGAATATTTGGTTATTTCAGGTAACTGATAACAGAAAACTGATAACATATTTTTATAGTTTCCTGCTTTCTTCAAGTAATCTGGCTTTATCTATAGGAACGACGCCTACATGTTCGCAAACGAGACCTCCGGCAAGGTTGGCAATTTCAGATGATTTAAATTCATCCAGGCCGGCTGCAAGACATAATGCCGCTGTTGCAATTACAGTATCACCTGCCCCAGATACATCTGCAATATCACGTTTATGTGCCGCAATATGACGCTGGCCCAGATCAGAGTTAATAAATATACCTTTTTCTGAGAGGGTTAGCATTATCGCTCTCACCCCGAGCTGTGATTTTAATTTGCTGATTGCATTTTCAATCTGGCTGGCTTTTGATGGATCAATAGAGATTTTAAGGCCATCTTTCAATTCCTTTAAATTGGGTTTGAACAGATTCACGCCTTTATAAAAATGAAAATTTCGTTTTTTAGGGTCTACTACAGTGATTATGCTCTTTTGTTCTGCAAGTTTTACTGTTTCACTGATTAACCTTTCAGTAATCAGGCCTTTGTCATAGTCTTCAAAGATAATAGCATCAATTTTTTGCTCTCCAAGAGTTTTTTTGATCATTCCAATCATCAACTCTGTTTCAGGCCCGGAAATATTCTCGTCTGTTTCTGCATCAACCCGAACTATTTGTTGATTATGTGCAATGATTCTGGTTTTAACCGTAGTAGGTCGATCCTGGACTTTCAATATTCCCTGCTCCGAAAGATTTTGCTTCCGGATGAGTGATAGAAATTCCTCACCTTCTTTATCATCTCCAATGATTGCAAAAATGAATGGTTTGCCACCCAATGACTGAACATTCAGAGCAACGTTAGCCGCCCCTCCCAACCGGTTTTCTCTATTACTTACTTTTACAACCGGAACGGGGGCCTCTGGCGAGACACGTTCAACTTTGCCCCAGATATAACTATCCATCATCACATCTCCAATGATCATTATATTCAGTGAGTTGAACTTTTCGAAAATATCTGTCATTGGGATATGAAATGTAAAACCGGGTGATAAGCCCGGTGTAAGGGCAAATTGCTATTTTAGAGCGCTTAAAGCAGCTTTTATGCGTTTCATTGCTTCTATCAGCTTGTCGTTTGCTGCTGCATAAGAAAGCCTGATCGAATTTGGATCTCCAAATGAATCACCGCTCACTGTAGCAACGTGTCCGGTATTTAACAGATAAAGTGAAAGATCTTCAGCATTTTTGATCAGTTCGCCATTAGGTGTTGTTTTACCAAAGAATGAGCTCACCTCTGGGAAGAAGTAAAATGCACCTCCCGGCAGGTTAACTTTTAAGCCAGGGATATCTTTCAATAATCCATAAACCAGATCACGACGTTCTTTGAACACAGTTCTCATTTCATTAATGGTATCAAGTCCGCCTGCATATGCTGCAATACCTGCCTTTTGAGTAATTGAACAGGTGCCGGAAGTGATCTGGCTTTGAAGTTTATCGCAGGCATTAGCAATCTCTTTACTACTTACTGAATAACCAATTCTCCAACCGGTCATTGCGTATGCTTTAGATAATCCGTTGATAATGATAACTCTGTCTTTTACTGAAGGAAATTGTGCAATAGATTCATGAGCATTCAGAAAATTGATATGCTCATAAATCTCATCAGAAATGATGAATATATTGGGATATTTTTCAAAGACCTTCACTAAACCTGCAAGCTCCTGGCGTGTGTAAACACTACCTGTAGGGTTGTTTGGTGAGGAGAACATGAATAATTTTGTTTTAGGAGTAATTGCAGCCTCAAGTTCTTCTGGAGTAATCTTGAAATCACTTGCCAGAGTGGTATTGATGAATACAGACTCACCTTCAGCCAGTTTTACAAGCTCAGAGTATGATACCCAGTAAGGTGTAGGGATGATTACCTCATCTCCTGGATTTACTACGCATAGAATTGCATTTGCAAGTGATTGTTTAGCACCTGTTGATACAACAATCTGGTCAAAATCATAGTCAAGGTTGTTTTCACGCTTAAGTTTTGCTGCAATTTCCTTACGCAGTTCAGGATAACCTGCAACCGGAGTGTAGTAAGAAAAGTTCTTGTCAATAGCCTCTTTGGCTGCTTCTTTAACAAAGTCAGGAGTGTAAAAGTCGGTTTCACCTAAACTCAGACTGATAACGTCTACTCCCTTTGATGCTAATTCCCGGCCCATTTTTGCCATTTTAATAGTGGCTGACTCGGATAAGTTGTTAATTCGGTTTGATAATGTGCTCATAATTAACGCAAATATATGAACCTGCCCTGCCAATGCAAAAATTAAAGATAAATGAAGTTTATATTTCGATAATTATAGCAATTGCTCTGTTCTATTATATAAATTTGCCTCAAAATAGACAAGGTTTGCAAACTCAAAAAAAAGTTATTTTAATTTCTTTGGTCATCGGAGTTTTACTGATGCTTGCAAAGTTTACTGCTTATTTTATTACTTCTTCCAATTCAATTTTAACAGATGCCACTGAAAGTATTGTTAATATTCTTGCGGGCCTTTTTGCATTTTATAGTATCTATGTGGCTGCTCAGCCCCGTGATTCGAATCACCCTTACGGGCATGGTAAAGTAGAGTTCTTTTCAGTTTTTATTGAAGGAAGCCTGATTGTCATTGCCGGCATATTGATTAGTTTCAAATCGGCCTACAATCTATTTTATCCGCATGAGATCAGTGATCTTATGGATGGAACATTAATCATAGCCGCAGCAGGAATTATCAATTATGCTTTAGGTTATTATCTTGTTGCTCAAAGTAAGAAACTTAATTCATTAACCTTATATGCTGACGGAAAGCATTTGCAAACTGATGCTTATACGAGTGTTGGAATCGTTGCAGGTTTGATTCTGATTTATGTTACAGGACTGACTTATCTCGATAGTATTCTTTCTATACTGGTTGGGTTTTTCATTATTTACAGTGGGTACAAGCTCGTTCGCAAATCTGTTTCAGGTTTAATGGATGAGTCGGATTTTGATACTGCGGATGAGATCATCGCTATTCTAAATGATCACCGTAAAGATTCATGGATTGATATGCATAACCTTCGTACTCAGCGTTATGGCCCTGATCTGCATATCGACTGTCATATTACCTTACCTTATTATTTTAACCTGAGTAAGGTACATGAGGAGGTCTCGGAAGTAGATAAGTTTGTAAATCATAAGGCTGATTCCAATATGGAATTTTTTATACATGCTGATCCCTGTTTGCCTGAATGTTGTCATTATTGCAGAATGCCTGACTGTGAGGTAAGAACAGAGAACAAGCGTATTGATATAATTTGGACCACCAAAAATGTAACCAGAAATCAAAAACATTTTACTCAAGATGTATAATTTTAATGTTCGTGTTTATGGTTTGCTTATCAATGATCAGAATCAGATCTTATTAAGTGATGAAGAAGAATATGGCTTCAGGTTCTGTAAGTTTCCAGGAGGCGGACTCGAATACGGTGAAGGACTTATTGATGCATTAAAGAGAGAGTTTATAGAAGAATGTAATGTTGATGTTGAAGTGCTTGAACACTTTTATACAACGGATTTTTTCATACAGTCAGCATTTAATGATAGTCAGGTGATCAGTGTTTATTATTTAGTTAGTCCAGTTTCTAACTTACAACTTAATTTTCGGGATGTTCCTTATGATTTTGATAAGGAAGGGGATCTTTTACAAGCTTTCAGATGGAAGCATCTGAATGAAATTGGAGTCCAGGATGTTACATTTCCAACTGATCAGCGAGTTGTAGAGCTATTGAAAGAAAAATGGTCAGAAAATCATTAGTTGAACGCGACAGGGATCTGATCTGGCATCCCTATACTCAAATGCAAAATGCAGTTCCGCCAATACCTATAGTCAGGGGAGAAGGAGTATATCTTATTACTGAAGATGGTAAAAAGTACATTGATGCTATTTCATCCTGGTGGGTTAATATTCATGGACATTCACACCCATACATCGCTAAGAAAGTTTCCGAGCAGCTTGGGCTCCTTGAACATGTGATCTTCGCAGGATTTACTCACCCCGGTGCAATTGAACTTGCTGAGCGTCTCATAAAGATACTTCCATCAGGTCAGTCAAAGTTCTTTTATTCTGATAATGGCTCAACTGCGGTTGAAGTGGCCTTGAAAATGTGTTTTCAGTACCGTTCTAATTTGGGTGATCCAAGAACCAAAATTCTGGCATTCAATAATTCTTATCACGGAGATACTTTCGGTGCAATGGCAGTTAGTTCCAGGAGTGCTTTTACCCGGCCATTCGAAAAATTATTATTTGAGGTTGAATTCATAGATGTTCCAGATGCCGGAAATATCGAACAACTCAAGGCCCATATTTCAGGAATAGCAGATGATCTGGCAGCATTTATTTTTGAACCTCTTGTGCAGGGTGCGGGAGGAATGCTGATGTATGAAGCTAAATATCTGGATGAACTTATATCACATTGCAAGAAAAATGGAATTTTGACGATTGCCGATGAAGTCATGACTGGTTTTGGCAGAACAGGAAGGTTGTTTGCTTCCGATCATCTTTCTGAGCAACCTGACCTGATGTGTTTTTCAAAAGGCATAACAGGTGGAACAATGGCATTGGGTTTAACAACCTGTACTGCAGATATATACAATGCTTTTCTTTCAGATGATAAGCTAAAGACTCTATTTCATGGGCACTCATTCACTGCAAATCCTGTTGCATGTTCAGCAGCACTGGCAAGCCTGGATCTTTTGCTCAATAATGAAACAAGAAAGAATTTGGATAGAATCACCCAAAGTCATCGTGAATTCCTGAATAAAATTAAAGATCATCCAAAACTTAAAAACATCAGGCATACAGGGACTATTCTTGCATTAGAATGGGAAAGTACAGGTGAAACTTCCTATTTTAATACTTTGAGGGATAATCTCTATAATTTTTTTCTGGATCAGGGAATTATTTTACGTCCCCTTGGTAATATAGTTTATGTATTGCCTCCTTACTGTATTAGCAGGGAGGAACTGGAATACGTTTATTTAAAAATTGAAGAGGCCCTGGAGCGATTTTGAGCCAGCCCCGCTTTTAAATGAGTATTGAATACAGGGATGCTGAATTTTTAATATTCGAGGTATTGTCTGTAAATTTCCTGCATATAAGCTTTACCATTACTGGTAAGCACAGAATCAGCATTGGTGTTTGATAGACTTTTTCTCAGAATAATAGTTTTGCCGATATTGTCAAATGAAATGATCTGCTCATTATTTGCAAACCCAAATCCATTATCCCAATTGAAAAAGGCAAACTCAGCCGTGCCTGGATTCAGCAGATCCTTACTCCATACAAATTTCCCGGGGTCAATTTTTAATTGATTTAGCAAAGTTGCTGCAAGATCCGTTTGGTTACCGATTTTAGAAATTCTGGTTCCTTTGAATTCCGGCTTAATCACATCCCCAAATAAAAGAAGAGGAATACGGTAACGTTCCGGATCATATTCCATCAGATTGCCGGGAATACGGTGACCGTGATCAGCAATCAGAACAAATAGGGTATTTTTATACCAACTTTTTTGTTTTGCCTGATCAAGATAAGCTCTTAAACAGGAATCAGTATAAAAGGTCGTACTTCTGAATTTGGAATCAACTTCATCCCCCTTGAAATGAGGTTCTACAGGTAGTTCAAATGGTTCATGGTTGGTTAAAGTAAGAATGGTAGAAAAGAATGGTTGTTTAGCCTGATCCAGATCTGCCAGATTTCTTGAAAATACTTTCTCATCATATGCACCCCATTTTGAATTCATATCCTGTGTGTCGAATGAATGCTTGTCTATCAGTTTTTTATATGAATGACTCAATAAATAAGATTTCATATTAAAGAACTCACTCTCTCCACCATAATAAAAAGAACTTGAGTACCCATTTTCAACGAGTTCCCGGGAAATTGCCGGTAGTCTTTCTTGTTTATCATTCTGTTTCATGATGCTTCTGATGGCCTGAGAAGGGAAAGCGCTCAGAGTGGCTACTACACCTTTATCTGTTCTACCTGATGCGGCATAGATATTCTCAAACAATATTCCGTCTGACACTAACTTTTTAAAATTTGGACTGACACCTTTTTCTCCTCCCAGATCTTCTACTAATCTTGCCGTAAAACTTTCCAGTATAATGAAGACGATATTCGGACGATCATATTTCAATACACGGGTTGTTGGTTCAGTAGGTTTTTTGAAAAGATCTGCAACAATCTTTCTTGCGTCTTTCTCACTATAATATTTATAGGGATTATCATTCCCAAACTTGTTGTTCAAAATATCCTGAATCAGATTCCATTCTGTATTGACTGCTGCATGATTTAAAACAGTTTCTGATGAAAAATAAGACATGCTCTGGTTAATTGGCGAAAGCTGCCATCCCCCCCTGATGGCCAGAAATAGCATGCTTACAACTAAAAAACTAATGATTGTCCTGATAATTAATGACTTAGTGCGGTCGGCAATTTGGTAAAGAATGATTTTAGAGCTTAGATAAACTGAAAATATCATATAAGCAAATAAAATGCTGAACATCAAGATAACCGGAGAAGACGAAGTTGAGGCAATGGCCTCTTTCGGTGAACTGATCGCCATGTCGAGCGCCCTGAAATTTATTTTGGTACCCCATTCCCTGTAAAGATTTAGATTACTGATTCCAATAATTGAGAATAGTATAACAAAAAACACTACATAAACTTTCGCCAGGATTTTGGGAAATCTGACAGAAGGCAAAAGAAGAAGAGAAACATAAATAATGGCTGGTATTGCCGATATATAGGCCGCCATTGAGAAATCAAGCCGCAATGCATGCCAGAAAGTGCTGATTATTTCTGTAAATCCCAGATATGCTATTCTTTCTGAATAATAAATTAGAAATATAAGTCTCTCGAGGAAGAAGAAAATAATCCAGAACAGATAAAACCGTCCAAAAACTACAAAGCTTTTTAACATCAGCGCAAGTTATAAAAATCGCTGAATGTTAAAAAGCTTTAAACTTTTGGTTAATTTACCCTAAACAATAGTTTTATCTTCCTCCCTGCATTTGCATTAGCTGCTCTAATGTGATCTCTTCATAATCTTTAGTCGCGCTGAAAGAACCCGCAGGTACTGGGCCTTGTGATATTTCTTTCACTACGGCTTTTACGCTCAGGCCGTTCATATAGGATGTGAATTCTACAGGAAATCCGTATTCTTTATCATAAAAGCGGCTCAATGAATTTGGTGTGATCTCAACATCTTTAGTAAACCATGCTTCCGAATTCTGATTGCTTTTCTTCTCAATGACCTCGTGTTTTTGAGCAGTATAACCTGCAATCTTTTTTGTTTCAGAGCCAGGTTTTACACTTAATTCGGGCAAATTGGCAGCCATTCTTTCCTGGTCTGCCGGACTAAATATAACCGAAAACTTTTTCCCCATCATTGGTATGTTCAATAGCAAGCGCTCATATTCCTTGCTAAAGTTGATAATGTTTGTGCTACTGTACATTGCAGATTCGGTTTTTAAGCTTGATGAATCTCCCTTAAAGTAAACTTTAATTTCAGTAGGGAAGTTACTGGCCATGCTCTGCATTTGCTCAGGTAATTTCCATTCAACTGTATAAATAATAGTTCCCTCAGCTATTTTATTGTTTTGTGCGAATACGCTCGTTCCAATGAGTAACAAAGCGAGATTTAAAATGATTGCTTTCATGTCTTATAATTGATTTGACAAAGAGACTAATAATTTTGGATTTTGTTACTACCAACCGTTTAATAATCCAATTTGCTGCTTGTTTCCTCTATTACTAATTTGATCAGAATGAAATACATCTGCCTGATCTGTATTTTATTCCAACATGCTTTACATGCTCAAAACAATCTGGGATCCAGGCTTAAAGCCTTAGGATCAGCAGGTACCGCATTACAGGATGTATGGACTTTACAGCAAAATAGTGCTGGTGCTGCAAATATTGAACAAGCAATATTTGCAATGGGTTATGAACAGCATTTTTTGAACCCTGAACTAAGCACTCAAAGTGCAGTTTTGGGAATTCCTGTTAATAATTATGTTTTAGGTCTTAGCTTTCAACGCTATGGTATCACTGAATATATGGAGCAAACTGCAGGACTTGCCCTTTCCAGAAGTTTTTCTGCTGCACTTTCAATTTCACTTGCAATGAAATATCATCAGGTTGGCATACCCGTTTACGGGACCGGACATGCAATTAGTGTTGATGCGGGGATGCAGTATAGCCTGAATGATAAAATTCGCCTGGGAAGCTACATATATAATCCCGGAAGGAGTGGAATTAAGGGACTTTCAGGTTCTAATATTCTTTCCGGAATTTCTGTGGGTATTTCCTATATGTTTAGCGATAAGGTATTGTTTATTAGCGATTTAAATAAAATGCTGGATTTTGGTGTGAATATCAGGATGGGTATTGAATATCAAATTATCAAACGTTTTTATTTACGGGGTGGACTAAGTACGAATCCAGTTATGCAGACTGGTGGCTTCGGAGTGAAATTCAGGAGGTTTTCTCTGGACGCAGCGGTATCATCGCATCCCCGACTTGGGTATTCTCCAAATTTATCATTCAGTTATGAATTCTGATTACAGAACGATTTATCTGCTGGTTGTGCTTTGCTTAATAATGAGCATAAAAACCTATTCACAGGTTCAAAATGATGTTCTGATTGAACAGATATTGGAATCAATGGCACCTGACCTTTCAGAGGATCATGATTATTCAGAAATCGCTGAACGCTTGAATTATTACAGGAGGTCGCCTCTTAATATCAATCTTGCCAGCAGGGAGCAATTGCAGGAGCTATTCTTTATTTCTCCGATTCAGATCAATGCCATAGTCACTCACAGGGAAAAAACCGGTTTATTTATAGATGTTCTTGAGTTACAAAGTGTGCCCGGCTTTGATGCTCAGACCATGCGCTGGCTTATGAATTTTATTATGGTATTATCTGCCGGAGAATTATCGTCTTTATCATTTAAGAAGCTTTTGACAAAGGCTGAGCATGACCTCATGTTTCGGTTTGGACAGGTGCTGGACAAACAATCTGGTTTCTCATCCTATAATTTGACAAATGAAGGGACCTATAAAGGCTCAGCAATGAGGATGTTCACAAGATACCGCTACAACTATTCGAATGTTTTGTTTGCTTCTGTTAATATGGAAAAGGATGCCGGAGAGCCTTTGACATTCAGTAATGGAGGCAGAGGTTTTGACTTTTATTCGGCCAATATTTCATACAAGGGGACTGGGATAATCAGAAAAATCATAGCCGGTGATTATGCATTGCATTTTGGTCAGGGATTGAGCATGTGGGCAGGAGCAGGATTTGGTAAAGGAGCAAACCTGAGTACAATTGTGAAGCAGGATGTAGGATTAAAACCTTACAGCTCAGCAAATGAATCCTTGTTTATGCGGGGGATTTCATCAACATTCAGGTTAAAGACAATTTCAATTACACCATTTTATTCTGGAAGAAGAATTGATGCGGGAATGGCAGTATCCGGTTTGGAGCTCAGTTCCCTGCAGGTAAGTGGTTTACATCGTACCAAAAAGGAAATTCTTAATAAGAATGCTGTATCGCAGCGGGTTTATGGCGCTAATGCTCAATTTAATAAAGGAGATTTGAGTACAGGAATAACTGCCTATCGTACCCAGTTCAGTATTCCGTTTGCAGCAGGAAAGGAGCTCTATCAGCAATATAATTTCAAGGGTGATGCCCTTACCAATATCAGCTTGAATTATAATTACACTTTTAAGAATTCCCATGTTTTCGGAGAGGCTGCTCATAGTATAAATTCAGGTTTTGCATTTTTAAATGGCCTTATGAGTAGTATAGCACCCCCTGTCGCTTTGGTGCTGCTTTATCGGAATTATGAAAAAAATTATCATTCTTTTTTTAATCAGGGCCTGGCAGAAGGATCAAATGCCGTTAATGAACGTGGGTTTTATTCAGGTCTAGCAATTAAGGTAAACCGGCAATGGGAACTTTATACCTATGCGGATTTTTTCAGGTTCCCATGGTTGAAATTCCGGGTTGATCGTCCTTCTTCAGGATTCGAGCTTTTTGGACAAGTCACTTACACTCCCACAAAGGCTTTTAAGCTAATCAGCAGAGTCAGACAGCAAATTAAAGAGGAGAATGCTGAAGATTCCGGATCAGGCCTGGATATCGTGGATAAGCAGGATATAAGAGTAGAATTGACATATAAGATCAGCAATGAAATTTCCATAAGGAACCGTGCAGAAATTGTTCGTTATCGAAAGGGAAATCTGAGTCCTGAATTTGGTTACCTGAGTTTTCAGGATATTATTTACGACCCTATGGGTTCTAAACTTTCTGCTAATTTTCGCTTTGCAATTTTTGAGACTTCCGGGTTCAATACAAGAATCTATTCTTATGAAAATGATGTTTTGTATTCATATTCTGTACCAGCTTACCAGGGAAAAGGAATAAGATTCTATTTTAATGGCAGATATACCATCTCAAGAGGAACCGATCTTTGGCTTCGCTATGCTTTAATCAGCTATGCCAATCAGGAGACGAACGGAAGCGGAGGAGACCTGATCAATGGCAATAAACGTTCAGATATCAGAGTGCAGTTACGATTTCAGTTCTGATCATGTTTTATAAAGGAGAAGTTCCATTTGTTCGTTTACTGATACCAGTAATATCAGGGATTATTTCCGGAAAATTTTTTGCTCATCAGTTTTTTATTAACTGGGGATTATGGTGTTGTCTCTTGGTGTTGAGCATTTTTCTCTTCTCAGTATTTTGGTATAGACGATTTTCACTTTTTAGGTACACATGGATTTTAGGACTATTTGTTCATATATTCCTTTATCTTCTCTGTTTAAGCCTTACATTACATAAGTCTGAGAGGTTTGATCCTCACCGCTACGACCTGATAAAGGCTGACCTGTTACTTCTCGAGATTCAGACTGAACCCAAATTAGCAAATGGGAATTTTCGTTTTGATGCGGAAGTGTTAGGTGTATTTAATCAGCAAAGCCTTAAACACAGCAGTGGAAAAATATTGATCGTACTTGAAGCAGATTCCAGCAGAAAGTTTGTACCCGCTTATGGTGATATTTTGCTCATTCCTGCTCTTTACCATTCAATAGAACCTCCATATAATCCGGAAGAATTTGATTATAAATCATTGATGGAAAACCGGCAGATTTACTTTCAATCTTACGTTAAAAAGGATCAGTTCCGGTTAATGGCAGGAAATGCCGGTAATCGGCTTATATCTTTTGCACTGTCATTAAGAAAAAATCTGATCCATAAATACAATACTTACCTGCCTGATCAGGATGCAGCTGCTTTGGCTTCAACACTAATATTAGGATACAGGGCAGAACTGAATAAAGATGTTATAGAGGCCTATTCGAAAACCGGAACAATGCATGTGCTTTCTGTATCAGGAATGCATGTGGGTATCGTTTTTCTCGTATTGTCATTTTTGTTTAGGGCAATGGATAAAAATACGACCATGATTTTAACCCGGATTCTGTTAATAATAATAGCTATCTGGTTTTATTCTTTGCTTAGCGGGTTTTCACCACCCGTTTGCAGGGCTGCATTAATGATCAGTTTTGTGCTTATCGGGAAAGTATTGAACAAAAATCAGAATTCTTATAATTTGATTGCAATTTCGGCTTTTTTTCTCCTTTTATATTATCCCTATTATCTCTTTGATGCCGGATTTCAGCTTTCCTACCTTGCTGTTTGCGGACTTGTTTATTTCCAACCCAAAATGTACCATGGACTGTATTTTAAGAATAAGTTAATCGACTATGCCTGGAGTTATAGTACTCTTTCAATTGCCGCTCAATTAGCAACTTTCCCATTGGGCTTATATTATTTCCATCAATTTCCGCTTTATTTCCTGATCAGTAATCTGCTTATTGTTTTACCTGTTACCCTCATTATGTATACAGGAATTTTACTTCTTGCAATCCCATTAAATTTTCTGCTCATCCTCATTGGGAAATTTTTAAGTGGATTGATCAATTTCACTAATGATATTTTATTCCGGATGGAGAATCTGCCCTTTGCAAGTCTTTCGGGAATATGGATTAATGGCTTTGAGCTCTTTCTGCTTTTCACTTTGATACTGACATTGGTATTTTGGTCAGAGTTCAAGTTAAAAATCTTTCTAGTAACAGCAGTAACGTCAAGCCTGATTCTCTGTATAAGTATTTCCCTGGATCGGATTCTAAGTAATACACAGGAAGAATTGATATTTTTTAGTCTGCGAAAAAATTCCACAATTGCTTACACCAAAGGAAATAAATGTGTTGTGTTTGCAGATTTCGGTTCTTCAGACAAGATTTTTTCTTATTCTATTAAGCCCGCATTAGAAAGCCGGGGTGTTTCAGACATCACTTTCCTCAATATTGATAGTGCATCAAGCTGTGATTCATATTGGTCTGATTCCAACTTTATGCAATTTGGTAATTTAAGGGTATTGCGTTGGAACAGAAAAATTAGTTTGCCGAAATCAGGTGAAAGATTGAATGCTGATATCCTGCTTTTAAGCCAAAATCCGGTTCAAAAGTTAGAAGATATTTATTCTAGTATTGAGTTTAAAAAAATTCTGATCGACCCAAGCAATTCTGACTATAAGATTAAGGTCTGGCTCGCCGAAGCAGCAAAATTGAACGTCCCATCTTATGTTTTGAAGAAATCACCTGCTTATATTATCAATCTCAAGTAATTTGGGTTAATTTTGACAAGTGAGGTCCGATTATTTACAGGGAAAATCAATATGGAGTTGCTGGAATATACTATATCAGAGCGAATAGCAAATATTACAATTAACCGTCCTGAAAAGCGAAATGCATTAAATCCGGAGCTTGTATCTGCGCTGACAATTGCATTTAAATCTGCTATTCATGATGAAGATGTCAAGGTAATTGTCCTCAAGGCAAATGGAGATGTTTTTAGTGCAGGCGCAGATCTGGATTACCTGAAATATTTACAAAACAATACTGAGGACGATAATTTGACTGATACCAATTTATTAAAAGAACTTTTCTTAATAATCTACAGGTCTCCGAAATTAGTAATTGCACAGGTTGAAGGGCATGCAATAGCAGGAGGCTGTGGATTGATTTCAGTGTGTGATCTGATATTCTCAGTGCCCGAAGCTAAATTTGGTTATACTGAGGTCAGGATTGGCTTTATTCCTGCACTTGTAACTTGTTTTCTGCTCAGAAGAATAGGTGAGGGTAGAGCCAAAGAATTACTCCTCAGTGGAGAACTCATAGATGCTCAAACCGCCTCTGATTATGGCTTAATCAATTTTACCTGTCAGAAAAAAGAAATAGCAAAAACTGTACAATCCTATGCCATTAACCTAAGTCGATCAGTTTCGGCAAATTCCTTAGCTCTTGGGAAAGAACTTATTAACTCCGTTCAGGATCTTTCACTGGAAGACAGTTTGAATTTGGCTGTAAAAATGAACGTAGAAACCCGTTCATCTGTTGATTGCAGAAAAGGAATTTCTGCTTTTTTAAATAAAGAGAAGCTGAAGTGGTAAAATCTGAAATTAAACCATCCATAATGCAATCCGGAGGAAGAGAAAAAAAGACTTACGAGATATTTTTGATAGGTGATACCGGAAATGTGGCCCGTCATGGACCTGACCCGGTATTGGAAACATTACGTTCTCACTTCGATAGAGGTCAGCATTCTGCTGTTATTTTTTTGGGAGATAATATTTATCCTAAAGGTCTGCCTCCGGAAGGGGCTATTCTGCGAAAGGATGCTGAAAATGCGTTAATTGCCCACAAAGAGGCTTTGAAGGATTATCATGGCAAAGTGCTGTTCATTTCAGGAAATCATGACTGGAATAAGGGTCGTGAAGGTGGTTATGAATATATCATAAGACAGGAGAAATACCTGGAAAAGCTTTTTGACAAAAATGTAATGTATCCTACAAATGGGTGCCCGGGACCAACAGAGATCAATGTAAATCCGAATGTCACTCTTGTACTGATTAATACACAATGGTGGCTACAACCCGGTTTCAGACCCATTGGCCAGGGTTGTGGCTGCAGAATTGAATCAGAAGAAGAATTTTTTAATCATCTGGTAACTATATTGGAAAATAATAAAGGCAAGCGAATAATAATTGCCGGACATGCACCTCTCTACAGTTATGCGATACATGGCGGCCGTTATAAGTTAAGACATCATTTATTTCCTTTTACAATTTTCCATCGTAAAGCCTATTTTCCACTGCCTATCCTTGGGTCATTATTACCCATTTACAGAAAGTATTTTGGAGCAAAGGAGGACATAGCCCACCCTCGTTACAGGCATTTGCGAAAACGCTTGATTGAAATATTTAAGCAGTATCCGGGCATTATTTATGCCTCCGGACATGAGCATAATCTGCAGCATATTTCAAAAGATCATAATCATTTTATTGTCAGTGGTGCCGGCTCAAAACTTAAATATGTTCTACAAACCGGTAAAAACCTGAAATTTGGAATGAAAGCAAAAGGCTTTTTTAAGCTAAAGTTTGAAAATGATGGGTCAGTATATATTTCCGCATGGGTTATTGATGCCGAAGCTGCAATGGGGAAGATGGTTTATGAGCATAAGATAGACTAGGGTACTACCACCTGCAGTGCTTTGTGCATACATTCAACATCTATTTCCTTAACTTTTCCAAGAACTTCGCCATCTACCTGGAGCGTTGTTTTTCTACTGCTGATAATTTTAGCACTAACACAGCTGATGATCTCCACATAATCTGAAGTGTGCAATTTATTCATAAACATTTTCCAGGTGATCGATAACAGCTCGAACCGTGGAAAAGGCTTGATTATCACCAGTTCAAACTTTCCATCATCCAGTATTCCTTTGGGGTTGATCACTGCTCCGGTACCATATTGTGAGGCATTTGCAAAGGTGATTGATACACCTTTTCTCCGAATTGTTTTTCCATCGCAGGTTATGTTGAAAACATATTTTTTTAGCAGGAACATTTCACCGAAAAGGTGCTTGGCATAGGTTAAAATGCCTCTTTTGGGATCATTTTCAAAGCGTTTTACTACTCTGGCATTCAGTCCGACATCTGCCAGATGTATACAGATCCTTTCATTAATTTTAAGAAGATCGATCTTCCGGGTTTTTCCATTAATAAGAATTTCAAAAGCACTTTCCATCTTGCTGGGTATGTTTAGTTCTTTTGCCATGCCATTTGCAGAGCCCAGTGGAATAATAGCAAGCGGAATTCCTGTGTTTGCCAAAATGCCGGCCATCAGATTAATGGTTCCATCACCACCGGCAGCAGCAACAATGTCAGGTTTATATTGGTTTAATTTTTCTAAAATACGTTCTTTATCATCGCCGCTCATTACGATAACCTGAAAATCAAATTCCCCGGATTCGGATTGCTCAGATATAAGATTTTTAAGATTTTTCTCCCCACCATGTCCTGATTTGGGATTAATGACAAACAATATCCTTGAAGGATTTGCTGTAAGTTTTTTCTGTTCGGGCATAATTAAAGTTGTTCCTTTACCTCAAGCAGAAACTGTTTAAGTCGCTCCAGAGAGTCAATTACCTTTTGGTTCTCTTTTACCTCAGCTTTATTGCTGCTCAGATAATCTTTGGCACCCTGGAGGGTATAACCCTTATCTTTTACAAGATTAAAAATGATCTTAAGGTTCTCAACATCATCGGCACTGAACAGGCGGTTTCCTTTTTTGTTCTTTTTAGGCTGGAGAATTTCAAATTCACGTTCATAAAAACGAATCTGGGAAGCGTTGACATCAAACATACGGGTCACCTCACCCATACTATAATATAATTTTGTTATGTCGCGCTCCTTATATGGCATACCGATGTTTTTCCTTTTGTAAAATTAATGATTTTGAACTCAAGCAAGCAAAAATTAAAATGCTTTAAATTATTCTAACGTTTAAATGTTCTAAACAGTACTCCACAGGCTATTTCATATTCTCACCCAAAAAACACATATCTGTATTATATTTGCAGAATAGTGAATCAGGATGACGACCAAAGAGATAAGACAAGGCTTTTTAGATTTTTTTGCTGAAAAAGGACATCATATTGTTCCCTCAGCACCCATTGTAGTGAAGAATGATCCTACACTGATGTTTACCAATGCCGGGATGAACCAGTTCAAGGATTTGTTTCTAGGTCAGTCAGCGATAAAAAACTCAAAGGTAGCCGATACCCAGCGTTGCTTACGTGTTTCAGGCAAACATAATGACCTGGAAGAAGTTGGAATAGATACCTATCACCATACGATGTTCGAGATGCTAGGCAACTGGAGTTTTGGTGATCCGGCTAATCCGGAGGGCGGGTATTTCAAAAAGGAGGCCCTTGCCTGGAGCTGGGAACTTTTAACCGAAGTATATAAAATTCCAAAGGACCGGCTATATGTCAGTGTATTTGCTGGTGATGGCAAAGAAGGACTTCCTAAAGATCAGGAAGCTTATGAGATTTGGAAACAGTATGTTTCTGAAGATCGTATCATTCTGGGCAATAAGAAAGATAATTTCTGGGAGATGGGTGAAACAGGTCCCTGTGGACCATGTTCAGAGATTCATGTGGATATGCGTCCGGATGCTGAACGTCTCAAAATTGATGGAAGTAAACTGGTCAATCAGGATGATCCGCAGGTAATAGAAATATGGAATAATGTGTTCATGCAGTTCAATCGCCTGAAGAATGGATCTCTGGAAAAACTTCCCGGTCAGCACGTGGATACAGGTATGGGATTGGAACGTCTGGTAAGGGTAATACAGAATAAAACTTCCAATTACGATACCGATGTTTTCCAGCCGCTCATTCAGTATATTTCAGAAAAATCACGTATGCCTTATGTTGGAAATTCGATTCCCGGAAGCGAAGGTTGGGTCGAATCTGTAGCTATGCGTGTGATGTCTGATCACATCCGCGCGATCAGTTTTTGTATTGCCGATGGTACCTTGCCATCTAATAATAAGGCAGGTTATGTAGTCAGAAGAATTCTCAGAAGAGCAGTAAGATATGCCTATACCTTTCTGGATCTGAAGGAGCCATTCCTGAATAAACTGGTTCCAATTCTTGCAGATCAGTTCGACGGAATATTTCCTGAGCTTAAAAAGCAACAGGATTTTGTTCAGAAGGTTGTTCTGGAAGAAGAAGTATCATTTCTAAGAACTTTAGCGACCGGAATTCAGCGTTTTGAACGTTTTGAAACTAATAATCAGGTCATAAATGGTGAATTTGCATTTGAACTTTATGACACTTTTGGATTCCCAATTGACCTGACAGAACTGATGGCCCGTGAAAAGGGTTGGACTGTTGATATGGAAGCTTTTGAAGCAGAACTTCAGAAACAAAAATCCCGGTCCAGAGCAGCAACAACAATTGACACAGGCGACTGGGTTATCATTAATGAAGATGAAGAGATTGAATTTATTGGTTATGATGAACTGGAAACTGAATGCAAGATTTTAAGATATCGTAAGATCACTGCTAAAGGTAGAGATCAGTACCAGGTTGTATTAAACCGGACTCCCTTTTATGCTGAAAGCGGTGGACAGGTTGGCGATACAGGGAAACTAGAAGACCGTTCACGTTTGTTTGAATATGCGGTCACAGATACAAAAAAGGAAAATGGATTAATTGTTCATTTTCTGGATGAAATCCCGGATGATTTTTCCGGATTGTTTTATGCGGTGGTTGATTACAAGAAGAGAACAGCCACAGAAAACAATCATTCGGTTACCCATTTATTGCATGCTGCATTGAAGCAGGTTTTGGGGAATCATGTGAATCAAAAGGGTTCATTGGTTAATTCAGAATACCTGAGATTTGATTTTGCACATTTTTCCAGGCTTACAGATTTGGAACTGGCTGAAGTTGAAGGAATTGTGAACCGAAAGATCCGGGAAAATATTCCCTTGAAAGAGGAGCGGAATGTAATTTATCAGAAAGTTATTGACTCAGGTGTAACAGCGCTTTTTGGCGAAAAATATGGAGATTATGTTCGGGTAATTACCTTTGATGATCATTTTTCTAAAGAACTTTGTGGTGGTACTCATGTAAGATCAAGCGGTCAGATCGGTTATTTTAAGATTATTTCAGAAAGCGCAGTAGCTGCTGGAGTGAGAAGAATAGAGGCAATTACTGCCGGGACTGCTGAGAATTATATTAATGCTCAGAATGAACAAATCAGAGGCCTGAAGGATCTGCTTAAAAACCCTAATGACCTTCTTAAAACAGTTGAGTCTCTGCTTGAAGAGAACAATCGGCTGAAAAAGGAAATTGAAAAAATTATTCTTGAGCGTTCTGCAGGCTTGAAACATGAGCTTGTTAAGAATATTGAATTGATCAATGGCATCAATCTGATTGCCCAGCGAGTAGAATTGCCTAATACGGATGCGGTGAAAAGTCTTGCCTATGCAGTGAAGGATCTGGTAACTGATCTCTTCCTGGTTCTGGCCTGTGATATCGATGGTAAACCAAGCCTTACCGTGATGGTATCCGAAAATCTTGTCAAAGAAAAAAAACTGAACGCAGGAAATATTGTACGAGAATTAGCAAAAGAAATTCAGGGTGGAGGTGGCGGACAGCCTTTCTTTGCAACCGCAGGAGGTAAGGATAGTTCAGGGCTTGTGAGAGCACTTGAGAAGGCAAAATCTTTTATTAGTTGAGAGTGAAGAATGGAGAGTTGAGAATTAAACACTCTCAATTCTCAATTCTCCACTCTCAACTATATTCAATTGTTTATCTTTGTTCGATATTTAGATACCATTAAAGTTTAAATGACGATAATAGCGGACAGTTTAACTGATAAATATGAGCTTGTAGTTGGGCTTGAAGTACATGTTCAGTTATCAACCGAAAGTAAGATATTTTCTACTGACTCTGCGGGCTTCGGTGGCGGCCCTAATGAGCATATAAGTCCTGTAAGTCTTGGTTTACCCGGAACTTTACCTAAACTTAACAAAAAGGTAGTTGAATATGCGATTAAAATGGGACTTGCGACAAATTGTAGTATCAATCTAAATACACATTTTGATCGAAAAAACTATTTTTATGCCGATCTGCCCAAAGGTTTTCAGACTACTCAGGACAGCCAGCCCATTTGTCATTCAGGTTTTCTAGACGTAAAAGCAGACGATCACTCATCCAGGCGAATTCGAATTCATCGTATTCACATGGAAGATGATGCCGGCAAGAGTATGCATGATCAGGATGAATTTGATTCTCTGATTGATCTGAACAGGGCAGGAGTTCCATTAATTGAAATAGTTTCTGAACCTGATATTCGCTCGGCACATGAAGCTGCTGCATATTTAACAGAAATTCGCAAATTGGTGAGATATCTTAATATTTGTGATGGGAATATGGAAGAGGGGAGTATTCGTTGCGATGCAAATATTTCAGTAAGGCGTAGAGGGGTCTCAGCATACGGGAACAGATGTGAGGTAAAAAATCTTAATTCTATCCGAAACCTGCAAAGAGCTATTGAACATGAGTTTTTAAGGCAGACCGAGCTTATAGAAAGAGGAGAATATATTGAACAGAACACCCTGAATTTTGATGCAGACACTGGAAATACAAGTCCGCTGAGAAGCAAGGAGATGGCCAATGATTATCGTTATTTTCCAGAACCTGATCTGCAGCCACTAGTTCTCGAAAAGAAATATATTGATGAACTGGCTGCCGAATTACCCGAATTACCTTCAAAAAAGATTGAGAGGTATACTTCCGATTTTGGTCTTTCTGAATATGATGCAATTTTACTTTCATCTGAGCAAGACATAGCGATCTATTTCGATGAACTAAGTTCCAGAACACAACATTTTAAGGCAGCTGCGAACTGGGTTATTGGTCCGCTGAGGTCATATTTGCATGATAATCATAAGCATATTGCCGACTTCCCGCTTAAGCCTGAAGTTCTTGCAGAACTTATCAGCCTTATTGATAGTGGAAAGCTCAACTATTCAGTAGCAGCTCATCAGGTTTTTCCTGAACTGATCAAGAATCCCGGGCATTCTGCTGAAGAGATGGCTATTTCATTACAGGTTTTGATTGATACTGCTGATGATGAATTAGGTATACTCATCGAAGAGGTGCTAAAAAATTATCCGGACAAGATCAAGGAATACCAAAATGGCAAAAAAGGTGTTCTTGGTTTATTTATGGGTGATCTGATGAAAAGGACTAAGGGTAAAATTAATCCACAGATTGCCAGTAAGTTAGTTATTGAGAAATTAGAAAATAAAGTATGAAAAACAATTTTGGGTTAGCCCTCCTTGCAATCAGTATTCTAGTGGTTTCCTGCAAAAATAATGATGAATTGAGTATTTCGGGAAAAGTCGAAAATGCAGGAGAAATTAAAAAAGTATTACTGTATGAAACTGATGAGCTGATAGACTCAGCCTTTTTGAATGAAAGCAATGAGTTTAAGTTCCGTCGTGTTGCTGAAGAACCTGATTTCTATACTTTGGTTGTAGGTGAGAAGAATTTCCTTGTAGTAGGAAAGAATGGTGACGAGTTGAATTTTAAGACAGATTATGCGGATACTACGAATTCCTATGAAATTAAAGGTTCAGAAGATTCTGAAAAAATTCGGGCATTTAATCAGATAGGCAATGATTTCAGTAAAGTTTATAAAAAAATACAGGATGATTATTCAGTAATGATTAAAGCAAATCCTGCAGCAAAGGATTCAATTTATAATGTGCTGATGCCGCAGTTTCAGGCCAATATGGATAAATACTCTGAAACAACTTTCAAGTTCGCTCAGGAGAACAAAAAGAATCTTGCGGGCTTTTTTGCAGCAAGCTCGCTTGATCAGAGTAAATATGAAGCTGAGCTAATTGATTATGCCGAAGAAATCAGAACTGTTTTTCCAAAAAATAAAGCAGTTCAATCTTTTGTTAATAAAATGGCTGGACTAAAACCAGTTTCTGTGGGTCAAATGGCACCTGAATTTGAATTAAACGATACCCAAGGTAAACTTGTCAAATTATCAGATTTTAAAGGCAAGTATGTTCTTCTTGATTTCTGGGCTTCCTGGTGTGCGCCTTGCAGAGAGGAAAATCCGAATATCGTAAGGCAATTCGAGACATTTAAAGACAAAGGTTTTACAGTTCTTGGGGTTTCTCTTGATGAAGACAAATCCGACTGGTTAAAAGCAATTAAAGATGATCGATTAAACTGGTCACACGTATCAGAATTAAAGCGCTGGGATGGAAAAGTTACCATGCAATATAAAATTGAAGGAATTCCGGCTTCTTTTCTACTGGATCCAAAAGGAAAAATTGTTGCAAAGAATTTAAGAGGTGCCGAATTGCAGAACTTCCTTCAGAAAGTGTTAAATTGAGCATAAGAAATTGTCAATTTATAATAAAGATTTACAATTTCTTAATACAGGCTTAATGATTTAGTGTAATGGAGAGTTTACTTTCGTATAAAAATATCTATCTATGAGTTCCGCTAAGCATAAAATCCTGATTGTAGATGATGAACCAGATATCCGGGAATTAATTGAGTATAATCTCAAGAAAGAAGGCTATCAGGTATTTACTGCTTCCAATGGTCAGGAAGGAGTTGCTGAAGCTAAGAGAGTATTGCCAGATCTGATCATTTTGGATATTATGATGCCCAAAATGGATGGTATCGAAGCTTGTCGAATTCTCAGAACCATGAATGATTTCAAGAATACCTTTATGGTATTCCTGACTGCTCGTAGTGAAGAGTATTCTGAGATTGCAGGTTTTAATGTTGGGGCTGATGACTACATTGCAAAACCAATTAAACCCAGGGCTTTAACAAGCAGGATCAATGCTATTTTAAGAAGAAACGTTCAGTCAGATATAGAGATTGAAAATAAACTCGAAATAGGTGATCTGGTAATTGACCGCGAGGCATTTCTGGTATATCAGAGAGGCGAAAAGGTTGTACTGGCTAAAAAAGAGTTTGAACTACTATACCTCCTTGCATCCAAACCGGGAAAGGTCTTTACCCGCGAAGTGATTCTGAAAAATATATGGGAAGATTCAGTTGTAGTGACCAACCGCACTATCGATGTCCACATTCGCAAACTTCGTGAAAAACTAGGCGATAAGTATGTAAGCACTGTAAAAGGAGTAGGGTATAAGTTTGAATTAAAATAGTCCAATTCAAAGCTAAAAGCTGAATGCTGAGTGCTGAAAGTAGAAAGGGTTAGTGTCCAACTTTAGAATTATCAACAAGCATAGGCTTTCGGCTTTCCCCTTTTGGCTTTTAGCTTAAGTTTCGCTCTGCTAAAATTAAAATCCTATTTTTGCAGTCTAATACTGCATTTGTGAAGTTTCCTAAATTCGAAGATCTAATACTTTTTGAGAATAACAATTTAATCATTGTTAACAAGCCAGCGTTTTTAAGTTCTCTTGATGACAGGGAAGGTGGTGAAATTAATCTTCTTAGAATGGCTAAGCAGTATTCTGATGATGCACAGATCTGTCATCGTTTAGACAGGGAGACATCAGGAGTGCTCATCATCGCAAAAAATCCCGAGAGTTATCGTTTTGTTTCCATGCAATTTGAGCACAGGAAAATTAATAAAGTGTATCATGCCATTATTAATGGGACACATATTTTTGAGGAGTTACATGTGGATCTGCCTATTTTGAACCTTGGTACTAAAAACGTAGCTATCAATCGGCAGGAAGGAAAGCCTGCAGAAACCATTTTTAATTCACTGAAATATTATAAACACTACACTCTGGTTGAATGCAGGCCTATTACAGGAAGAATGCACCAGATCAGGATACATCTTGCCTCACAAAGAGCCAATATTGCAGGAGATGAGATGTATGGTGGTAAGCCGGTATATTTATCAGAGATAAAACGTGCTTACAGACTCGGTAAAGATCAGGAAGAACTTCCAGTCATGAAGCGTTTTGCGCTGCATGCACGTCAGATAACTTTTAAAATCGATGAAAATACAGAGATGACGTTTGAAGCACCATACCCTAAAGATTTCGCGACACTAATTAAACTCCTAGATAAGTTCGACTCTTAATTTTTCACAGAAATGGCCTCGTAAAATGAGGATACAGCTTCCCATTCAGCATCTTCTTCAAAGGAAATACTATTTATACGACTGTTTTTATCCTTTAATTTTTTAAGGACATCAGACGCTTTTTCGCGTTCTAAGGGATTAATGTAGAGCAAAATATCACGATACCCTGGCATTGTAGTTGTTCCAACATAACAATACGGCCCGAGTAACTTACTTAGTTCTGAAATGATTTCAGTTTGAAGGCCATTGAAAACTTCAGTTTCTTTCTCATCCGGATGGCCATCCTTGTTCTTATCAATTGTGTTCACCATGATGAACAATGACAAAGAAAATTTTGATTTTTCATTAAAGCCGATATATCGATTGTTAATTAAGGCGATACATGGTTTTCCATCAGCCTCAAACTTCAGTGTCGTGAAATTTTGCTGTGGAACTAGCCTCTCTTTTATTTCTACAGGAGAAGTTGAGGTTTTGTTTTGAGAACAAGACATCAATGGCAATAGACATAAAAGAAGAAAATATGTTTTCCGCATGTTTTAGTAGATGTGGTTGGCGCCTGTCACCCCGGACCTGATCCGGGGCTGGCTGGGGTGACAAAGGCTTGCCCAAGTGACCCCTTTTATCTAGTTTTGACATCTGTCAACCCGGGCTTGACCCGGGTTAGTAACCCAATATCTTTAAAACCTGTTTACTGTTTTGTTCTTCGCCAAACACTTCAAAATTAAAGGTTTCATCCCTGTTGCGGCGGATGATAACATGCTTGGGTGAAGGCAGCAGGCAATGATGTATGCCGCCATAACCACTTAGAACCTCCTGGTAAGCACCAGTGTGAAAAAATCCCAGGTATTGTACTTTTCTGGTCTTAGGCATGAAAACGTTATTCATATGGGCCTCCTGACTGTAATAATCCTGTCCGTCGCAGGTAATTCCACCAAGATTTACACGCTCGTATTCAGAGTCCCAGTTATTGATAGGAGCAAGGATATATTTCTGATTCAGTGCCCAAACATCAGGCAGATTGGTAATGAATGAACCATCCAGCATCAGCCATTTTTCACGGTCATTTTGTTGTTTTCTTCCCAGTACTTTATAAAGAATACCGGATGCTTCAGCAACAGTATATTTACCGAATTCGGTGATGATATCAGGCTCTACAACATCATGTTCTGCGCAAATCTCTTTGATTCGTTTTACAATCTCATTTACCATGTATTCATAGTCGAAATCAAATGCAAGGGAATCTTTAAATGGCATTCCTCCACCGATATCAAGCGTATCGAGGTCGGGATTGATTTTCTTGAATTTGCAGTAAAGAATCGTATATTTTTCAAGCTCATTCCAGTAGTATGGAGTATCCGATATTCCTGAATTGATAAAGAAATGAAGCAATTTTACCTTAAAATTTGGGTTGAGGGCAATTTTATGATTGTAAAACTCAATAATATCTTCCATTCTGATGCCCAATCTGGAAGTATAAAACTGTGAATCAGGTTGTTCTTCTGCAGCAATACGCATACCGATGCTGCAGGGGATATCCAGCTCATCATCATAAATATTGAACTCCTCTTTATTATCCAATACCGGGATGATATTTTTAAATCCATCATGCAGCATATCGATGATGTACTGTTTGTACTGGAAAGTTTTAAACCCATTACATATAACTGTAATATCCTTGGTCAATGAACCTTTCTTTTCGAGGGCATCGATCATCGGCATATCAAAGGCAGAAGATGTTTCCAGGTGGATGTCATTGCGAAGCGCTTCCTCAACAATATGTCTGAAGTGAGAACTTTTGGTACAATAACAATATTTATAACCACCCCGGTAGTTATTCTTCACAATAGCTGCCTGGAATAATAATTTTGCCTGCTGGATCTTTTTACTCACTATTGGTAAATAGGTGAACCGGAGGGGCGAACCATAGGTTTCAATCATCTCCATCAGGTTCAGATCATGGAAATAAAGTTCATCCTCAATGATGTCAAAACCATCCTGAGGGAACCCCACGCTTAAATCAAGAAACTCCGCGTAACTCTGCATTTTTTTATAATTTTGGCAAAGATATAAAAAGCATATAGCATAGAACCTAATACGAAGCTTAAAAATATTAAGCCTATGTTCTTATCTGTAAAGCAAAGACTAAAGGGGCATGCGTGAACTAAGAATAATAGAGGTTAAATCAGAAATCGGAGCAGGAACGCGCGGTTCAAGTTTGGGAGTTGATGCAATAAAAATAGCTGCTCTCGACTTTGGAAGCAGGTATTTTAAAAAGTACAAAAGTGTAGAAGTTCCAAATGAGAATCATCTTTTGCTCGAAACCGCAGGGAGTCAATATGCAAAGAGAGTATCAGGAGTACTTACTATGGTAGAACGTATTGCAGAGGAAGTTGCAAAGACCCTGAAGAATAAAGAATTTCCGATAATACTTTCGGGTGATCATAGCTGCTCTGCAGGAACCATTTCTGGTATCAGGAAGGCCTTCCCCAAAAGCCGGCTTGGGGTGATCTGGATCGATGCACATTCAGATATTCATTCGCCTTACACTACACCTTCGGGAAATCTGCATGGTATGCCCCTGGCCATAGTTCTGGATGAGGATAATATTGAGTCTAAGATCAATGTACCGGATCAGGAGACTGTAAATTACTGGTATCAATTAAAGAATGTCGCTAATATTGCACCAAAAATAAAGTATAGTGACCTGGTTTATATTGCTATGCGTGATTCTGAGACGCCTGAACAGTATTTGCTGAAGAAACATAAGGTAAAGAACTTTCCCCCATCGGAGGTCAGAAAAAGAGGAGTGGAGAGGGTTGCACTTGATACACTGAAATATTTGCAGAACTGCGACCTTATATATGTCTCCTTTGATGTAGATGCACTGGATTCCGCCATTTCAAAAGGTACCGGAACTCCTGTACCGAATGGCATTACCGAAAGAGAGGCGGGCAATTTACTCGCCCGACTGATGTGCAGTGAGAAAGTTTGCGGGTTTGAAATGGTAGAGGTAAACCCAACACTTGACAAGGAAAATCTTATGGCTGAAAATGCTTTTGAGATTTTATTACGTGCAACAAACGCATTAATTAACGATTAAATTTACAGGGTGGATACCCAAAGCAGATGACAATAGAAAATACAATTGCAGAACATATTCAAAAGGCTGTTTTAGTGCTTTATCAATCCGAGATTGAAATTGATAGTATCATTATTCAGGAAACAAGAAAAGAATTTGAAGGGCAGGTAACTGCCGTAACTTTTCCGTTCACAAGGCTTTCAAAGAAAACACCTGAACAGACAGGTGCTGAAATTGGCGAATATCTGAAGGAGCATATTCAGGAAGTGACTGAATTTAATGTCATTAAAGGTTTTCTGAATCTTTCCATTTCAGATTACTACTGGATTGATCAATTACTAAATACCGTTTTAGATCAGGATTTTGGCCAGTTTCCAGCCAATGGAAAACGGGTAATGGTTGAATATTCATCTCCAAATACCAATAAGCCACTGCATCTGGGTCATGTTCGTAATAATTTGTTAGGGTATTCTGTGGCAGCGATACTCTCGGCGAATGGTTATGAAGTGATCAAGGTAAACCTGGTTAATGACCGTGGTATACATATCTGTAAATCAATGCTTGCCTGGCAGTTATTTGGCAATGGAGAGACCCCCGATAGCAGCGGTCTGAAAGGCGATCATCTGGTAGGTAAGTATTATGTAATTTTTGATCAGGAGTATAAGAGGCAGATCGCCGGTCTTGTTCTTGAAGGCCAGACGGAAGAGCAAGCCAAGAAGAATGCTCCTGTCATCAGGCAGGCACAGGAAATGCTTTTGAAATGGGAAGCCGGAGATTCTGAGGTTAAAGCATTGTGGTCTATGATGAATTCATGGGTATATGCCGGTTTTGAACAAACATATAAGCAGCTGGGAGTAGATTTTGCGAAATATTATTACGAGTCTGATACTTATATACTTGGTAAAGACATTATAGAAGAAGGTTTGCAGAAAGGTGTCTTCTTTAAAAAGGAAGATGGTTCAGTCTGGATAGATCTTACCGAAGATGGACTTGATCAGAAGCTGGTTTTACGCGCAGATGGAACTTCAGTTTATATTACTCAGGATCTTGGAACTGCACAGCTAAAATATGATGATTTTAGAGTGGATAAGTCAATTTATGTCGTTGGTAATGAACAGGATTATCACTTTAAAGTATTGTTTCTGATCCTGGAGAAATTAGGGAAATCCTGGGCAAAGGGCTTATATCATTTGTCATATGGAATGGTAGATCTTCCTTCGGGTAAAATGAAATCAAGAGAAGGGACTGTTGTTGATGCAGACGAATTGATGGATGATATGATCCGGACGGCACAGGAACGTACAGAAGAATTGGGTAAAGTTGATGGATTCTCCGAAGCCGAGAAGTCTGATCTTTATAATATGATTGGTTTGGGTGCCCTTAAATTTTTCCTGTTGAAGGTAGAACCAAAAAAAAGACTGTTGTTTGACCCGAATGAATCTATTGATTTTCAGGGACATACGGGTCCATTTATTCAATATACCCATGCAAGGATTCGTTCTGTACTTGCAAAAGCAAATTATAAGACCAGAATATCAAATAATTATTCCCCGGAACTGACAATTCTGGAAAGGGAGTTGATTGTTAATCTTAGTAAATATCCTGGTGTAATCTCTGTCGCTGCAAAGGAGTATAGTCCGGCGCATGTTGCAAATTATGTTTTTGAGCTTGCTAAACTTTTTAATAAATTTTACCACGAGGAGAGCATACTCAAGGCAGAGGATCCAAAGGTTAAAAACTTCAGACTTGATCTTGCGGCCGCATGTGCAAATACAATCAACAAAGGAATGGCTTTACTGGGGATACGGGTACCTGCAAGAATGTGATTAGTTGATAGTTGACAATTGACAGTCACTGTTGTCCGGTTAAAATAAAATTTTAGATAAAATAGCCATTTACATCCTATAAAGCATGTTTTTTAGTGTCCAATACATAGCAAGCCCCCCCCGTTTCAGGACGATATTCCTTTTTATACTTTAACTGATTTGAAACCTGCAGTATTTTTACATATACTGACAGGACTGTTCATAAGCTTTGGCCTAAGCACAAAATCTCCGTTAACGTTTTTTTCCGCCTCAGCTGGTGCGGCAGGCATAGACCAAGCCCAGGCATTAACTTTAATAGCATCAGGTGCAGCGGCGGTATTTTGTTTCTTTTCTGCTGCAGGAAAAGAAAAGAGAATAATTATGAGTTAAGAATAAGATAATTATTTCTATAATTGCAATTTTTCCCGGACACTACTGGTT
>Ga0123337_10000573_pt1 | contig 59693 bp, 58 predicted proteins | sample frozenSSSSmetaG_FD_89792 | JGI IMG/M metagenome (GOLD analysis project Ga0123337, IMG submission 89792) | Glacier valley bacterial and archeal communities from Borup Fiord, Nunavut, Canada, to study Microbial Dark Matter (Phase II) -... | ecosystem: Environmental > Aquatic > Freshwater > Ice >... | reverse complement strand
TTGGGTAGTTTCGACTTCCGCAATGGCAAGCCCGGTCTGGCCGTCCTCAAAGGAAATGCCGCCCTCGATGGCACGGCCCTCTCCGAGAAAGCATTCGGCTCCATCCTGCTGCCCGATCAGGCCAGCCCACGCGCCGTTGACCTGCTGCCGATCTTCTACACCGGGGTGCCTAACATGCGCCCCTACCAGCTGGCCACCGGAAAAGCCGGTAACCCACTGGCCGCCGGAAAGCCCTTCATCCACAACTTCCTGCCTACCCTGGGCGATATGCTCCGGCTGAATATGGCCGTACCGGCCACGCCCCGTAACTCGGCAGATTTCTCCTCGCTGGGTCTGGTGCAGGCCGCTGTGTTGGGTCTGACCGATGCGCGGTTCACCAACCCCAATTTGCAGTTCATTCCGAACATGGACGGTTTCCCCAACGGTCGTCGGCTGGAAGATGACGTGACCACGATTGAGCTGCAGGCCGTGGGTGGCGTAGTACTGGCCGCCGTAGGTCTGTGGTACGATGACTTCGTAGCAGGTCAGTCGCCGGTAACGCCGAATTTGGTTAAAGTCCTGACATTCAACGCGGGTATCACCAAGAACGATACTACGTTCAAGGCTCAGTTTCCGTTTGTACAGGACCCCTGGCGCGGATTCATCGGCAGGAACTACGAAGCACCGCAGGCCGATGGTACCAGACCCCTCTCGGCTACGGTGCTGAGTTTCAACTGCGCCACCGGCGACATCGTACTGGGTCGCGTGGGTGGTGATCCGAACCGGGCCGTTGAATACCTGGTACCGGGTGTTTTGCCAGCGGGCAACTTCGGTCCTACCACCAATCGGCGGGTGCAGGAAGGTCTGCTGAAAGATGTACCGAGCGAGCGTTTCCTAACCATCACGGTTCGGTACGTGGGTGATGCAGCATCGGCGGCAGTCTTTAAATACGACTTCCGTGCCCCCTGTGGTCTTGGCAGTGGTCGCTTAGCTGCCGAAACCGAGGTACCCCTGACGATCAAAGCGATTGGCAACCCAACAACCAGCGATAAGATAGCGGTGGAGGTTCGGGGAGCGGCCGGGCAGGCGCTGCAACTGATTCTGACCAATAGAAGCGGTCAGCGCATCAGCCAGCAAACCATCCCGTCGGCAGGCGATGTAGAACGGCAAACGGTACGGCTGGGCGATCAGACCGATGTCTATTTCCTGCAGGCCATCACGCCAACCGACCGCATGACGATTAAAGTAATCCGTAATTAAATGATGTATGGTGTATGATACAGGATATGTTACTGGCACAAGTGAATTAACGCGTCAGTGATATATCCTGTATCATACACCATTCTTTTCCCCAAACTTCTATGAAAATCATTACCCTACTCCGATCTTTTGCTCTGTCTGGCATAGCAGCTTCACTGTTGTTTTTACCGGCTGGCTGCAACAAGAAAACGAACGATACGACCAGTACCGAAACGTCTACAATGGACATACCACCCCTGTTTAACCGACAGGGCGAACTGGCCGCGGCTACTGAATGGCCCAAGACCAAAGAAAAGGTTGCTGAACTGACCGATCAAATCAAGAAAGACCCCAGCGATATTAAGGCCCGGCTCCAGGTTGCCGTTATCTATCTGTCCGAAGCCCGCATTACCGGCGAACACCCCTACTATTACCCGGCTATCCTAAAAATTCTGGACGGCGTACTGGCTATGGACCCGAAGAATTTTGAGGCTACTACCTTCAAAGCGTCGGTAAAAATGTCGCAGCACCAGTTTGCCGAAGCCCGCGAGATTGCTGAACGGGCCAGACAAATCAACCCCAACAACGCCTACGTATACGGCGTACTGGTCGATGCCAATGTAGAACTGGGCAACTACGAAGAAGCTGTTACCATGTCGGACAAGATGCAGGGTCTGAAACCTTCGCTGGAGTCGTATTCGCGGGCATCGTATCTACGCGAGATTTACGGTAGCTACCCCGGTGCCATTGACGCTATGAAACTGGCCGTACAGGCTGGCTTACCCGGTTCTGAACCGTATTGCTGGAGTAAGAATATTCTGGGTCAGCTGTACGAAACAACCGGCCAGCTGGACGAAGCCGAAAAACAATACGCCGGTATTCTGGCACTACGCCCCAGCTATGCCTTTGCCATAGCCGGTCAGGCCCGCGTACAGAAAGCCCGCAAAGAGTATGACAAAGCCCTGGCCACACTCACTAAAGCTGCTGCCATCATGCCCGAATTTTCGTTCCACGAAGAAATGGCCGAAATCTACGCGTTGCAGGGTGATAAAGAAAAAGCAGCCCAAAAATACAAAGAGGTGGTGGTTATGCTTCAGGAAGACGCCAGCTCTGGCCACGCCGTTGATCTCGAACTCTGCAAGCTCTACACCCTGTCGGGACAACTGGATTCGGCGAAGGTATATGGCCTGATCGAGTACAAAAAGAGGCCCAAAAACATCGATGTAAATCACGCGCTGGCCTGGGTTGCCTTCAATCAGAAAGAGTATCCAAAAGCACAGCAGTACATGCAGGTAGCCCTGCGGACGGGCAGCAAAAACCCGGAGTTATTACAGGAAGCAGCCGCCATTGAGCTGGCTGCCGGTAATAAAGCAGCCAGCAACAAACTCGTGGCCGACGCCCGCAAAACGAACCCGACGTTTACACTCGTAAACTAACCCGCTTAGCTTTCCATCTGCCCGCTCTCATGCTACGCTCCCTACTTGCCGTTGTGCTGCTTGCCAGCTACCTGTTGGTAGCGGGGGTTGGTGGCATGAACCGCCCGGAGGATCAGCGCGAGCGGGTTTTGGTACAGACCAGCCAGCATGATCGGTACGTGACCGACTGCCGGTACCTGCGCATGGACGGTCTGGAAGCATTTCTGAACGAAGCCCTGGCCACCCGGTACCAGCAGACTGATGATACAGCTCCAAACCGGTCAATTTCAGTAGTGTTTGGCATTGATGCGCACTGCCTGCCCAATGTCATTTCCTTCTCGTTTATTCCTTCCGGTCATTCTCCCCGCCTGACCACCCGGTACCGAAAGGTTGCGCTGACCATTCCGTACCAGCTCATTGACGCGCCCCCCTGGAGAGCATAAGACCCACTTGTACGCGGGCTTTGTAACGTATAGCCCCCACGTCATCTGTCTTATTTTTCCATTGCGCGCATACTGGCTATACAGGCCAGTACGTGATGCTTTTCTACGCGTCTGTCAATGAAATCAATCTTATTTTTTCTCTTTATCAGCATTGGCTTACCCGCCTTTGCCCACCTCGGTACGCTGTCGGGTGTGGTATATGACCAGTCTACCCGACTGCCCGTTACGGGCGTAACCGTTCAGTTGACCAGCGTTGGCCGCACCACCCAGACCAACGAACTGGGCCAGTATCACTTCGATAATTTAGTGGCGGCTTCGTATACCATCAGCCTGTCGCACGTGGGGTTCAAAACTCAGACGCTGGTGGCCGCCGTAGAAGACGACCGGACAACGTCCGTGAAAACGATACTGACTACGGCCCCTATTGAGCTGAGCGAAGTCAGAATTTCGTCGCAGCGGGCGCACGACCAGCAGTTGATCAGCAGCCTGGACATCAAACTGCGACCCATCGTCAATTCGCAGGAGGTTTTGCGGATGGTGCCGGGGCTGTTCATTGGGCAACACGCGGGGGGTGGCAAAGCCGAGCAACTGTTTTTGCGCGGCTTCGACCTCGACCACGGTACCGACATTCGCCTGACGGTCGATGGCATGCCGGTCAATATGGTATCGCACGCGCACGGGCAGGGGTATGCCGATCTGCACTTCGTGATCCCGGAACTGATTGAGGGCGTCGATTTCAAGAAAGGACCGTACCACACCGATAAAGGTAATTTTGCGACGGCAGGCTGGGTTGATTTCCGTACCAAAACGGCCCTCGACCGCTCGTTTGCCAAACTTGAAGCCGGGCAGTACGGTACTATCCGGGCGGTGGCCGGGCTGGATCTGCTGCACCTCAACAAAGCCAAAAAGGTTGATGAGCGCGATCAGTCGGCTTACATTGCGTCGGAGTACTCCTATACCAATTCGTATTTCGACAACCCACAGCGGTTCAGGCGGCTGAACGTAATTGGCAAGTACCACAGCCATATTACGCCAAACACCCACCTCACCCTGACCGGAACCACGTTCTGGAGCAAGTGGAACCACTCGGGCCAGATTCCCGATCGGGCCGTTGAATCGGGGCTGACCGGCTTCTTCGGCTCGGTCGACCCGACCGAAGGGGGAGAAACCAGCCGCACCAACGCCAACCTCCAGCTCGTGACGGTAACGCCCCGTAATCACATCATCAAAAATCAGCTCTTTTACAGCAATTACAACTTTGAGTTGTATTCCAACTTCACCTTTTTTCTGAGAGACAGCGTCAACGGCGATCAGATCCGGCAGAAAGAACACCGGAATCTGTTTGGCTACAACGGCAGCTACTCCACGCAGAATAACGTGGGCCGCAGCCGCTGGACTACCACGCTGGGTGCCCAGTACCGGCAGGACCTGACCAACGGCACCGAGTTGTCGCACACGCTGAACCGCACCATTACGCTGAAGCGCGACAAATTTGGTGATGTCAACGAACTCAACGCCAGTCTGTACGCCGACGAACTGATTCAGGTTTCTGACAAATTCACGGTCAACGCGGGCGTTCGATACGATTTCTTCCGCAGTCAGTACACCGACCGGCTCCAGCAGCCCACCGGTACCCGGCACGCTACACAGGGCATTATCTCGCCTAAGCTGAATGTTTACTACACCGCCAATCCGCGTATTCAGGTTTATCTGAACACGGGTAAAGGATTTCACTCCAACGATGCGCGGGTGGTGGTACCGCAGGGAGGTTCGCTCCGGCGCACCGGACAGATTTTGCCAGCCGGCTACGGCTCTGACCTCGGCATTGTCATAAAACCCACGCCAAAACTGCTCATCAACGCAGCGGCCTGGTACTTATGGTTGCAGCAGGAGTTTGTGTACGTCGGCGACGAAGGCGTTATCGAGCCGAGTGGCCGGTCTCGTCGGCAGGGAATTGATTTGTCGGTACGCTACCAGCTTACCAAATCGCTGTACGCCGATCTGGACCTGAACACCGCCAAACCCCGCGCCCTCGACGCCGAAGCCGGTCAGAACTACCTGCCCCTGGCTCCCACGTTTACCTCGACGGGTGGTCTGTCATTGCAGTCGCCGTCGGGGTTCAGCGGTTCATTGCGGTACCGATATATTGCTGATCGACCCGCCAACGAAGATAATTCGATAGTGGCAACCGGTTATTTCGTGAATGATTTGCAGCTCAATTATGGCAAACGGGCCTACACCCTCGGCTTATCGGTGCAGAATCTGTTTAATGTGCGCTGGAAAGAGACACAGTTTGCCACCGAAAGCCGTTTAAAAGGCGAAGCGCAACCTGTTGACGAAATACATTTTACGCCCGGCACCCCGTTCTTTGCGCGGCTGAGTCTGATGTACTACTGGTAGATGGTGACGGACACGGTTTAGAACTTGATCCATGCAGACTTGATTTCATTCACCGCCACCGAAAAACAGTTCATTCGCGATCACCTTACCGCCGACGTACAGACGCTATTGCTTCGCGCCCGGCCTGCCAGGCTGGATGTTAAAAAACTGGCCGCCCAGATTACGGCCCGGCAAAAAGCGCGGTATAAACTCGCCACTTGGTACGCCAATGATGACCTGATTTTTCCACCCGCACTCTCGGTCGAGCAGGCGTCGTCGGAGGCAGCAGCCCACTACAAGGCGTTACTGGTGGGCGGGGCATTGCTGCTGGACCTGACCGGTGGCATGGGCGTTGATGCGCGGGCGTTTGCAGACCGGGTAACGCAGGTGTTATACGCCGAGCAACAACCTGACCTCGCTCAGCTGGCGGCTCATAACCTGCCGCTGCTGGGTGCCACGAACGTGACGGTACAAACCGGCGATGGGCTGGCAATGGCTGGTCAGCTTTCTGAACCTGCCGACTGGCTTTATCTGGACCCGCACCGGCGCAACGGGCAGGGCGGCAAAGTAGTACGGCTCGATCAGTGCGAACCCGATGTATCGCAGCCCGACATACTGAAAAATCTGCTGACAAAAACCCGGAATATTCTGCTGAAAACATCGCCCCTGATCGACATAGAAGCCGCAATCCGGCAACTGTCCGGGCAGGGCTACGGCGTTGTATCGGTACACGTCGTGGCCGTACTGGGCGAGGTGAAAGAGGTTTTGTTTGTCATTAGCCATGCGCAAACAGACGTACCAGGCATCACGTCGAAGGCGATTAACGTACTACCAGACAGCACAACAGCATTTTCGTTTGTCCGTAGCGATGAACGTACCGCCGACGTAGCCTTTGGCGACCCGCAAACGTACCTGTACGAACCCAACGCTGCGGTGCTGAAAGCCGGGGCGTTTCGGTCGGTAGCGGAACGCTTCGGACTCATTAAACTCGCGCCCAACACGCACCTGTACACAAGCAACGAACGGGTAAAGGACTTTCCGGGGCGGGCGTTCGTGGTCGAGCAGGCGCTTAGGCCGGACCGGAAAGCCGTACAAATGCGGCTGCCCGATCTGAAAGCCAACCTAACCGTGCGTAACTTCCCGCAGACGGTGGCCGATCTGCGCAAAAAACTGGCCCTACGCGAAGGCGGTGATGCCTATCTCTTTGCCGCCACCCTGCTCAACGGCGACAAACGATTGATTCTCTGCCGGAAAGTGGCCGCGTAATAAGTTACCTGATTGCATTGTAAGTTTGCCCCCAACCAGTCATAAAAACCATAACCAATGAAGTTCGTCAACCATTTATTCGTAATCTTTCTCTTTTCGCTGCCCGCACTCTCACACGCGCAGACGGTTTATGCCGGAGAATCCACCGTCGATAAGATCAAACTGTCGGGCTTATACCTAACCGTTCAGGGCAACGGGCGGCAGATCGAGAAAGACTGGGAAGAGCAACTCAAAACCTACGGGCGACTGAGCGTGTCGCGCGGTACGTACCGCGTCTCCAATGCCGACATCAGTTCTGTTTCGCCGGAACCTATCAATCTGGTTAGTACCGTGAAATCATCTAAATCAGCGGCCACAATTTTTACGTCGTTCGATTTGGGCAGCGGCAACTTCGTTAAACCCGGCGATTCAGGATACAATGCCGCCGAATCACTACTCAAAGCATTCAGCGTAACCACGCAGCATAACCAGGAGATCAGGCTGGCCGAAGGAAGTTTTGACGAAGCACAGAAAGCCCATCAGAAAGCGGTCCGTACCAGCGAGAAACTCCAGCGCGATCTGGAAAACAACGCAAAGGAAAAAGAGAAACTACTCAAGCGCATAGACGACAACGCCAAGGAACTCGAGAAACTTCAGCAGGACATCGAGACCAACAAAACGGAGCAGGCCACCGCCCTCACCGAACTGGAGAACCAGAAAAATAACGTCGAAGCGGTAAAGAAGAAGCAGCCGTAAGGAACCACCCTAGCCCCCTCCTAAAACAGGAGGAGGCTAAAAAAGGGCTTCGCAGAAAAAGCCCCCTCCTGTTTTAGGAGGGGGTTGGGGGTGGTTCACCGTAAACCGACTACATCCAGCCGCGCCGGTGGAAGTAGAACAGCATGGCAAAGGCGGTCGTGAACATAATACCCATCACCCAGAAATAGCCATCGCGCGTGTGGAGTTCGGGCATGTTGTCAAAATTCATTCCATAAACGCCCACAATGAAGGTCAGCGGCATGAAGATGGCCGAGAACACCGTCAGTGTTTTCATGACCGAGTTCATCCGGTTATTCACGATGGAATAGTACACATCCATCAGTCCGTTAATCTGATCGCGGTACGAATCCAGCACGTCCGTAATTTGATTGACGTGATCGGACAGATCGCGCAGGAACGGCATGGTACCGGGCTGAATCAGGTCCGAATCACCCCGCAGCAGTAGCCCAATTACGTCGCGCAGGGGATAAACGGCCCGCCTGATATTGACCAGTTCGCGTTTGAGCGTGTAAAGTGTATTGAGCGTTTGCTGGTTGGCCCGCTGCCGCACAATGTGATCTTCCAGTTCGTCCATCTTGTCGCCGATGCGTTCGGCAATGACAAAGTAATGGTCAACTACCAAATCCATGAGCGAATACAGCAGATAATCGGCACCATTGTGGCGCGTCTTGCCCGCCGATGCTTTGATGCGCTCAATTACCGGCTCAAACGTGTCTTTAGTGCGCTCTTCCTGAAACGAAATCAGAAAATTTTTGCCCAGTACCAGGCTCAGGTGTTCCGATTCAATTTCCTGCTTAGTGCGGCTATGGTGCAGCATTTTAAGCGTTACGTAGACAATTTGTCCGGGCAACGCTTTGTCGGGCAACGTATTGTCAGGCAACGCAGTACCGGGCAATGCGTTATTTACTGCCGGATTGACATCGTAGAGGTCGATCTTGGGTTTCTGATCGGTGTTCATCACGTCTTCGAGCAGCAACGGGTGCAGGTGATACTGCTGCCCCAACGTTGCCACTACCTTTGGTTCATGAATACCATCGACATCGACCCAGTTCACAAATGGCGAGCTGCTGGCGGGTGGGTGGCAGTGGCTCAGGCGGTTGCTGTCATCAAAGTGGTACTCGGCGGCATTGTAGTCGATGCGTCTGATTTTGGTAGCGTGGTCAATATCTTCGCCTATGTAAGTAAGTGTTCCGGGCGAGGTGCCGAGGGTTTTCTCGGCTGAGTGGTACCGTCGGCGTTTCGACATATATTTTTGTTGTTCGACGTTTATATTGTTCAAAGTTCCATGTTTCAGACGCATATACCAACGCAGGAACACTGCCCGCGCAAACATTGACCGTTAAACAGAATAAACCCGGAAGTAATATGACCGATCCCGCTCTTACCCACCTCGCCAAAGACCCGGTTATGGCGCGGATCATTACTGAAACACCTACACCGAAGATCGTCAACGACTACGCCGACAACGTGTACATGGCCCTGCTCGAAAGTATCGTCTCGCAACAGATTTCGGTCAAAGCCGCCGATGCTATTTTCGGGCGGCTATGCGGGCTGTTTCCCAACCACACGCCCACCCCCGACGCCTTGCTGGCCCTACATTTCGATGACCTGCGTGGGATCGGCCTATCAGGACAGAAAGTAAAATACGTGCAGAGCGTAGCCGATTTCGCGCTGACCAACCGGCTCGACCGCCCGTTTTTCGACGCGCTCACCGATGAGGAAATTGTGCAGTATCTGCTACCCATCAAAGGCGTGGGCCGCTGGACGGTTGAAATGCTGCTGATGTTTGTACTGAACCGGCCCGATGTGTTTCCGATTGATGACCTCGTGATCCGGCAGCGTATCGGCCGGGCGTACCCACAGCAAACCGACGGGCTGGCGGGCAAGACATTGTACAAAAAACTTCAGGAGATTGCCGATCCCTGGCGACCGTACCGAACCCTGGCCTGCCGGTATTTATGGCGGTGGCAGCCTCATAGCTTCTTCACCAGCACTCCTACCTCAGACTGAACGCTGATGAGTATCTGAACACCGTCGGGCCGGACTACAATCCGCTGCGGCACCATCCTGAATTTCGCTACGTCCAGTCCGGTTTTCTGGCCTACCTTTCCGCGTGCAAATGCCGTTTCTATTTTACCGGGCAGTTCGCTGATCTGGCGATTCAGCGGAATAACCAGCGCTGCCTGGAGCGTATCGCGCAGGTGATCGTGCAGGAGCCAGTCGGCAGTGGCGAGCAGTCGCCCTTTGGTAGCCACGTCGAAGTCAACATGCCTCACAATCAGCGTATTGGTCAGGGTATCGTAGTCAGGTTGCCCCCGGAAGAAGAGAGTTCCATGTACGGCTCCCCGTACGTCCGTTTTCAGAATCAGTGACCGGCCATTCCCATATACCGACGCTTTTTTTATGGCGATCCGGCCACCCATCAGGTCAAGTTTTCCGGTTGTCAATCGGCTGGCCAGCACCCGGTTTATGTCAGCGTAGGGAATGGATGCCAATACGTGCAGCCGCGATAGTTCGGGCAGTTTGTCCCGGCGCAACAGCCGGGGCAGTGCTTCAACCGGGCGGCCAGCCGGCTCCGGGCCAACGTGCGTATCGACCCGAAATGCAATCTGTAACGGTACCGTCAGGCGTTCGGCATCACCAAATACGGGAGCAGCCGCCACACTGAACGGGCGCGGAATCAGCCAGATTTCTTCAGGCTCTTTACTGATACGCAACGGCTTTTGCATATCGAGCCATATTTTGCGGACGTTGCGGTCGAGCCGGAGTTCTTTATGGACGGCCTTGTCGATGGCGGCTTCGATGTCGGCCCGACGTTTGTTGAGGATCGACTCGGCCAGGCTGGTAATACCGATGTTGATACCAAGCAGCTTGATTTTAGGCTTTTCGATCCAGGTATAATCCCGAAACTGCGAGCGCGTATTCAGCCGCCAGTTTGATCCTATACTCAGGGGCGACAGCAGGTTAACGGAGAGCGCGCACAGTTTCTGGCTTCTTTTCTCTTTGCGAAGGCCGATGGGGTTACTGTACCAGACCTGCAATGGCGCCGAGATAGATACCTCCTGATTGGCATACTGAATTTTGACCGGGCCGGTGCGCACTACGCGCAGGTTCCAGGCCTCGCCTTTCCTGCCCCGGAAAGTTTCCTCGTTGACCAGTACCGGATTCAGCGATTCATTGATCTTCGCTTCCAGTTCAGCAATGGGAAAAGTGATGTGGCCCGCTACGTACGAGATGGGGTCGGGTATGGCCGGTTCAAACGCCTGCTGTACGGGCGCGTCGGGCCGAACCCGATTACACCCCACCGTGGCGGTCAGGAGAACAGTAAACGTTAGAAGTTGGGTGATTCGTTGAGCAACCATTTGCATCAACAAACTACCATGTTACCAAAATGTTAGCCTATTAGGGTTATAGACTTTCCACTTTCCGTACCACAATCTTCTTTTCGTCTACAGCACAGCCGCAGTTTTTACCGCAACCAGCCTGCTTCCGGGCCAACGACCGGTACGCCCGCCGACCCAGATAAGCCAGTGCCAGCGCAAAAATCAGAAGAATGATGAGTTGCTGCATATAATAGCGCGGGCTTCCGCCCACAGGCTTTACTTACTAAACGTGACTCCCCACAAAGCCAGTTCCCGGTGAAGGACTGCAACGAAAAGTGTCTGCGGGTGCCAGTCAGCTACCCCACCCGTTGCGTTTGGCCAGTTGCCTGGCATGCTGAACATGGTGTTCGCCGTGCCAGGCGTAGTTGGCAGCCTGTTGGGCGAGGGTAAAGGTGCGCTTGCTGCCGGGGTGATAAAAGGTGCGCCGTAATTCGGCTTCGGTAAGGGCGTCAAAAATCGTTACCCAGCGCCGGTGTACACTGTTCAGCAAGACCAGCGAGGGCGCAATCTCAAGTCGGGAGTCGGGCAGCGTGGCCCATTCCCCTTCTTCGTAGGGAAAGATGGTGGGATTATCTTCGGTCAGGGCGAGTTTAGTGCGGACGTACCCGTTGATATGGCTGTCGGCCATGTGATGCACCAGTTGCCGCACCGTCCAGCCGCCGGGCCGGTAGGGCGTATCGAGCCGGGTGTCGGTCCAACTGCCCACGAGTTCAGTAAGTTCGGCGGGCAGGCTGGCGATAGCCGTAATGTGCTGTTTCGTCTCATCGGGCGAGTACGTCGGCTGGGCAGTAAATTTGCCAATGGGGTAGCGTAGATCGGGCTGCATAGTGTATGGATAGCCTGTCAGGATCGCCCTGCCCGGCTATTTATGTGTTTTAGCTTTGTTATACGGGCAATACGGGCAGGGAAACCGGATGTCTGGTTATAATTTCGGGCTGAAACGTGAACTTCTTTTTCAGTACGGCCAGTTGTTCAGCCTGTTTTCTGATGACGGCCTCCCCCACCGAATCATCGCGGTACCGGTCGCGCCAGATGCACTCGTCAACAGGCGTATCGATAAGCTGGTACTGAATGTCGACGGTATCGAAATGGCTGGCCAGCAGCCTTCTGAATTCGTCGATGTAGCTGAGCCGCAGGTTGGTGTTATCAATCAAAACGTGCCAGCCACGCGACAGCCCGGCAACAATGGCTGTTTTCTGCAACTCGTTGACTACCTTCTCAAGCCGGCCTTTATCGGCATCCGGCCAGGTTTGCCAGTACTCAGGCAGCGACACGGACAGCAGGCTCCGGCGCAGGTCATCGCGATTGACGCGCAGGTAATCGGGATGTTCGGCGCAGAACTGCCGGGCAAACCTGGATTTGCCGCTACCACTCAGGCCACTCAAAATCAGCACTTTCTTCATCGACCGTCGGGGTTTCGCCCTGTTTCACAAAATCGTATGACACTAAACTTTTGCCGTTGGGCATCCGAAACGTCTGACTGCCTTCAAAACGAAAATCCGGCTGGGCGTGCTGCCGCAGCGTTTCGTCGGGCACTTCGGTAGCAATGGCCGCAACGGGCCGGAGCGTTGTTACCCCCGTATTACTCACCCAGCCCGTATCATTGCTGCGCTGGAGTACTACGTTGAGCAAACCGCCGGGCCGCAGCACCTGCCGGAAGCTGGCAAAAGCGTGACTCAGATCGACGTATTCAAGGAATAAATGACAGATAATCAGATCGACCGAATCAGGCGGAATAGGTACCGGATCGTGGTTGATGTCGGCCTGTACCAGCACCAGTTCGTTCAAAATGGGGTCGTACCGGTCGTGGCAAACCGAGAGGTATGTTGGGTTCAGATCAACGGCATACACCGTGCGAGCTTCGGTAAAGTGCGCGAAGCCGTTGCCGGTACAGGCACCGTATACGGCCACCGTTTGCGGGTATCGCTGCTGCACTTTCTCGTGCGTAATGTCGCTCAGCGACGCCAGCTGGCCAACCGTTTCGTGGCTCATGTGCCGCTCGTAATCGGCATGGGGTACGCTTTTCCAGGGATTCATACCTATTGGGCAGGAGAATTATCGCTACTAAAGCTACATAATCCAACGGCAATGGGTTCAGCAACCCGAGCCCGGAACCGCCCCCGGAAGTACACAAACGAACCTACCACCAAACCGCTGTACAGCACAGCCAGGACATACGCCCCGTTCACAAAAAAGTCGTGGTAGCTAAGGCTTCCCTGCCCAAAATTCTTGTACAGGAGTACGCTAACGCTGCCCAGATAGGCGTACCAGTCGGCCAGTGTCACAATAAACCCTACTGTGCTTACATAGCGGAAACTCGCAATCAGCCGCTCAAAATACAGGCCGTTGCAGGGTACATAGCCCATATACAGCCCCATTCCCGTGAGCATGAACCAAACCCCCGGCGGCAGCATCCCCGCCGAATACGCCCAGGTACTCAGCCCCACCAGCGCCCCACCCAGCAGCATAATGCCGTTGAGCAACGCAAACGCCCGGAAATTGTCGGTAACGCGCTGTAAAAAAGCCATCACGATAAGGATACCAACGGCTACCAGCGTTTCGGTTTGGGCAAAAATACCGAAGGTATCAACACCCGCGTCGCGCAGGATTTCGGGGCCAAAGTTGTCGCGGAAGTCGCGGAAGGCCGACAGCAGCACGTAGCTCGCAATGAGCAGGACCAGCCCCGGCAGGAAGCTCTGCACAAACGACCGGCGTTCCGCAGCGTTCATCGGTTTACGTTCAGTACGCAGAGCGCGGTCTTCGGGCGTGGGTGGGGGCAGCAGTGTAAGGGCATACACCGACACCAGCAACGGCACCACGAACAACGCCCCCGTTACAAACGGCAACCAGAACTCCGACACGCCCCAGTTGGCCCGCAGCATAAGCGCAACGGTTTTGACAAAGCCCGACGCAAAAATAAACGACGCCGTTAGCCCCGCCACCAGCGCGTCGGTTTGTTTGCGACCCTCCAGAAAGCCGAGCATGATGCCGTATAGCAACCCCAGCGGCAGACCGTTCAGGAACAGGAACACGATGTTATACGGAGCCGGGACCAGCGCAAACCCCAGCAGAGCCAGCCACGCCATGCCCACAAACAAAAGCATGTTCAACGCCCGGCGGCCCGGCGACATCTCCGAAACGACCTTGACGCCAATGCGTTTGGAAACCGCGTAGCCCAGCACCTGCGCCGTAATGAGCCAGATCTTATAGCTGACCCCGGCAAAGGCCATACCCTCAAAGGCAGCGGCTGTAATACCCTTGCGGAAAGCAAACATACAGGCATAGGCACAAAATGCGGCCACGGCTCCAAAGAGCGTGAACAGGACAGGGTTGCGCAGGAAAGCGGGCGTATTAGTATTGGTCACGGCAGGCAAGTACGATTATCAGTTCGTCCGTAACCCGATAAATCAGACGATGTTCCTGATTGATTCGTCGCGATACACAACCCTTGTACTCGTGTTTTAACAGTTCTGGTTTACCGGTACCTTCAAACGGCGTTCTACAGGTCTCAGTCAGTAATTTGACTATCCGCCCAAATAGTTTTTTGTCTTCGGTAGCCCAGCCGATAAACTCGTCGAAGGCTTCCTGTTCAAACAGAATCTTACGCATCGGGCTGGTAGTCAGACAAGTCAACTTCCCGGATAAGTCCCGCTTCAACGTTTTTCAGTCGGCGTAGTATTGTTTCGTGCAAATACAGGTTAGCGCGAATGGCTTCGGTTTCATCAGTCGGCTCAACCTCAACGGTCACTTTTACGCGCTGATCCAGAAAAAGAGTCTGCATAGCCTTGAGGAACCGCTCGTCTAATTCTCCGGGATTGAGATGATATACTGCTTCCATGTCAGGTTTTGTTATACGCAAATCTACACAACTTTTGTCAGCTCCCTGTCAGCAACACCCGGGGCCGGTTCGCGTTGTTTTCCTGTGCTGCCCGGCACAGTTTATCGAACGCAGACCGGTAGGACGCGTGTTTATGAGGTAGTTACTGCCCCGATTTTTGCAACCCGGCAACATAGACGCCCAGTGCGGAGTTATTCGTTGTACTGTTGCTACCGTTTTCTGTTCTTTCAGCCACCAAATCCCGTTAATCAAATGGAATCCCAATCGTTTTCCCAACAACCCCGGTCGCTGAGCAGCGATCAGACCAAAGCCGAACTGAGTGCGTTTATGACGCAGGTATACGGCTGGATGACCATCGCTATGCTCGTTACGGCGGTCGTATCGCTGTTCACGGCCAGCTCACCCGCCATGCTCGAACTGATTTTCGGCAACAAACTTGTTTTTTACGGTTTGCTCATTGCCGAAGTAGCCCTGGTCTGGTACGTCTCGGCCTCTATTCAGAAACTGGCTCCCGGCACCGCAACAGCCCTGTTTATCCTGTATTCGGCGCTGAATGGTCTGGTGCTGGCGTTTATTTTTCTGGTCTATACGGGCGGCTCCATCGCATCGACGTTCTTCGTAACAGCCGGTACGTTCGGGGCCATGAGTTTGTACGGCTACACTACCAAACGTGATCTGACGTCGTGGGGCGGGTTTCTGATGATGGCCCTGATTGGGCTGATCATTGCCTCGGTCGTGAATATATTCTGGCAGAACGAACTGCTGTACTGGATTGCGACCTACGCTGGAGTGCTGATTTTTGTGGGATTAACTGCCTACGACACGCAGAAAATCAAGGAAATGGCCCTGGCCGGACACACCAGCCGCAACATGGCCGTGATGGGTGCCCTGCGGCTGTATCTGGATTTCGTCAACCTGTTTCTGTTCATGCTGCGTCTGCTCGGTGGGCGTCGCAGCTAAGCAGAATCAGCAGGTGGTTTTATCAGAAAGATCATTCATCACATCGAACTTCTCGCGGAAGGCCATCACCGATCGGTCCGGTAGTTAACTCGTTGCCGGAAATCAAATAAATGCAGCTACTGCTTCATAATCACTGAATACAACAGCCAAAAACGCACCCGGACTGACCATCAGCGTATCGGCCTTATCAGTCAATTGAGAAAAACCGGGGAGAAGCACAGAAACGAACGTCATCTGCGCTGAGCGCACTACTGTTACAGCGATCAAGATAGTACTTTTTGAAGATAAATCACGCCATTATCCATCATAAAAGATAAATTTATAACTTTTCCGGGAAATAGTCTTCTACGGGTCTTATTAATTTCGGAAATAATCAAACAAGACTAACCTAAACTATCCGGTACGATGCGGGTTATTGAGGGACAAACTCAACGTCCGTAATCATGCGTATTCTCCTGCTTTGTTCCCTGCTCATCGGCAGTTCAATTATCTGCTCAGCGCAGGTTGACACCACCGGTTTTAAACGTAGCCGACAGGATGAAAGCCGGAGGCCTGAGTCCGAAGTGCTGATTCCCGGCGTCAACTCACCAACCTCGTCGCCGGGTACGCTCATGCAGTCGTCGCCCGACCCGAACGTCTTACCCGCCAACCAGCGAAAGAAGCGCAGAACCAGCCCCCCCTCCGACCCACGCGCTTTTGGCCTATCTATTCCGCTGGAGAAACGCGCCAAAAAAGATACGCTGAAGAATAACTGACAGATTACGTATCAGAGCGTAACGTCTTCTTCTTTCTCATCGAAGAACACGTAGTTCAGGAAATCGCAGTAGGGTTTCAGGATACGGCTGCCCCGGATAATCTCGTCGGTGAAGTTGGTACTCACTACTTCTTTGTCGGTGTAGCGGTGGATGAAGAACAGCTCTTTCCGGCGCAGTAACTCAATTTCCGGGTGATCGGCGGGATAACCTTTGGGGCTGGTTTTCATAACTTCGCCCGCCCGTTCGGGAAAGTACGCCCGGAATTCGCCGGCGTCGATGATCTGCTTCAGTTCATGGGCGTTGTAATCGATCTCCTGCCTGAATTTGGTCAGATTGGCTGGCGTTGGATGCCACATACCCGCGCCCAGAAACGACTGGTTATCCGGCTGAATCTGTACGTAATAATCGATCCGGCCCGAATGCCGCCCACCGGGCCCAATGGCAAACGCCATGTTGTTTTTATAAGGCCGCTTGTCTTTGGCAAAGCGGATATCGCGGTTAATGCGGAAAATGCAGTCTTTGACAGCGGTGTTGGCCAGCGGTTCAAATTCGCTCATACCCGTCAGTACCTGCTCCACTACTCCACCCAGTTCGGTTTTGGCCGCGTCGTAGCGAGACCGATTTTCCTGAAACCACTCGCGATTATTATTTTTAGTAAGATCGCGCAGGAACGTCAGTGTGGGCCGGGTCAGGCCAGTTTTTAGGGTGTTTTTCGTCTTCATAGTTGATATATAAAGATAAGACGTGAATGCCCTTGCTTTTATCAACCATTTTAGTATTATTTGTATTCATTCAACAAAAACCCAGTTATACTTTATGGAAACGCTTGAAATGGTAGAAACTCACGTGAACCGGCCAAAATTCCGGTCTCATTATGACAATTATATCGGAGGGAAATGGGTACCGCCCGTCGGGGGTGAGTACTTCGACAATGAATCGCCGGTGGATGGTAGTTTGATTGCCAAAATGCCCCGCTCCAAAGCCGCCGATGTTGACCTCGCCGTTGAGGCCGCTCAGGAAGCGTTCAAAACCTGGGGCAAAACCTCAGCCACCGAACGTAGTAATATCCTGCTCAGAATTGCCGACGTCGTCGAGAAAAATCTTGAATTCCTTGCCCGCGTCGAAACCGTTGAAAACGGCAAAGCGCTGCGCGAGACAATGGCCGCTGACCTGCCACTCGTGGTAGATCACTTCCGCTACTTCGCCGGGGTGATCCGGGCCGAAGAAGGTTCAGCCACCGAACTGAACGCCACTACGCTGTCGCTCATCATCAAAGAGCCGATTGGCGTGGTCGCGCAGATCATTCCCTGGAATTTTCCGTTGCTGATGGCCACCTGGAAACTGGCTCCGGCCCTGGCCGCCGGTTGTTGCGTAGTGATCAAACCCGCCGAACAAACGCCCACATCCCTCGCCATTCTGTTCGAGCTGCTCGAAGGCATCGTACCGCCAGGTGTGGTCAACATCATTCAGGGCTTCGGGCCGGAAGCGGGCAAACCACTGGCGCAGCACAAGGGCATAAACAAAGTAGCGTTCACGGGCGAAACCACCACCGGGCGGCTCATTATGCAGTACGCATCGGAAAACCTGATTCCCGTCACGATGGAGCTGGGCGGCAAATCGCCGAACGTATTCATGAAATCCATTGCCGACCATGACGATGCATTCTTCGACAAGTGCGTAGAAGGTGCCGTGATGTTCGCGCTCAACCAGGGCGAGATCTGCACCTGCCCCTCGCGGCTGCTGGTCGATGAGTCGATTTACGACAAGTTTATTGAACGGGTCATCGAACGGACCAAAGCCATCAAGCTTGGCCACCCGCTCGATCCCGACACCATGATGGGCGCGCAGGCCAGTAACGATCAGTACGAAAAAGTGCTGTCGTACATCGACATTGGCAAGCAGGAAGGGGCCGAGGTCCTGACCGGGGGCGGACCTGCCGATACCGTAGAGGGCGGCTACTACATTCAGCCAACTATTTTCCGGGGCCACAATAAAATGCGGATTTTCCAGGAAGAAATCTTCGGCCCGGTGCTGTCGGTCACGACCTTTAAAACGCCCGAAGAAGCCATCGCCATTGCCAACGACACGCTCTACGGTCTGGGCGCGGGTCTCTGGACACGTGACGCAAACGAACTGTACACCCTTCCACGCCAGATTCAGGCCGGGCGCGTATGGGTCAACTGCTACCACGACTATCCGGCCCACGCTCCGTTTGGCGGCTACAAGAAGTCGGGCTTTGGCCGCGAGAATCACCTGATGATGCTCAATCACTACCGGCAGGTAAAGAACATGCTCATCTCCTACAGCCCGGATAAGCTGGGATTTTTCTGATTTTGAATGATAGAGTCGGTACGCCGAAGCGGAGTGAATGGCCTGCGCTGGTAACCTACTCGCGGCAGCTATTCACTCCGCTTCGGCGTACCGATTCTATCATTCCATCACTCAAAATTAAATTATGCGCATCGACATTACGCCTTCGGCGGCTGATATTATTGATACACTGCGGGCCGAACACGGACCGCTGATGTTTCACCAGAGTGGGGGTTGCTGCGACGGCTCGTCGCCGATGTGCTACACGCAGGGCGAGTTCATCATCGGCTCGTCTGATGTGCTGCTGGGGCAGATAGACGGCTGCGACTTCTGGATGTCGTCAGATCAGTTTTCCTACTGGAAACACACGCACCTGACCATCGACGTGACGCGGGGCCGGGGCGCGTCGTTCTCGCTCGAAATTCCGCTGGGTGTCCGTTTCCTGATTCGCTCACGGCTGTTTGAACCCGACGAGTACGAACGCCTGCCGCCCGTTCACGTTGGCCCGCTGGAAGAAGTCTAACGAATAGCCGCTGATTATCAGCGGCTATTCTTTGTAAAACATCAGCCGGATGATCGCACATCCTATTAATTTGAATGCAGCATTCTCAGTATTTGGGCCGTTGGCTAATACATGACTAAATGATTATTAAATTATACACACCCATCTTTTCAGACTACTATATTTGTTGTTAATGGACTATTGCATTGTTTACTTCAGCTCGTCGGTGGGTGCGTTTGAAGAAAAAGACCTTACCAGTATTTCACAACAAAGCCGGAATTATAATCCCCCGCTGGGCATTACGGGAGTAATGCTGTACGTGCGAGGCAGCATTATTCAGGTGCTGGAAGGCGATCGCGACGCGCTGGAAGCACTGTACAGCAAGATCGAGCGGGATCCGCGCCATACTAATATCTCGAAGGTGTTCAGTCGCCCCATCACCAAACGGCTCTTTGCCGAGTGGAACATGGGTTACAAAACCATTACGGAACAGCAACTGGAAAACATTCAGGACATCGTACAGCTCGACGGTAACGGCAAACCCACGCTCATTGACGATGAACATATCATTCTCAAAACCATCAAGGTTTTCTACGACAGCAACCGGTACAATTGATTCTTGTCGGTATAGTCGGCAGCCTGGTAGTCCCTCCCATCTATAAGAGTACATACGCCGACCGATTCACCTTTCTGGGTCCGCGTAGCTTCCCGATTAGGCAGGCTTTCATTTGTTTCCTGCTCATTCATTGCCTCCAGGGCATACTCCATCTCAGGAAGATTACGTGTCCCCTATAGGTCTCTGTTCAGTACGTCTGTTTGGGTCAGTGCCGTGCCTGCGCTGATTTGCCCGACCTCCGCCAACTTCTTCAGGTCATCCTGTTTCCGGGCATTCTCAAAAATGGGAAGGCCTTTTTCTACTTGATCATCACAATGCAAAAAGAGTTTCAAAGACGTTAGGGGCAGTCCTTGCATAGGTGAGCGGTCCCTGCGGGCTGATTAAGGTATAGGTGGAATGGTGCCTTAAAACAGGACTGTTTTCTGACTTGCCCACGCCCGGCTTATCCAACGGAAACACCCCGCCCAACGCCGACCGTTGCATTTTACCGGCCAACACCCGTACTTTATCAAAACCAGCCCCCCAACATGACCCCGCCCCTCGCCCTTGAACTTATTGATAAAGCCTTCGCCGAAAAAGCTTCCTTCCTCGATCTCGGCAACTGCGGCCTGACCACCATCCCGGAAGAAATTACCCGCCTGAACCCCTTTTTAAGAGAGTTGAATTTAGGCCCCAGCTTTTTTTCTGTGGATAATCGAAATACTGGAAGCAAAAACCAGGGAGAAGCCAATAATTTTTCTAGATCTGAAGTTGATTTCACTCCCTTGCAAGAACTGGAATTAACCGGCCTTTATTTATCCAGAACCTATCTTCCAGATAATCTTCTGCCCTTAGTTACCGCCAAGCTCAAGAACCTGACCGCTTTAGATATTTCCGTTAATCAACTCACCGCTGTTGGGGCCCAGCACATTGCCGCCAAGCTCAAGAACCTGACCGCCTTACAGATTTCCGATAACAAACTCACCGCTGTCGGGGCCCAGCACATTGCCGCCAAGCTCAAGAACCTGACCACCTTAGATATTTCCAATAATCAACTCACCGCTGTCGGGGCCCAGCACATTGCCGCCAATCTCAAGAACCTGACCGCCTTAGATATTTCCTCTAATCAACTCACCGATGTCGGGGCCCAGCACATTGCCGCCAAGCTCAAGAACCTGACCGCCTTACAGATTTCCGGTAATCAACTCACCGCTGTTGGGGCCCAGCACATTGCCGCCAAGCTCAAGAACCTGACCGCCTTACAGATTTCCTTTAATCAACTCACCGCTGTCGGGGCCCAGCACATTGCCGCCAATCTCAAGAACCTGACCGCCTTACAGATTTCCGATAACAAACTCACCGCTGTCGGGGCCCAGCACATTGCCGCCAATCTCAAGAACCTGACCGCCTTACAGATTTCCTTTAATCAACTCACCGATGTCGGGGCCCAGCACATTGCCGCCAATCTCAAGAACCTGACCACCTTACAGATTTCCAATAATCAACTCACCGATGTCGGGGCCCAGCACATTGCCGCCAAGCTCAAGAACCTGACCACCTTAGATATTTCCGATAATCAACTCACCGATGTCGGGGCCCAGCACATTGCCGCCAATCTCAAGAACCTGACCGCCTTACAGATTTCCGATAATCAACTCACGAAGCAGGGCATCGAAAGATTAGTGACACTACCGCGTTTAACGGGTCTATTTTTCTATGGTAATCAAACAGATGCCATTCCTGAATCAATCCGATATAACCTGAAAGCCCTGCGGGACTATTTTCAGGTAAATGAAGTGGTTCCTAACAACTTCGTGAAGGTTATTCTGATGGGAAACACCACTGCCGGAAAAAGCAGTTTGGCGGATTATCTCATCAACCGGAACTACGAAAAAAAACGAGACAGTACCCACGGTATTCAGCTCTGGAAATGGATTACAGATACCGAAAATCCAACCGATTCGCTGACCGTTAACATCTGGGATTTTGGCGGTCAGGATTATTACCACGCCACGCACACGTTGTTTCTGAGCGATAAAACCTTATTTCTGCTACTCCATACGGATAAGGAAACCCACCAGCGAGACGCCCGGGAGGCCAATCAATACCTGTCGGAAACCTATTGGCTGGGTAATATTGAATCGTTAGCCGGGAAAGACAGTCGCACCTGGTTTGTACAGTCAAAGTACGAACCGGATGATCGGCCAGCAGTAACCGGAACGCCAGATGCCAACGCCCGCCCGGGCAATCGGCGTCTGTTTCTGGAACCTGCCTTAGCGGGTCGGCTGGTGGGCAATCAGTTTACGCTGTCCGTGAAAAAAGCGTCCGAGAAAGATCCAGCTTCAGTACGTAGTTTCGCTTACTTCCGCGAAAACCTGATTGCCGAGTTGCGTCAACTCGCCACCCAGCAGTTGCCTAAGAGTTGGGTAATGGTGCGCGACCAGCACTTACCCAAATGGCGAGAAGCAGAACTTCAGTTGACGGTAACCGAATTTTGGGAGCGATGCAAAAAAGCCTTTACGGATCAGCCCTCGCTGCGTAACGATTTCGATACGTTCCCCACCGGCCTGTTACTCTATTTAAACGGCTGCGGTGAAATTGTCTGGTTTCAGAACAACCCCGCCTTAGCCAGCCTTGTTTACCTGAGTGTAGATCGGCTCACCAAGAAATTATTTGAGGTACTATCACTGACCATCAAAGACAACCAGGGCGTTTTTACCCTGTCGGGCCAGGCCGACGCCGACCGGCAGGAGGTCGAAGACTACCTGAAGTTATTAGCCGAGTTCAAGCTTATTTTCAAAGCTTCCGATAAGGCCGATACGTACATCATTCCGCAATACCTGCCCGAAAATCCGTACACACGGCATTTTCAGCAACTGATGCAGGTGGCCTACGTAATTCGGTTCGCGGATTACATGCCGCGTTCGTTGGTAACGCGGTTTTTGGTCACGTACGGCAACATCAGAGACAGCTATTACTGGCGGTATGGCGCCTTCTTTAAAAAAGGCGATTTCCATCTGTTTGTCCAGATGGACGTGTATCGGCAAACGGTTACCATCCACATCAGCGACGGCCCTACCCGCGCCAAATACACGCTGCTTCAGGAGCTTTTCCGGTTCTTCACCCAGCCCAACCAACCCGAAGAGGCCATCCTCAAAAAAGAGCCGACCTTCCCGGACGACAGCCGACGATCCAGCCGGAATGCGCTCCCCACCGATAAAAAGGCCAGTATTCAACTGTCGTCGGATGGAATCGAGTTTGCAACCATCTCAGACTTAGAGAAAGCCATCGGGAACCGAATCACCAAAGTAAAAAGCACGGATGGAAACTACATTCTCATCAGCCCCGTGATGTACCAGTTGCTGAATGAGAATGCCGGGACACCGAAGAAAATTTTCCTGTCGTACGCGCACCGGGATGAGCAGTACAAAAAAGAATTGGATACCCACTTTGCGGCCCTGAAACGCAGTGGCCTCGTTGAAACCTGGCAAGACCGCGAAATTATGGCGGGCGAAGACTGGGATAAGGTCATCAAAGAAGCCATTCGTCAATCAGACATCGTACTGCTGATGCTCAGCCCAGACTTCATGGCCTCCGATTACATCTGGAGTACCGAACTACCCGCAGCCAAAGAGCAGAATACCTTGATAATTCCCTTGTTTATCCGCCCCTGCGATTTTGAAGAAACCCAGTTTGCCATTTATAAACAGCAGGGGCTACCTGGCTACGAAGGCCCGAAAACCGACAACGACACAGCTAAAACAAGGTGGATTGTCAGCTCTAATTTTCCTAATCGCGACGAAGGGTATCTAAAAATCGTGGAAGGCCTAAAAGCCAAAATAAAACAACCCTAATCGTTTCGCTCAGGTAAAGGGCAAGTTTGGCCGAATCGTACCGCAACGGCGAATCGTACAAATCCGTCATTTGCTCATAACTCGTTAATTTACAGCAGATTAAACATTCAGCACGTTTGGACTTATAGGAATACCGCCCTTCTTCGTCATGCTTTTACTACCATTGAACTGCCATCTTACTGCCATTCCAGGCATAAGGGACAAAAAAACACCTGATAACCATTGGTTATCAGGCATTTGTAAAGTGGAGACGGAGAGATTCGAACTCTCGTCCAGTCAGGGAACCCGACGTGCCTTCTACATGCTTAGTTGCGATTTTGATTGTCGGGTATTGGGCAGGCTCGCAACAGGCCAACCCGCAACCGTAGGTATTTTTGTCTCGTCTGTTGTCAACACCATTATCCAGACCAGCACTGCGAGTCGATGCCTCCTGATCCAGCCAGCAGTACCAAGGCTGGGGAGACAATGGCTATTGCTTAATCCTCCGGATTAGGCAGCCATGGCGTAGTTATATTCGCCAGTTATTGTTTTAACGATTTGTTTGGGCGGGAAATACCGTCAACTCCCGGCATGCTTACACGCGACCTCTACAAGCTGTCAATTCCAGTCGCCCCCAATTGACCCGCCCTTGCGGACGTGTACAGACAAAACGGCAAACCAACGGTGTTGGTTCGGTCTACTACTGCTAATTTCTCCAGAAGAGTCTGAAATCTCCAAACTTATTGGTGCATCGGGTGTTACCTCGATGTGGCCAACCATCCACTCAAGGCCAGTTCTCTTTATGACGCTGACACCCTTTGAAACCCAGCTCTATAAGCAACTGACGCCGTTCTTTGATGAATATGGCTATGACCTGCTGCCCGAAAAAAAGCAGTATCGGCTCATGACACCAACGGGATTTCAGAACGTGCTGCTGTCGCCCGCCTACTACGGGCCAGAAACCATACTCGATGTCAACTTTGGCTGTCGCCATGACCAGATCGAGCAGATTGCCCAGCAGTTTCTAAATAACCTGAGCGGCTACCGGGCAGATGCCAACACCCTCGTCCTCTCCATCGGGAGGTTCCGCGGGCAGCTTTACACGCGGTACACCATCGGCACGGATCACCAACTTGCCGACGTCTGCGGGCAGATTCAGGACTTTTTTCTAACAACGGGATTTCCTTTTCTGAACGAGACCGTCACCCTGCCTGCCCTCGACCGGCTGTTGAACCAGTTTCCCGACGAACCCTGCCGGTACGTCTATAATCAGACCCATCGCTATTACAAGGGTCTGATTGCCGCCTGTCTCAACCACAACCCCCGCGCCGACGCGCTCACTGATGTGTACCGGCACCAGCTGGTTCAACAGACCCAGAATCCCCACGCGCAGTTTCACTTCGAGCGGCTGATCAATTTCCTGCACCACTACTCAGCGAATTGAGCGAGTAAAAACCTAAAAGGTCTCCTAAAAAGACCTTTTAGGTTTACCCCATCATCGCTTCGCAAATTCCGCAATGGCTGTAGCCAGGCCGGGGGTCAGAGGCAACGTTGGGTCGTTGTACGTCTTCATATTTTCGGCACGACCCTCCGGGGCATTCTTCAGGATGTGATTCATGGTATCGAACAAAACCAGTTTAGCATCAGGACGAGCCGTTTTAAGCCGTTCGGCTTCGCTGACAGGCACCTGAAAATCGTGTTTGCCGTTGATGAGCAGCACCGGAACCGTCAGCTTTTTGATCTCGACGGCGGGATCATATTTCATCCAGGAGATCAGGTACGGCTGAACACTGGGTCGAAACAGGGCAAGTAATACAATGGGTGGCTGCTTAACGAGTTGACCTGATCGAAGGGAATCAAGATCACGGGTCGATACGTTTCGGATTGAATCCGGCAGGATTGACAGTTGGTCTTTAATTACGTCGGCACTGTTACGCCCCGGCCCGGCAATAGAGACAAATCCGTTGGCTTTCGTTTGCCGCACAGCCAGCATACCAATTAGTGACCCTTCTGAATGCCCGACCACAATTACCTTAGAAAATCGTTTGTCAGCCTGTAATTGCCGGATGAATCCAGTGGCGTCATTGACCAGATGATCAAAACGAAGATCGCTTTCTGGAATGGCCTTAACCGCCTGTTGGATGTTGGTGCCTGAATACCGCTTGTCATACCGGGCAACGGCTATGCCCATCCGGTTCAGGCTGTCGGCCAGCATTTTAAAAGCATTACTTTTCAGACCGAGTGTGCTATTACAATCCCGGTCGGTGGGGCCGGAACCGGCGATGAGCAACACGACGGGTACGGGTTTGGTCAGGTTGGCGGGTAGCGTCAGGGTACCGTCGAGGGTGAGGCTGACATTGGCGGGCTGCGTGATGGCGTAGTGCATCGGTTCTTCGGTCTGCGCCAGCGTGGCGATGGAGACCAGACTCAGCAGCAGCGCCAACAGAAATAAGAAACGGGTCATGACTTTTGGAGAGAAAAAAAAGAGGAACGATTTGAACGGACTGAAGCGAGGGGTTTGCTGTTACAACAGGCTGGTTTTCTTCTCCTGCCGAAAAAAGAGGTAAGAGTACACAAGCGGGACGATGCTCGAAAGCACAGCAATTGTTACCAGCACCCCAACCTGATACGATGCCGGAACGATGAACACAAGCAAGGCAATTAACAGGCCGCCAGCCATCATCAGCCGACCACCCAATTGGTGGGTTTTACGCCATACACTTTCGCTTTCGAGCGTCCAGGGAGTACGGATACCGATAAACCAGTTGGGCTTCACCGTCGTCAGGTAATTTCCCATACCAGCCAGCATCAGTCCTACCAGCGCCAGCGCAAGGCTCTGATATTGATCGACAGTAGCCTGATGACCAGCCGAATACCATAGCCAGCCCGTCAGAGCTGCCAGGCCCACCGTAAAGACCATACGCAGTTTGATGAAGTTCGACGTTTGGGACGACGCTTTCGGGTCAATCTTGGGCAGGTACCGAAGTACGAGATAGGTGGTAACTGAGATAGATACCATAATCAAAGCCGCGTTTTCTTTCCGCATCCAGCCATTGGCCCGGCCATCCAGGCCGTAATGCGTGGCAATCTCGGCGGGCAGTTGCTGCCAGATCAGGGCGAGGTAAAGGAATGGAGCCAGCAGGCAGACAATCATCAGCAATTCGGCGGAGGTGTTATTGGTTTTCATGACTGACAAAAGGTTTCAGGATTAATGAATTGATTCGGGAGTTTCTTTCTTTGGGGTGGTTTCGGGTTGCTGGAAGCTGAGGAGCCAGGCCAGCAGGTCGTCGAGTACGGTGGTGTTGAGCGAGTACATGACAAACTGCCCCTGCTTCTCGGAGTCGACCAGACCCGCCTGCCGGAGTAGATCGAGATGGTGCGAAATGCTGGGCTTACTCATCTCGAACTGGTCGGCAATGTCGCCGGCGTTGCGGTCGCCCCCGCGCAGCAGATCGAGAATCTGCCGACGGGTAGGGTCATTGAGGGCTTTGAAAAGGGTGTTCATTGGCGGAGGCATACAAATGATTAGCCAAATGTCTAATTACTTATTTAGGCAATCATCTAAATAGTGACGGGCGGTATCGAGGATTGATGAACGGTTTTTGCCATCCCGACACCGGAGGGATCGCGCGCTCAAGCCGAACGAACGTTAATAGTACATGGGATCGCTCCGTTGTCAGGATCACAAAAAATCCGTAGCATCCGCGTCATCCGCGTGTCATTCAACCCGACCTTTGCACCATGAATCTCGACACCCGCATCCGGCAACGGATCGATAATAAAACCAAACCCCCAGGTGCACTCGGTCAGCTCGAAGACATCGCCCGCCAGATTGCCCGTATCCAGCAAACCGAAACCCCCGCGCTGCACAACCCGTATATGCTCGTATTTGCCGCCGATCATGGCCTGGCTGCCGAGGGCGTGAGTGCGTATCCAGCCAGCGTGACCTACAGCATGGTCGATAATTTTATGGCGGGGGGCGCGGCCATCAACGTCTTCTGCCGACAGAACGGCCTGAACCTGCTCGTTTGCGACGTGGGCGTGAACGGCACCTTCGATACCGGCACCGATCAGCTCGTGAAATACAAAATCCGGCCCGGCACGCGCAACATGCGGCACGAACCAGCCATGACACCCGACGAGTGCGAAGCGGCCCTGGATGCCGGAAAAACGCTGATTAACGGTGTTAGATACCGCGATTGTAACGTCGTGGGCTTTGGCGAAATGGGCATCGGCAACACCTCGTCGGCATCGTTGCTCATGCACCGGCTCACGGGCCTGCCCCTACCCCAATGCGTGGGTCGCGGCACGGGCGTGGATGATGCCGGACTGGCCCACAAGCTTACCATCCTGCAAGCCGTAGCCGACCGCGCCCCGCGTCTGACCAACCCACTCGACATCCTCGCCGATGTGGGTGGACTGGAGATTGCGGCCATCGCAGGCGGGATGCTTCGGGCGCGCGAAAACAACATGATTATTTTGGTCGATGGATTTATTGCCACGGCGGCTCTGTTGGCAGCACAGGCCATGAACCCCGCCGTGCTGGACAACTGCATCTTCTGCCACCAGTCTGACGAAGCGGGCCACCGGCTGATGCTGGAGTTTCTGGGCGCCAAACCCCTCTTAAACCTGGGCCTGAGGCTGGGCGAAGGTACCGGTTGCGCCCTCGCTTACCCACTGGTGCAGGCCGCCGTGAACATGCTCAATGAGATGGCCAGTATGGATAGCTTATAAGTTGAACCAACGAAAAATATGCGCCTGTTTTACACCGCTCTGATGTTTTATACCCGGATTCCGGTGCCGAAATCCATCGATCATTCGGCAGACGCGCTGAACCGGGCCACAATGTTCTTTCCGCTCATTGGCTGGATTGTTGGGGGCATTGGCGTGGGCATTTACTGGCTCGGTACACTGCTGTTTCCGCCCCAGTACCTACCCATTCTGTTCAGCATGATTGCGACGGTCTGGGCCACGGGTGCATTTCACGAAGATGGCTTTGCCGACGTCTGCGATGGCTTCGGGGGGGGCTGGGACAAGATGCAGATTCTGACGATCATGAAAGACAGCCGGCTTGGCACGTACGGTACCATTGGGCTGGGGTTACTGCTGGCGGTTAAGTTCTTCGCGCTTCAGGCCATGCTGACCGTCGAAGCTTTTGGCTGGGCGGTGGCCCTGAAATACGTGGCGGCCCACAGCCTGAGCCGCCTGACAGCGTCCACCGTTATTCGCGCGCTGCCCTATGCCCGCGAGGACCAGGACCCCGGAACGCCAGCCGGCAAGGCCAAACCCATTGCCCAGGGCATTACACCGGGGCAGTTGACCATTGCCGCCCTGTTCGGGCTGGCCCCGCTACTGGCTCTGGTAGCCTACACAGGCCTGTGGATCTATCTGCTATTCCTGATTCCACTGGCGCTGACTCGCTGGCGGCTGATTCACTTCTTTAAAAAATGGCTCGGCGGCTATACTGGCGATTGCCTTGGCACGGTACAACAACTCACTGAAGTGGTGGTTTATCTATCATTCGTTTCCCTTTTATGGATATCTATCTGATTCGACATACCGAAGTAGCCGTGGGGCGCAGCGTAGCCTACGGGCAAACCGACGTTGACCTGACCGATACGTACCCCGAACAGCGCGACCGCCTGCAAATGCACCTGCCCGACGAAGTATCGGCCATTTTCTCCTCGCCCCTGACCCGCTGTCGTCGCTTAGCCAATGATCTGGCTGCAGGCCTGAGCGGAGGGAGTCAGGTCGAGACCGCACCGGGGCAAACGGCATTGGTTGATGCGCACCGGCCCGCCGTTCGTTTTGACGACCGGCTGAAAGAATATGCCTTTGGCGACTGGGAGATGACGCCCTGGGCCGACATTGACCGCGCAGCTCTGGACCACTGGATGGCCGACTTCGTAAACGTCGCCACGCCCAACGGCGAGAACTTTTCCCAAGTTTTTGACCGGGTGGGGGCATTCTGGCGGGAGCAGGTCCTGCCCTTATGCCATGCATCGGACAGCCATCCGGTGCTGGTCGTGGCACACGGGGGCGTCATTCGGGCTTTGCTGTGTCTGTTTCTGGATTTATCTTTGCAGAACGCCTACCGGCTAAGCCTCGATTACGGAGCCGTTACGAAACTAACCGTTAGCAGATCAATCCAGACCGGTACTACTTACACGATACAATACATTAACCGATAATATGAAACCGCTGCAAATTCGCCTGATTACGCTGACCACTATTGTTTTAGCCACAGCCCTGTTCCGGCTCCTGCCCCACTGGCCCAACTTCACACCTATTGCAGCCCTGGCCCTCTTTGGCGCGGCTGCGTTTGATCGCAAATGGCTCGGTCTGGCTATCCCGCTGCTGGCCATGCTCCTGAGCGATACCCTGATTGGCTTTCATGGCAGCATGGGTGCGGTTTACTTTAGCTTCGGCCTGACCTGGCTACTTGGCCTGTACATGCTTCGTAAACCCAGTGTTGGCAAAATTGCGGCTGCGTCCATTACGTCTTCGGTGCTGTTTTTCCTGATTACCAACTTCGCCGTTTGGTACGGTAGCAGCTTCTACCCGCAAACCGGGGCCGGGCTGCTGGGCTGCTACGTATCGGGACTGGCGTTTTACAATGGTACGTCGTTCTTCCTCAACGGTCTCGCCGGCGATCTGTTCTTCAGCGGATTACTCTTCGGCGGCTACTACCTGCTTCAGCAACGCTTCGGCAAACTGCGCCCAATACGGGTTGAGAAATAACGATATACGTTACCCAATACCAAAAGTGGCCCCGTTACATCAACGGGGCCACTTTTATTTTCTACCGGTAGGAGGTACTCCTATTCGTACCCGGCAATTTCACGCTCTTCGTAGGCTAAGCCGTACTGCTTCAGCACGTCGTTAGGAACGCCGTTCCACTGATTGGGTACGTTACCGACGTAGCCGATATCTTCTATGCCCATCTTGCTCGTGTAGAACCCGCTGGCGGTGAGGTTACGCATCATCGAGAAGAAGGACGCGCCCTGCGTCATCCCAGGTTTGGCCAGTTTAGGGTAGGCAATCTGATCGACAAGTTCGATTTGCTGCGCTTTGGTGCAGGCCACAAAATCGTTGCCGAACAGGCGTTTGCTGGTGTTGTCAATCCAGCGAAGGCCGCCCCGCATGGGGGTCTGATTGCCGGGCTGGTCTTTCATCATGAACTCAATAAACGCCGGTACGCCCGCCTGCGATGCACTCCCCGATTTAGCATCGGCAGGAATAATAATGTCTGACAAGACCGTAACGGTCTGTAACTCGTGGGGCGTGAAGAATTTCTCGCCCATGAGCTTTGCGTCGCGCTCGGCTTCAAACTTCTGCCGCCCACCCGGAATCTTCAACGGTTTGGGGGTTGGTGGGGCGGGTACGGCGGCTTCGACGGGCGTAACGGCCAGGCCAAAACCAGTCAGCGAAATAGCTTTGAGGGTGTCTCTGCGTTTCATCGTTATATATTCTTCTTTTTAACCTGATCGAATAAGTACTCACTCGTGCGCATGGATGCGGCCAGAATAGTCCACGTAACGTTCTTGTCGCCCTGCGAGGGGAAGGCAGCGGCATCGACCACAAACAGATTTTTGACGTCGTGGGCCTGCTGAAACTTGTTCAGGACCGAATTTTTGGGGTCGTTACCCATCCGTACCGTACCAACTTCGTGGATAATCTTGCCCGGCTCGGCCAGGCCGTAGTTATTGCTGGCGTCGGGTTTGCTACCAAGCGCAATACCGCCCATCGAGTGAATAATCTCCTCGAAGGTGTCCTGCATATGTTTGGCCTGCCGGATCTCATAGTCACCCCATTTGTAGTTGAATCGCAGTACCGGAATGCCGTACTTATCCACCACGCTCGGGTCGATCTCGCAGTAATTGCTTTCGAGTGGGACGGGTTCACCCCGACCGGCCATACCCACGTAGGCTCCGTAAAACCGGCGGAAGTCGTCCTTCAGACCGGCGCCATAGCCACCGCCGGCTTTCATACTGCCATCGCGGGCGGCAATCATGCCGTTCATGGCCTCTACACCCCAGCCAAAGCCGTATGCGGGCATGCCCATACCGCCCCAGTATTCGATGTGATACCCACGCGGGAAGTCCAGCTTTTTGTTATCGAGCCACCAGGGTGTAAACACGTGCATACCACCCACACCATCTTCGTTATAGCGTTTACGGTCCATCAGGGCCGGAATGAACGCCGAACGGCTGGCGCCCGTCGAGTCATTGATGTACTTACCAACAACGCCACTACTATTGGCCAGCCCCTGCGGAAACCGGCTCGATTTAGAGTTGAGCAGCAGCCGTGCTGTTTCGCCCGTGCTGGCCGCTAACATCACCACTTTGGCTTTGATTTTCACATCGTCCATCGTGGCTTTGTCAATGTAGTTCACCCCGGTGGCTAAGCCCGTGGCGGGGTCCGTAGTTACTTCGCGCACCATCGCGCCGTTGACGAGGGTGACGTTACCCGTTTTAAGGGCGGGCTTCACCAGCACCGACGACGACGAAAAATCGGCATACGCCTGGCAGGCCCGGCCACACTGATTGCAGTAAAAGCAGGCGCCCCGCTCGTCGTTGATGGCTTTGGTCAGGATACTAAGCCGCGATGGGATAACGGGTACGCCAATGCTGCGGGCACCTTTTCGGATCATCAGCTCGTGCAGACGCGGCTTTGGCGGGGGCAGAAAATAGCCGTCTGGCTCACTTTCCATACCTTCTTTCGAGCCAAACACACCAATCAGTTTATCAACGCGGTCGTAAAACGGGCTGATGTCGTTGTAGCCAATGGGCCAGTCTTCGCCCACCCCGGTCATGCTTTTGCGCCGGAAATCGTCGGGTGCGAACCGGAGCGAAATGCGGCCCCAGTGATTGGTCCGGCCACCCAGCATGCGCGAGCGAAACCAGTGAAACTCGGTGCCTTTGACCGTAGTGTAGGGCTCTCCTTCAATGTCCCAGCCACCCCAGGCCGCGTCGAAATCGCCGAAGGCCCGCGTGGTACCCGCACCGCGCCGGGGCGATTCGTAGGGCCACTTTAGCTGCGTAATGTATTTAGGATCGGCGGGGTCGAAGTAACCGCCTGCTTCGAGCAGCAGCACTTTGGCACCAGCTTTAGCCAGCGTGTAGGCGGCCATGCCGCCCCCCGCGCCGGAGCCAACAATGACCACATCGTACTCGGTAGGCGCGTGATTGAGGTGAAACGAATTCATAAAACTATAAGTAAAAAGCAGACTAATCTGATTGGAGACGTAATATACAATACAAAGCAAAACCGGACTCACTTTTACCGCTTCTAATTCATCCTGCCCTATGAACATGTTAATCAAAACCTATCTCACCTCCTCTTTTTATTGGCTTTGCCGGGCCATTATAGGTTCAGATTCGTTTAGCTATCAACAAGCTATCAAATAATTCCCATGCAGAAACTACCATTTGTACTCACTATCCTGTCGGTATGTACGGTTCAGCTGAGCCTGGCACAAGTACTAACCACCGGCGAACCAGCCACCGCCACCAATACGAAATACGTGCTGCCGGGCAACCCCAAAAGTATGACCGTTGCCGACGAGGGCGCGTCGAGCGGGTACATCATTGGTAAGCGCGTGAACCCCGATAAAAAGAAGAATCAGGCTAAATCGCCCGGCGATGCGGTCGTTAATCCAACCGATAAGGCGAAATCCTCAATCCGCCGATCTAACAGGAAGTCAATGCGTGGCAAAGTCCGAAGAGACTCGATTCAGTAGCGTACTGCGCAGGCAAAGATGAAACCGATAGACCAGTAGTTTAAGAAACTAAACAAATCTATTACATTAACCGATCAACGATATGAACAAGCTCCTATTCGCCTTATTGCTGGCAGGAACCCTATTACTGCAATCCTGTGGTGATAACAAAAAGGAATCTGACCGCGTCGAGAACGCGGAAGAAGCGAACGGGATGAAGGAAGGCCGAGAGCCCGGCCTTCCCGATGATGCCGCTAAATTTGCCGTGAAAGCAACCAACGACGGTATGCTGGCGGTACAACTTTCACAACTGGCACTCAAGAAAAATCTGACTCCGGCCCTGCGCGAGTACGCTGACATGATAATTAAGGATCACGAGAAAGCAAACACAGCCTTGAAAGAACTGACTGCGAAGGAGAACATCACGCTGCCCACTACGCTCAGTATACATAACCAGGAAACGTACGAGAGGATGGACCAGTTAAGCGGACCCGACTTCAATGCACAGTACGCCAAAACCATGCTGAACAGCCAAAAAAAAACCGTTAAACTGTTTGAAGAAGTAGCTAAAGACGTCAATGATGTTGACGTACGGGAGTTTGCCGTCAAGGCGCTTCCCACGCTCAAACTGCATTTGAAAGATATTGAAGCTATTGAAGCCGTACGGTAGCAGCCCTCCATAAACTGGCATCCAGAATAACAACAGCCCACAACAAGCGTAGTGAGCCGCTGTTATTCTGGATGCCTGTCGTAGTTTCGTGCTATGTCATTCATTCCCTTCCAATCTCCGTTTGAGCCTACCGAAGCTGACCTTCGCCAGCGGAGTCAGGACTACTTCCAGTTCATGAACACCCGGCGCAGCCTGCGCGACTTTTCGGACCGGCCCGTGCCGCGCGAGGTCATCGAGAACATCATTAAAACGGCTTCTACGGCTCCGTCGGGAGCACACAAACAGCCCTGGACGTTTTGCGTAGTGGGTAATCCCGATCTGAAACGACAGATTCGCGAAGTTGCCGAAGCCGAAGAGAAACGTAGCTACGAAGGCCGGATGTCTGACGAGTGGCTGGCGGACCTGGCCCCGCTGGGTACCAACTGGCAAAAGCCCTTTCTGGAAACCGCTCCCTGGCTGATTATCGTATTCCGGCGTATCTACGAACTGGAGGGCAACCATAAACACCCAAATTATTACGTCATGGAGTCGGTGGGGCTGGCTGGTGGGTTTCTGCTGGCAGCTATTCACCACGCAGGATTAGTGACCCTGACGCACACACCCAGCCCAATGGATTTCCTGACCAAACTTCTTGACCGGCCCGCCAACGAGAAGCCATTTCTGCTCCTCCCCGTTGGCTACTCCGCCCCCAACGCGCAGGTACCCGACATCCAGCGCAAGCCCCTCAGCGACGTTTCGGTCTGGTACTGAGGAGATTCGTTTGACCGTCAGTACAATTTTCTGCTGTCGATATCAACTAATTCTTTATACTTGAGTCAGAAAACCGGTTCGTACCCCAATGAACCCGTCCACGACCATAGCCACCCTGTAACTCCATTACGTATATGAATCCGAAACCATCCAGCGCGTTTGTCGGGGCCTCCTGGGTCGCGCTGATTGCCGGTATTACCGCGTTCATTGTTGGACTCTGGAATGCCGGGATGGCCCTCAATGAAAAGGGCTACTATTTCACCGTGCTGATGTACGGTTTGTTCTCGGCGGTATCGCTCCAGAAAAGCGTGCGGGACCGGCTGGAAGGCATTTCCGTTACGGCCATTTATTACGGCCTGTGCTGGACTTCAACCATTCTGGTCATTGTGTTGCTGGCGGTTGGCCTATGGAACGCAACCCTCACCCTGAGCGAAAAAGGCTTCTACGCCATGTCTTTTACACTGGCTTTATTTGCGGCCATCGCCGTTCAGAAGAACACCCGCGACACCGGACCCTCCCCGGATGACCGCCCCTGACCGAATAGCCACCGCCGAGCCGTCGGCCAGAAAAACCGAACTGGGCGGCTGATCGAAAAAAGGCGCGAAATCGGGGCCGTATAGTTTCAGTACGTTGCAGCGAATGTCGTAGTCCCGAACAGGAAATATGGACCATTGCGGATGCACCACTTCATACTCGGAGGTTTTCTTGCCAGACCGTTTCGTATACCCCCAGTAATGCTCGGTGATAAACGCTTCTTCGGAATCCGGCACGAGCGCGTGACCGGTTTTATCGGCCCGGACCCGAATGTGGTTCCAGTCGGTCCCTACTTTCCAGTCGTACTGAATCAATTGCGCATCGCCATCGGTTCGCCAGGTGTGGCGCATGGGGTGGGTTTCGTAGGGTTCGCCGTAGAGCGTGTTGGCCACCAGCGTAATAGCAAACTTCGGCACTATTTCTTTCACGAAGACTACCCCCCGTTTCCAGCCCGCATCGGTTTTACACCGGACATAAAAGCGCAGGTTGAACTCCTCAAATTCGGTGTGAAACGGTACCGCAATGGCACCCAGCATTCTGACCTTCTGGAACTGGAATCCAACCAGACTGCCGTAGCAAACGCCGTTGAACTCGTCCAGTTCAGTACCGGGCGGCACGAGCGGCTCCAGCACCCGCCGGTCAATAGCGTAGTTTGCGAAAATGAGCTGCCGCCATTCGGCGGTGAGGAAGGTAAAAGCCATAAGTTGAGTGAAGAGTGAAAATCGGTATGCCGAAGCCGGGCTGACGTAGACACAACAGACGTCAGCCCGTTCTTCGTTCTTCACTCATTTACCATACTTATCCTGATACTGCTTGTACAGCCGTTTGTGACGATCGTCGAGGTTGGTGGCGCGGCCCTGGATAAAGACGCGCTCCACAACATTGGTGCGCATGTCGAGGGCGTCGCCCATCGAAACGAACAGGGTAGCGTGTTTGCCGGGTTCAAGGGTGCCTACTTTATCAGCAATACCCAGAATCTGGGCGGTGTTGCTGGTAATCATTTTCAGAGCTTCCTCTTTATCCGGTACGCCGAAACCGACCGCCGTACCCGCCTGAAACGGCAGGTTTCGGGTGCGCCACCACTCACCGGCGTAGCTCAGGCTCACCAGTACCCCCGCCTTTTGCAGGATACCCGGCATCCGGTACGGCAGATCAACGGCTTCGTCGGGGCGGTTGGGCAGACGGTGCAGCGCCCCCAAAATGACCGGCACCTTCTGCTCAGCCAGGAAACCCGCCACGCGGTCAGCTTCTTCGGCGCCTACGATGACCACCTTCTGAACACCCATCGCACGGGCAAACTGGGCGGCTTCCAGAATATCCTTGGCGTAATCGGCCCGGACGTAGAGGTTTTGCTGCCCCGAAAACAGGCCGCGCATGGCTTCGAGTTTGAGGTTCTTCGGCGACTGCTCCGTCTGGGATGCGTAGGCTTTGGCGTCGGCAAAAGTGGCCCGCAGGGCGGCAATGGCTTCTTCGCGCTTCTCGTTCTTTTTAATGACCCGCGAAAAATCCGTGAAGTCGAACACAGTAGCAAAATAGCCCGGCCAGGTAAGCCACAGACCATCGTCGGCTTTCAAAACGGCATCTTCCCAGTTCCAGCCATCGGCCTGCATAATGCTCGAACTCCCCGACACCGTGCCGCCTTCGGGCATGGCCTGGGTGAGCAGAACGCCGTTGTTGCGAATGGTTGGAATAATTTCCGAATCGGTATTGTAGGCCACCAAAGCCCGAACGTTGGGATTCAGCACGCCCACTTCCTGCTTATCGACGGTGGCCCGCACGGCCCCGATTTCTTCCAGACCCACCGTGCTGGCGGGCGAGATCAGACCCGGATAGACGTGCTTACCGGCCACGCTGATCACCTCCATACCATCCATATTGAGCCGGGCGGTGGTGGCGTCGGCCACGGTCGTGATGACGCCTTTATCGAAGATGATAACCCCGTTGGGAATTACCTGCCCATTGCCGACGTGGATCGTGCCGTTCATCAGGGCAATGGGTTTGGCTTGCGGCTTTGCCGGAGCCGGATTCTGCGCGTAGCCCGTAAGCGACGCAAAGGCGAGAATAAATATCTTTTTCATGTGTTAGTGATTTTCTTCCTCATCCAGATCCTCACAATGGAACATGCGGGGTGCTTTGGGAGCGGGTTTGGTGGTGGGTGAACCTCCGGCTTTGGCAGCCAGCATTTTCTGCACCAGCCGGGCGCGTTCAGTTTGCATGGCTTCGCGTTTGGCATCTTCGGCAGACAGATCAAAATAGACGGTGCCGTCGATGATCGTTTTTTCGGGGCGGGCGTAGATGGCCAGCGGATGGGCGTTCCAGAGAACCAGGTCAGCGTCTTTACCCGCCCGGATGCTACCCATTTGATTGTCCAGGTGCAGCAGTTTGGCGGGATTGAGTGTTACCATTTTCCAGGCATCTTCTTCGGGAATACCGCCGTACTCGACCGTTTTAGCCGCTTCCTGATTCAGTCGGCGGGCCATTTCGGCATCGTCGGAGTTAATCGAGACCGTTACGTTTTCGCGACTCATCAGGGCCGCATTGTACGGAATGGCGTCGTGTACTTCCATCTTATAGGCCCACCAGTCGGCAAAGGTCGAACCACCCGCGCCGTGTTTCGCCATTTTGTCGGCCACTTTATAGCCCTCCAGAATGTGCGTAAACGTGTTGACTTTAAAGCCCAGCGAATCGGCTACGTGCAGCAGCATGTTGATCTCCGACTGCACGTAGGAGTGGCAGGTGATGAAGCGTTTGTTGGCCAGAATCTCAGCCAGTATATCAAGTTCGATATCCCGGCGCGGGGCAACTGCATTGGCTTTCTCCTTGCTGTTCAACTTATTATAAGTCGCCCAGCCATTGGCATATTCTTTGGCCCGCGTGAAGTGGTCCATATACACCTGCTCTACACCCATGCGCGTTTGCGGAAAGCGGACCCGGTTGGCATCGCCCCAGTTGGCCTGTTTCACGTTCTCGCCCAGTGCAAATTTGATAAATCCATCGGCGTTGGGAATCAGCAACTGCGCCGGTGCCTCACCCCACTTGAGTTTGATCATGGCCGACTGCCCGCCAATGGCGTTGGCCGAGCCGTGCAGCAGCTGCGACGCCGTTACGCCCCCCGCCAGTTGACGGTAAATATTCACGTCTTCGGAATTAACTACGTCGGCCATGCGGACTTCGGCGGTCGATGACTGCGACCCTTCGTTGACCGACAGCAGGGCGATGTGTGAATGCTCGTCGATGATGCCGCTGGTGAGGTGCTTGCCCGTACCGTCGATGACCGTGGCTCCGCTGGGAGCTTTCAGGCCGGTGCCGACCTGCGCAATTTTACCGTTCTGTACCAGTACGTCGGCGGCTTTCAGGATGCCGTCTTTCTCGTTGGTCCAGACCGTCGCGTTGCGGATCAACATGGTTTGCGGCTGCGGCTTCTGCGCGTTGCCCAACCCCACAAACGGATACAGCAGCGACCCAACCGCCGTTGATGACGCACCCGCCGTGGCCGTTCCCGAAGCCATCGTTGTGGATGCGGTAGCGTTGGGAGTCGGCTCCACAGTGGCCTTGTCCATCGACCAGCTTACGGTTTTCCCGTCGGGCAGTTCGCCCGTACCCACGTAGCCAGTGGCTCCCTTCCGGTAGCCCGTCAGCCGCGTAGTGCCGGGCATCGACTTGCCGGGCTGGAACCGAATTGAAATCGTTTCGCCATCGACCGACACCGTGGGCTTGATTTTGGTGGTATCCACCATCAGCTGATACTCCGTCTTTTCGGGCGATTTACCCGTTACGTCCAGCGCCATCGGCGACATGCCGGCAATGGATAATCGCCATTTGCCGCGCAGGTCCGCTTTATCTTTCGGGTTTACGATGTAGGGCTTACCCTGAATCCAGTTCTCGTGAATGATATTATCGGCATCGAACAGGTTACCCGACGTGATGATGAAGTTGGCCACCTTGCCCGCCTTCAGCGTACCTATCTGATCGTCGGCCCGGATGAGCCGGGCGGGTACGGTAGTCAGGGCTTCCAGGGCTTTTTGTTCACTCAGTCCGTTCTGAATGGCTTTGCGGAGGTTAGCCCAGAAATCACTTTTCTTTTTCAGCTCTGCCGTTGTCAGCGCGAACGGGATACCCGCCCCCGCCACTTTACCGGCGTTGGTAGGCGCCAGCTCCCAGTGCTTCAGCTCGGCCATCGTCACGTTGTCAGCATCCCAGGCGTCTTCCACGTCATAAGCGTCGGGAAAATTCAGCGGCACAATCAGCGATGCGCCCGTGGCTTTTACCTCGTCTATCCGCTGGTATTCGTCGCCCGAGGTGCGGATGACGTACTGCATACCAAACTCATCACCGATTTTATCGGCCCGCAGAATGCCGAGTTTATCGTTGGCCTCGAAGAAAGCAGGCAGACTTTGGTTTCGGTTCAGAGCCTCGAGCGAGAGGTTGGCCTGTTCCTTGTTTCCAGCGCGTTTGTACCAGTCGGCATCGTAAAACGCCTGCCGCAGCACCGCCACCGATCCCATCATGGAACTGGGCACGGTCTGGCCCGAACTACCTTTGCTAAACGAGTAATGTGCCGTAGCGTTGGGTTTCAGCACGAGCATATTCTCCCGGTCGTCGGCCAGGGTAACGAGCACACCCGTACCCCGCGCCAGCCCGTCGTGCGGGTGGGTCAGTACAGAGCCGAAACCCATTTTACGGAGTTCGTCGGCTTTTTTATCGTCCGCCTTAAAGAGCTGACTCGCGTCGTTTTCGGGCTGCACGGCCTGATTCCAGTAGTACGGACCCGTTTTCTTTGATTCAAACTGCGGGTTGGCCTGCCGCGGTGTGCGGTCAGGTTTCACCTCCGGCATGCCGTAATCGGAGTCAATGTCGATCAGGGCGGGGTAGATGCGCTTGCCCTTCAGGTCCGTTACGACCGTACCGGCGGGCAGTTTCACGGTTTGCCCTACGGCGTCGATGCGGCCATTACGGACAAGCAGGGTAGCGTTGGTGAGGGTAGTTTGGGGGTCAATGACGATGGTGGCGTTGGTAAAAGCATACAACCCCGGACGTTCGTCGTACACGCCGTTTTTTGGGAAAGTTGTCTGGGCGTAGGCAAATTGGACAAGGCCAACTGCCAGCAGACCAGCCAGTAGCGGTTTGATCATAAACAAGTGAAGAAATAGAATTGGGTATAACTGGCTAAAAGTACAGTAAATGGGGTAATTTCGCCCAAAAACCATATAATATTTCGCAAAATAGTCTGCTGTATGCACTTTCAGGCCCTGATTATCCTGTCATTTCTTCCTGCTTTACTGCCGGCCCAGCCGGGTGTACCCGGTGCGCAGATGAACCAGACCACCCGCGACCGCATCAACTTCAGCGGCCTTTCTATTCCACAAAACGGCGTTTTGTTCGGTGTTGAAGGGGAAGCCGGCAAGCTCCTCGGCGATGGCTACATAGACACTACTTTTCAGGCGGGTACTATCCGGTTTTACGGTCGTATTGGCGGTAGCGACTCACTGACGGGCGTTCCGGTCCGGCTCGATCTGCAAGCCAACGAAGTGGAGATTCGGGCCGCACCGGGCAACATCCGGGTGGCTAAAGGACCGAGCGTGAAGCAGTTTGCTCAGAACAATACGGGAGGTGGTGTGAGCCAATACATTAATGTAAGGCAGTACCGGGGCGAAGCCGACGCGCTGAAGGGATTTTTCGAGCAGCTCTATACCGGCAATCGAATTGAGCTACTGCTGCATCCGCACGTAATTGTAAAGAAAGGCAATTACAATATAGCCCTGAACGTAGGATCGAAAGACGATCAACTCGTTAAAAAATTCGACTGGTACGCTGCCATAAAGGGTCAGGCTACGAAATTCGCGACCACCAAAAAAGGCATCCTGACCATCATGGCGGACAAAAAAGAGTCGATCGAAACCTACCTCAAAGCTCAGAAACCCGACCTCAAAAACAGAACAGATTTAGTTGCTCTATTTGCTCACTACGATAGTCTGTAATGCACAAACAACCCAACATACTCTGACATGATCGTTAATGCCTGCCTGATTCAGGACAGTCCCGTTTTCTTCGATAAAGAGCTAACGATTCAGAAGATCGAGAGTCTAACCGCGCAGTACGCCCGGCAGGGCAGTCGGCTGATTGTGTTCCCGGAATCATTTGTGCCGGGCTACCCACGTGGCTTTACGTTCGGGGCCACCGTGGGCAGCCGCACACCCGAAGGCCGCGAACTCTACGCCGAATACCACCGTAATAGCGTTGACGTGACCGGCCCGGATATGAAGCGGCTGGAGCGGCTGGCCCGGTCTGAAAACGTGTATCTGGTTATTGGCATCACCGAAAAATCGGACCAGCACGGGAGTCTCTACTGCTCGATGGTGTACATCTCGCCTAAGACGGGGTTACTGGGCGTACACCGAAAAATCAAGCCCACCGGTACCGAACGGCTCATCTGGGCCGAAGCCGCGGGTGACTCGCTGGTGAGTTTCCAGACGGAGATTGGCAAATTGGGTGGGCTGATCTGCTGGGAAAACTACATGCCCCTGGCCCGCATGGCCATGTACCAGCAGGGCGTTGAACTCTACCTCGCCCCCACCGCCGACTCGCGCGAAAGCTGGACGGCCACCCTTCGGCACATTGCGCTGGAAGGCCGTTGTTTTGTGCTGGGCTGCAACCAGTTTTTCACGAAAGCCATGTATCCAGAACCCTACCAGAAGCTGGTACTTGATGAGCCGGGCGTGTTGTGCAGCGGGGGCAGTGTCATTGTCTCGCCAATGGGCGAGGTGCTGGCCGGACCGCTGTTTGGCGAGGCCGGTGCAGTCATGGCTGAGCTTGATTTGGCGCAGATAGTGGCCAGCAAGCTGGATTTCGACGTAATGGGTCACTACGCCCGCCCCGACATCTTCGGATTCACCGTCCGGGATCAGCCTGGTATGCAACGGGAATGAGATTGTCATTTCTTGACTTACGGCACCAGCGGCTCAGTAGCAACCGAATTACGGACGAGAATAACGTATTGAAAATAGTCGGTCGTGGGACGGTTGGGGTCGAACTGCATTTGCTGGGCTGGCGGCATGAACGGCGCGTATTTGATTCGGATGGGCGTTTTGCGGGCAAACGAGCCGGGCCGGTCGAGGGCAAACAGGGTCAGCGTATTAGGGCGGGTGGCGGTACGCATAACGTCGATGCCTTCAGTACGCATCAGTTCGCTGTCGTTGTTGAATTTGTCGAGTCGGGAATACGTCTTACCCTTCTCTTGCCAGAACGGGGGCAGGAAGGCCGTGGGCAACATCATAAAACTATCCAGATACGTACACGTCAGCGACACAACGCTCAGACCCGATTCACGCACGAGACACGCAAACGGTTTGCCGCTGTTGAGGGGCGGTTGCTGTAGTACGTGAAACATGCCCCAGAAACCATATAGTTTTTCGTTATTCAGCGAAGGCAGCAGCGTTTGAAAATTGGTAAAAATAGTTTTCTCGCGGCTTTTGATCGTCTTCAGATACGCGATGTTCATAAGCAAATGCTGCAGTTCTGCCGTATCCCGGCCCAACGCCCGGCTATATGTTCCAGGCGCCTTTTTCCAGTTATCAAGCCAGGCCAGCGACGCTCCGGCAACGATACTGTCGGGCCGGTTGATCATCAGTCCGCTCAGCAGCGAGTCGGCCAGCAGACGGGTGGGTTTGGGGAGTTTGTGACCGCGTAGCAGTTCAGTAAGGCGTTCGGCTACCAATGATTTATCCTGAATTCGATCAATGCCCACAAAACGAATACGACGGGCTTCGGGCAGGGTTTGGTTCAACGCCCGGATACGGCTAATTTTCTGGTAAAAATCCCGGTTAGCCCACTGCGCCTTTTCGGTCACCCAGCTTCGAAACACTTTGTTCAATATCGTGGTATCGCCCGTTTTCAGGTACTCGTTCAGGTAATGCGCTTTGATGGCATCAACTTCGGCAATGTAGTACCGAACGCCTACCCGTTCGTTGAGGTGTTTCAATAACGCAAAGTCGAGTTCCTGCGGCTTCTGAATCCCGTGCGATTCGCCCAGCAAAAACAGTCGGTTCTGGTAAAACGCATCGTCGAACAACGGAAACGGGTTCAGCTGATCGAGCCGGATTTCCTCGTGCGGCACGGTGCTGTACGTGCTGTCGGTTTGGGCAATAACGTGACCAGTCAACATGCGCAGCAGCAAGGCGACATAACCGAGAAAAACAGAAATCCGAAGTAGTGACTGGGCAGATAACATAGGAATTGTGCGTCGTTGGTTTGGCTCGACTCTGCAAAACTGCGCGGCCGACGTAATACCCGCAAGCCGCCGGGATAGCCCGCACCGTACCGGGACAAACGGGCATTTCCGGGATAGTTGGGATAGTTTCCGGGATAGTCAGGAAACCTGTCGAAGCTGACTTATCGCGGTATCGAACGCAGCGAGGTAGGCCCGAGAAACCGGGATGGTTGTCGGCACGTCGGTCAGGGTGAGCTGGTAGCCGCGGGCGTTACCATCGGTATGCGTGACAGCGGTCAGGTTGATTAAAAACGCCCGGTGGCACCGAAAGAAAGCCGGATACGGGATCAGCAGCATGGCTACGTCCTTGAGCGTAGCCCGCAATACCGTTTTCTGTACTACGCCCGCGTTCAGCCAATATACGGCCACGTAGTTACCAACCGACTCTACATATCGCAACTGCTTAGCCGCCAGCAGCAGCCGGTCGCGGCCATTTTCGGACGTCAGCACAATTTCCTTCGGCCCGTCGGGGCTATTTTTACCAGCCCCCAGCGGGCCGCTTTCGTAAGGCGTCACGGATGCCGACGGAGACAATTGCGTGTTCAGCGCCTGCGCTTGGACGAGGTTGCGCCGGAGTCGTCGCTGTTCGGTCAGCAAGATATCGAGGGTAGCGGGAAAAATGCCGATCAGCAGTACGTTCAGGTACATCCAGCCAAACGATGGGTAGTTATTGCCGGTTAGATAGAGCACGAGCTGGTTACTCATGCTGACCAGCAGCAACACCACCGGTACGTGCAGGGCCTGTTTCCAGACCGTCCACTGGTCTTCGTCGTACAGGCGGGGCAGTAGTTTCGGCAAGACGTAGCTCGCCATGAAGATGGCCAGCATGATACCCGCCGTCAGTAACAGCAGCAGTCCCGTCGCTACGCCATCCGCCCGAAACTTCCCGTCACCAAACAGCAGCATTATGCCCAGCACAACGCCCCCGCCCCGTAGTGCCGACCACAGTTGAGGTTTCAGACTAAAATCCCCCGCCATCGGGCGGTTCAGAAAAAGGGCAATCCGACGCAGCATAGGTGCAAAAGTAGCCCGTTCCGATTAAGACCTAAAAGGTTTTAGAAACCTTTTAGGTCTGCTCACACGCGCCCGTTCTTCGTATCTTTGCGTATGGTTTCTGAACAGCAACAACCAACGATACAAACCACTACCCTGCCCGTAATGGAAGCGTTTTATACGCTCCAGGGCGAAGGCAATTACACAGGCCGGGCGGCTTATTTTATCCGGCTCGGCGGCTGCGACGTGGGCTGCCACTGGTGCGACGTCAAAGAATCGTGGGACGTGAACGCGCACCCGCACCAGACGATCGACACCATCGTGTCGGGGGCCATGCAGTACCCCGGTCGGCTGGCGGTTATTACGGGCGGTGAGCCACTCATGCACGACCTCACCAGCCTGACCAGTGCGTTGCAAACGGCGGGCTTTCAAACCAATATCGAAACGTCAGGCGTGTGCCGGGCCGTAACGGGGTCGTGGGACTGGATTTGTTTTTCGCCGAAGAAATTCAAAAAACCTAATCCTGACATCTACCAGCGGGCCGACGAGCTGAAGGTCATCATCTATAATCAGAGCGATTTCGCCTTTGCCGAGTCCTTTGTTGCCCACCTGCGGCCTACCTGCAAACTCTTTTTACAAACCGAGTGGGGTCGTTCCAATGAAATGCTGCCCCGCATCGTTGAGTACGTTAAAGACCATCCGCAATGGCAGCTTTCGCTACAAACGCACAAGTTTCTGGACATTCCCTGAGGCAGTTATCAGTATCAACGCTTCGCTTTTTTTGCGGTTTGATAACTGTTTACTGTTTACTGATAACTGATAACTGCCCCGCCCAATCCCAAAAAGCCAAAAATCTGTACGAACAGTCGGTCAAGCTATTCAGCGAACGGCGGGTAAACGAGGCCATTCCGTTTATGGAACAGGCCATTAAAGAAGCTCCTGACTATGCCGATGCGTACCTGAAACTGGGTCAGTTATACGAGTTCAGCCGTCGCTACGAACCCGCCCTCAACGCCTTTCAGAACGCACTGCGGCTCCAACCCGAAAGCCTCGCTTCGGGCGGGGCGTATCAGTCGATTAGTACGATTCTCCTAAGAATGGGTCGCTACGCCGACGCACTCCCCTATTTAGAGAAATATCAGACGCGCTTTGCGCCCCAGTCGGCGCAGAGCACCCGGATTGCGCGGCAGATTGAAACGGCGAAATTTGGGCAGGACGCGCTCCAGCATCCACAAACGGTAGACCCCCGCCCCGTTTCACCCGTACTGCAAACGACGCCATCACAGTATTTCCCGGTCCTGACCGCCGATGAGCAGACGCTGGTCTTTACGGCCCTAAAGCCCGAAGGCGACGAAGATCTGATGATCGCTACGTTCAACGGCGAAAGCTGGTCGCCCCCGGTGTCGCTCTCTCCCAATATCAACACCAACGGCAACGAAGGCACGGCCAGTTTATCTGCCGATGGGCGAATGCTGGTCTTTACGGCCTGTCAGGGACGCCGGGGCTTTGGAAGCTGCGACCTGTACGTGAGCCGCAAAACCGGCAATGACTGGTCTGCACCCGACAACCTCGGCCCGCAGGTTAACACCCGCTTTTACGAAAGCCAGCCCGCCCTCTCTGCCGATGGCCGACGGCTGTATTTTGTCTCGGACCGGCCCGGTGGCAAAGGCCGGCGTGACATCTGGCGCAGCGACCTCGACGCCGACAATACGTGGCAGGACCCCGTCAACCTCGGCAGTCCAGTCAATACAGGTCAGAACGAAGCCTCGCCGTTTATCCACCCCAATGGGCAGACGCTGTTTTTTGCGTCCGACGGGCACCTGGGTCTGGGTGGCTATGATCTGTTCGTCTCGGACCTGAACGCCAGTGTCCGGGTCGGGGTCGATAGCGGGTCGGTCTGGTCACTGCCCACGAATCTGGGCTATCCTATCAACACATCCGAAGATCAGGCGTCGCTGTTTGTGTCGGCCAGTGGCAAACGGGCGTACTATTCGTTCGAGGAGCAGAAAGACGGCGTTTCGCAGCAGTCGCGGCTGTACGCGTTCGATCTGCCCGAATCCCTGCGCGAGCGGGTCAAGCCAGTTAGTCTGCTCAAGGGCATCATTGCCGATGCGAAAACGAAAAAGCCCCTGCCCGCCACCGTCGAACTGATCGACCTGAAAACCAACCAGACCGTATCGCACGTACAGGCCGACACCCAAACCGGGCAGTACGCTATTGTGCTGCCCAGCGCGGGCGAGTTCGCGCTCTACGTCACCACGCCGGGTTATCTGTTCAAGAGTTTATCCTTCGATTTTACACAGCCGGTTAAAACTGGTCAGGCAACCGGAGCGGCCATGACTCTGAGCGTACCGCTCGAACCAGCGGTAGCGGGTACTACGGCCAGAGAAACACTCAACAACCTGTTTTTCGAGTTGGGTCGCTATGACCTCGCCAACAAATCGCGCACCGAACTCGACCGGCTTACGGGCTTTCTGAAGGCAAATCCGGCCCTGTCCATCGAAGTATCAGGCCATACCGACAATACCGGCGAGGCAGCCGCCAACCTGACGCTCTCGCAGAAGCGGGCGCAGACGGTGGCCTCCTACCTGATTCAGACGGGCATTGCTCCCACCCGCATCCGCGCTACCGGCTTTGGTGAAACCCGCCCGCTCGTACCAAACACCAGCGACGACAACCGACGCCAGAACCGGCGCATCGAATGGAAGGTGTTGTAGTTACCCAACCAGACCGACAGACTACACTTTGCATCCCAGCGGAATTTTTTCCAATTTTGCGTATGTTGACTGTATATGAAATGGATCGGCAGATAGCTGATTCGTTCTTACCGACAACATATTGCTTTATTTTGCGATGACTCCCGAACACATCAAGTGCCTGATTATAGGTTCCGGCCCCGCCGGATACACAGCCGCTATTTATGCTGCCCGTGCGGGTATGAACCCCGTATTATATCAGGGTGCGCAGCCCGGCGGTCAATTGACGATCACGACCGAAGTTGACAATTTTCCCGGCTACCCCGACGGGGTGCAGGGGCCACAGATGATGCAGGACCTCGAAGCACAGGCCCGCCGGTTTGGCACGGACATTCGCTACGGCATGGTTACGGGCGTCGAGTTTACGGAGCAGCCCGCCCACGACCGGCCCCATCGTGTGATGGTGGACGACAAAATCGAAATCACCGCCGATGCCGTCCTGATCTCGACCGGAGCATCGGCCAAATGGCTGGGGTTGCCCTCCGAGATGCGGCTTAATGGGCGGGGCGTTTCGGCCTGTGCCGTGTGCGACGGGTTCTTTTTCCGGGGGCAGGACGTAGCCATTGTAGGCGCGGGCGACACAGCCGCCGAAGAAGCGAGTTATCTGGCTAATCTCTGCCGGAAGGTCTATATGCTGGTTCGGCGCGACGAAATGCGGGCGTCGAAATTCATGCAGCACCGCGTAAAAACAGCCCCGAACATTGAGATTCTGTTTAACACCGAAACGCTGGAAGTCCTCGGCGATGACGAGGTATCGGGCGTTCTGGTAAAAAACAGCGTTACCGACGAACAGCGAACGCTGGACGTAACCGGCTTTTTTGTGGCTATTGGTCACAAACCCAACACCGACATTTTTGGAAATTACCTCGACCGGGACGAGAATGGCTACATTCTGACCGAAAAAGGGAGTACCCGCACCAACATACCCGGTGTCTTCGCGTGTGGCGATGCTCAGGACAACATCTACCGGCAGGCCGTTACGGCCGCTGGCACGGGCTGCATGGCGGCTCTGGATGCTGAACGCTACTTAGTCACACTCGAAGTGCAGAATCAGGAACTCGTACTTTAATCCGGTTCCGGTATTCAGTTCACGGATTACGATGGGCTGAATACCGGAACCGCAGACCGAATTATAATGAGAAAAACCGTTGTTTATTGGCTCCTGGCCGCTGGATGCCTTGGCCTGACCGGAACGGCAACCGCCCAGGAGCGCGGACGATTCAAGAATAACCTAAAAATTACTCCCAAAACGCAGACAACACCCGGTGGGCCGGTGGTTGATAAAATCAGGCAGACCGAGACACCATACGATCAGGAACCTACGCCACTCCGCTTCAACTCACAATTTGAACCTGCAAAAGCTTTAAATCCCGTTGTCAGCGAAGACACCAGTCAAATCGATCAGGGCGAAACCAGTGTTGTTGAAGTCATTGACTCGGTACTGGTAGGTAGCGAATGGGTCAAGATTGCCGATTACTACGCCGTCTGGGACTCCCGTACCATTGACCCCTATGGCATCGATCCGCTTCAATTTGAGGAAGCCATCGACATTAAACTCTATGACCCCCCAGCCAATCACTACTGGTCGGCTCCGCTGACGGAGGGGAAAATGACCTCCAATTTTGGCTACCGCTGGGGCCGCTGGCATACCGGCACTGACCTCGACCTGGAAACCGGCGATCCAATTTACTCTTCTTTTGATGGTATCGTACGCGTTGTAGGCTGGGACGGTAACGGCTACGGTCGTTTTGTACTGGTCAGGCATTATAATGGCCTGGAGACTCTCTACGGACATATGTCCAAGCAGACCGTAGAACAGGGGCAGCTGGTGAAAGCGGGCGATCAGCTCGGGCTGGGCGGCAGTACAGGCCGTAGTTCAGGACCGCACCTGCACTTCGAGACCCGCTTTGAGGGCAATCCGTTCAGCCCGCTCAACATCTACTCGTTTCCTGAAAACACCATCAACTCCGACCATTTTCTACTCACGAGCAACGTCTGGGATTACCTGCGGGGTGGGCGGGCGTCGTCGGGTGAGGGGACGCACAAGCCACATCTTAAACGAACAGTATTACACCGCGTCCGGCCGGGCGAAACGGTATCGAGCATTGCCAGCCGCTACGGGATGTCAGTTTCGACGTTACTCCGCAAAAATCACCTCTCGTCGCGGGGACGCATCCGGCCCGGTCAGAAACTGCGGGTCAATTAGACCCAAACGCATTCAGGAGCATAAGAAAGGCATACCACCAGTGAGTATACCTTTCTTATGCTCCTGTGGTCAGGAACTCAGATAACCCATACGTCGTCGCGCCGGACGTAATAAATCTGGTTACGCCAGAGTACGCGCAGATAGATATCTTTAGTACCGAAGATGTTCATTTTATTACCCCGCCCCACAATTTCGGCTACTGATGCCGCCCCCGATGGTTTTACCCGCAACAGTACGTGATCTCCACTTGTAATGCCCGTTTGTATACGTTGCGGCAGGTTGATGAATATAAGGAGCAGGAAAAGGTACGCGATAAAGGTTCCTTTTTGCCTGCCCGAAATCCCCTGCTGTCGCCGTCTTTTGAGCAAGAGAACACCGAATCCATACCCCGCTGGTATGAAAAGAAACAGAAAAACGTACAGGTTGTATTTTCGATAGAACAGATAAAAGTAGTTCAGGTCGTCAATCTCATACCCGGTCAGATTATTGGCCTGCGCTACCTCGCTCATCTTACGCAGAACCGCATCATCGGGATGATGATCAAAATAAAGCTGAAGATAATACAGCAGCCGGGGGGCGTTGTTTTGCCGTTCGTTGGCACTGGCCAGTTTCAGCAGCATGGCATCGGTAGGAGCGTATCCACCTGCCATGGCCTGCTCGTACAGCGGGGCAGCTTCTGCCTGATTACCAGCTGCAAAGAGAGAATCAGCCCTGCTCAGCAAGGCAGTCTGTCCCGACACCCATCCGGGCAGCAGCAAGCCAACTACTATGGATATAAACAGGCGCATCGGCAAATACTGAATGCAGAGTAGAGCGTAGTCCGTACAAACAAAAGACGGGAGCGAATGAACAGTATCTGCTCGTTCGCTCCCGGTTGGCATACAGTGCATGATCAGAACGGCAGGTCGTTGCTGTCGTCTTCAAACGTAGTATTGAATGGCATACCGGCAGGCTGGCTCGGCTGAGCCGGGCGTTGCGCAACTGGTGATGAAGCTGGGCGGCTGGCCGGAGCGGCATATCCCCCACCCTCATTACCCGTCGAAGCACCGTCGCCGGTTTCGATGCGGTACGCCCGCAGTTCGGTATACCAGCGTTCGTTGTATTCGCGGGATTCAGGGCTGAACGTAGCTTTAATCATGTCACCATCGGCAAACTGCTTCAGGTCACCGGCTTTATCGCCCCAGGCGGTCATGCATACTTTTTTCGGGTATTGTGTATCGAGCGTTTCGAGTACAAATTCCTGTTTATTCCAGGGGCCGTTCTTACCCTGTCCCGTTACTTCGGGTAAAATTTTTACGAGTTTACCGACTAATTCTAATGCCATGTTGGGTAGGCGATTACAGTTTATTTGGATGGATAAAAGTACAAAAAAAAGGCCGAAAACCCCATTGATTGCCTAAAATAGGCGAAACTTTTGGGATGTCGATTTGCAAACAAAGCTTAACTAATTACCTTTGCACCCGCAACAAACGGCAAGCCCGGTATTGCAGTAGTATATGGCCACGTGGTGAAACTGGTAGACACGCCATCTTGAGGGGGTGGTGCTCACAAGGTATGGGGGTTCGAGTCCCCCCGTGGTCACACAAAGTCCTCGAAAAAAGCCGTTTATCTTCACAGATGAGCGGCTTTTTTAGTGATGGTTTATCCATTGGGTACAGCAGGTATCACACGGTGCGTACTGACTGGCCGCGTCCAAACCAGATTAGATACCCCACCGCCACCAAAGCCAGTACCGCACTCAGCCCAAATGAAGCCGACAGACTCGCGCTGCCCGGTACGTGATTGAGTAGCCAGCCCGACCCCAGCGCACCCAGCCCAATACCTGCTTCCAGCGCGATGTACATGGTAGACATGGCCCTACCCCGCGTCCGTTCGTCGGCCAGGTCAGCAGTCCAGGCCTGCACGGTGGGTGAGTTCATACCCGAAGCCGCCCCGTAAAGCAGGGCCGCCATCCAGAAAATTAACTGGTTATGGGCCACCATCAGCAAACCTACCGATACCGCCAGCAGGGCCGTTGACCAGATCAGGACTGGTACCCGACCGTGCCGGTCTGAAGTCCGGCTGAACAGCAGCCGGATGGCCAGCGAGGCCAGCGTATAGACCGTGAAGAACAGGCCTTTGTTGGCAATGCCGAGGTTCGTGCTGAGCGTTGAGATCAGGGTCAGCACCACACCGTAGCTGAACGATTGCAGCCCCAGTACAATGAACGGCGGAATGGCGGCCCGGTCGAAAATCTCGTCCTTTTTGAGCCGCAGCAACGACCACCGAAAACGTTGCGGCTGCGCCAGTGTTTCGGGCATTCGGAGCAGGATACCGATGGAGAGCAACGCGAATGCCGACGAGGTCCAGAACATGATGTTCATCGAAAAGTCGGTAGCCAGCCAGCTCCCGATGGCTGGACCAAGCGACATACCCATCGCCGTAAATAAACCGAGCATACCCATCGCTTCACCCCGGCGGGTGGCGGGCACTACGTCAGCCACGTAGGCAGCCGTAGCGGTAGGTTTGGTACCGGTCGAGAAGCCATGCACGAGCCGGAGCGTCAGGAAGCCCCCCACCGTAATCAGATACGGGTAGAGAAATCCGCAGATGAAACAGACCAGCGAGCCAAATGCCATGACCGGCACCCGCCCCACCGTATCCGTGATTTTACCGCTAAACGGACGCGAAACTCCCGCCGTGAGCGTAAACAGGGCGATAATCAACCCAACGTACTCGCGCCCGCCCATGTTGGTGAGGTAAGAAGGCAATTCGGGAATCATCATCGAGAAACTGGCTGAGAACAGGAAGTTACTCAGACAGAGCAGCCAGAACGAGAGGGTAAACAGCGCTGAACCATCGGCAGAGCGGGGTAGCGAAAACAGACGAACGACCAAAACAAAACGGTTTATGTTCGCCCAAATTTACGCCTTTTTCCGGTGAAACAGGGCCTTCAGGGTATTCAGCGCAGCAGTATGAGCGATCCCTGCTCACGGTTACGAATCTGGCTGTCGCCCTGTTTAAGCAGGTAATCAACCCGCCAGGCGTACACACCCGGGTCGCAGCGTTTATCCCGGTAAAATCCGTTCCACTGAAACGGCGGGGCCTGAGTCTGGAAAACTACTTCGCCCCAGCGGTCAAAAACGACCATCGACGTAATGGTCATGTCGCCACAACCGTAGGCCAGAAACACATCGTTCAGGCCGTCATTATTGGGTGAGAAAGCCGTGGGCGCGTATAGTACGCAGTCGCAGGCTCCATAGCTGATGCGTACCGAATCCAGCACGGTGGCGCAGTCGTTGCGCACGCCCGCCCGAAATACGCCCGACTGACTCACCAGCCGCCGAAGATCTGTAAACTGGTCCTGCCAGAAGAATGTCCCCTCAGTTACCACCGGTTCGATCGTGACCGTTTCGGCTCCGCACAGGTCGCGGTCGGGGCCGAGTTCCAGCGTGGGTGGCAGAATAAAGCGAGCCAGAATACTATCGGCAATGGTGCAGGTGGCCTGCTTTACTACCACCCGATACTGACCCGGCCCGCGCACGGTCAGGGTATTTTGGGTGCTGCCATCCTGCCAGCGAAACGAAGCTCCGGGCGCATCAGGAACGGTCAGCGTAAGGGTTTGCCCCTGACAGAGGGTAGTGTCGCGCCCCAGATCGAAGTCGAGCGCGTAGTCAACCTTAATGGCGTCGGTAAAGGTTTTGCAGGACGTAATGGCCGTTACGGAATACAGGCCGGGGCGGGTCACGAGCCGGGTGGGCTGCGTACTGCCATCGTCCCACCGATACTCGGTAGCTCCCGGCGTGGTGGCGTCGAGTTTGAGTGTACTTTGGCGGCCACAGAGTGTGGTATCGGCACCGAGGTCAAGTTTGACAGGTACGAGCGAAACGTCGTCGATAAAAATGTCGTAAAATCCCAGAAAGGCAGGTAGCGTATTAAAACTGCCGATCAGTGCGTACTGTTCGTTACCCACAGCTTCAAACACGCCGTCGATGCGTTCCCAGGTCAGGCGGGGTCGCCGACCTGTTTGTCGGTCCAGAATTTGTGGGCGAACGGGCAGCAGCAGCGAGTTGGTACTCTCTACCGGCTGGGGCGTAAACCCCGCGCCAATGGTACCGGCAATGTACTTCCCGGGCGCGTCGGTCGTGATATACATCGAAAAGTAGTAGCACGAGTTCGCTTTGAGAGGAGCGGTTAGTTTAACAGCGAAGTACTCGGCCCAGTCCCGATCAAAGAACAAACCCGCCATACCCTGTCCGGTATGGGCGGGCAGGGCCGACCGGAAAGCCGGATTACACAGGTTGTAAAAGTCGGGGGTGGCGCGGGTGGGGTTGTACCAGGGCAGGGCTTCTTCGAGTTGATTACTCTGTCTGGGACAGTTTCGATACGCTTCAAACCCCCCGTTTGGTATCAGGTTCTGCGCGTTTCCCGGCACCGCGCCCAGCAGCAGGCACACGAGCAGCCAACCGGACAATGCTGCCCCCAGGCGCCTGAACAGAGAAATTTGCTGATGCATTCGCGAGATAAACCGGCGTTGAAACGTACCGTTAAATATACGAAATTTCTGAATAAGCTGATGCAGCCGCCCGTTGATAAATTACCCGGAGAATAACACGTGGTCCCATGAACCGTTCATCCCGGAGACGACAGGTTCTGATGAGTTTTGCCGTAAATTTGCCGAAGCATTTTACCTGATATATGTCGCGTAACCTTCAAATTGGCCTGTTCCTCACCGTCTCGATCCTGCTGACGACGTTTACTTTTTACTTCTGGCAGATTTACCGAAGCCCGAATTTACAAACGCAGGAAGGCGACAAATCTTTTGCCCTGCTCATTCCGCCCGGCTCCACGTTCGAGTCGGTGGTGGACACGCTCAAGAAAAACGACGTACTGAATGACGAGGTGTCGTTCCGGTTTCTGGCCAAGCTGATGAAATACCCCGATCTGGTAAAGGTAGGTCGTTACGAGATTACGCCCCGGATGAGCAACCGGGCGGCTCTGGTAAAACTGCGCAGCGGCAGCGAAGACCCGCTGACGCTGACCTTCAACAGTATGCGTCAGAAGAGTGACCTCATTGAGCGCGTGGGCGGCAAGTTTGTCTTTGGTGCCGATGCTCTCGCCCAACGACTCAACGACCCCGCCGTGACGCAGAAATACGGGTTCGACACCACGACTATTGTGACGATGTTTCTGCCGAATACGTACCAGATTTTCTGGACCATCAAGCCCGATGCCTTTCTGGAGCGGATGGCTACCGAATACAAAAAATTCTGGACGCCCGAACGTCAGGCCAAAGCCAAAGCTCTGGGAATGAGCCAGGTGCAGGTGCAGGTACTGGCATCTATCGTAGCCGCTGAAACCAACAAACGCGACGAGCAGCCGCGCGTGGCGGGTGTCTATCTGAACCGGATTAAGCGTGGCATCAAACTCGAAGCCGATCCCACCGTCATTTTCGCCCTGCGCGACTTCGGCATCCGGCGTTTACTGACCCGTCAGCTTTCGGTTGATTCGCCCTATAATACGTACCGGTACGCTGGTTTACCGCCTGGCCCCATCAATCTCCCCTCCCCCGCCACTATCGATGCCGTGCTGAACGCTGAGCAGCACGATTACCTGTTTTTTGTGGTCGATGCCAAATTCAACGGCTACCATACCTTCTCCAAAACCCTCGCCGAACACCTCGCCAACGCCCGACTCTACCAGCAGGAACTGACGAAGCGGAAAATTATGAAGTAACGGACTGTTTCAATGGGTAGTATTGGCCATCTGACAAGTTTACTGCACAAAAAACTGACCACACCCGTTTAAGAGGTACATTCATGAATCCCCACGATGCCGATGAAAACCAACCCAACTACCGATACACCGACCGCCGACTTGAACGCCTACCACCAGGCGCGGAACGAGCGAATGGTAAAAAAAGTCTCCAAACAGCGACCAATGTCGTCCGAAGAATCCATGGAGCAAATGAAGCGAATAGCCCAATCCTCCAGCCGGAAAGCCGTGACCTCTGGCGACTGAGCGAAGAAATCATGTTGCTCGAAGCCGAGGCTCTATCGGACTGGGCCGACACTGCCGGGCTGTTGCTAGATGCGGCTGATTTTACGCGCCGGTGGTTTGCATTCGGCAACGCCGAGGGGGGTGAACACCAGATTTTTCAGGTGGATGGCACCTACTACAAGCGTAACAATCTGGCCTTTCACACCAGCTACTTAGAGTATTTCGAGCGGGTGCTGCTACACAACTGGCTCTTTCCTGACACAGCGTACACGTTTCTGGGCCTGATGTGGGTGCCAGAAAACAACGAGCCGCCCCAACTACGCCCGGTGGTGTCGCAGCTGGCCTTCGAGGCCGTTCGCGGGGCAGACCGCAGCGAGGTCGAAGCCGAAATGAATCGCCTGGGGTTTACCCGCCGATACGAAGATAACTACGTCAGCACCGCCCTGAGCCTGTTTGTCGATGATCTGCACGATCAGAACGTACTGGTCGATGCCGACGGCGACCTGCTCATCTTTGATCCTGTCATTTACGTGGCTGATTCGGGCAGGCAGTAGCTAACAAAAATGCAGTTCGTTGCTCACTGTCTGTTAAAACTGTTCACTGATAATGTACATCCACGACGTTACGGGCATTCGGGTCCGGTATTACGATACCGATCAAATGGGCATTGTCTATTATGGCAACTACGCCCGCTTTTACGAGATTGGGCGTGTAGAGAGCCTGAGGCACTTGGGCCTGCACTACAAAGACCTCGAAGCGCGCGGCATTCAGATGCCCGTGTATGACCTCTCGTGCCGGTTTATCCGCCCCGCCCGCTACGATGATCTGCTTACGGTCCGGGTTACGATTCCGCAACTGCCCAGTACCCGGTTGCTGTTCAGCTACGAGGTTTTCAATCAGGATGGGCAACTGCTCAACACCGGCCAGACAACGCTCGTATTTATTTCTGCCACTACCGGACGCCCCCAACCCGCCCCCGCTGACCTCATTGAACTGGCCAAACCTTTCTTTGTAGAGTAAGTTAAAAGAGGGGGCAGAAAGGTATAGGAAGTACGGTGTAAAGTAAGTGAACGGACCTGTCCCTATATCTTTTACACCTTACTCCCTTTTACCCTTTACACCCCCTGTTTATATGTTCGACAAATTAATGAGCTTCAATGCGCTACGCGGTGCCCGTATCTGGCTGCGTGACCATCACCCCTTCCACTCAAAAGCAACCTGGTACGAGTTTTTAAAAAAAATAACAACCAGGATTACCGACAACGACACCAGCGAACGGGCGGCATCGGTATCGTACAGCCTGATTCTGGCCGTTTTTCCCACGGTTATTTTCCTCTTCACGCTCATTCCGTACATTCCCATCAACAACCTTCAGGAGCGTATCATGAGCTTTTTAGGGCGCGTTCTGCCCGGCGATACGTTCTCGATGGTTAAAACAACTATTCTCGACATCATCAGTCAACCTCGTAGCGGGATATTGTCGCTGGGCTTTTTGCTGGCTCTCTTTTCGGCCACGAGCGGGCTGGTGGCCCTGATGAACGCCTTTAATTCGTCGCACGAATCTCAAGACAATCGAAGCTTTTTTAAGGTGCGGGGTATTGCCGTCGGGCTGACCTTTACGCTGGCCATTGCTCTGATTCTGGCTATCGTAGTCCTGATTGTGGGCGGGGTGGTCAGCGAGTACCTGCTAAAGTTCGGCATTCTAAACAACGTACTGGTCGTCAATCTGCTGGCTATTGCGCGGTACCTGCTCGTGTTTGCGGTGTTTGTGGCAGCGATATCAGTCATTTACCGCTTTGGGCCGGACATCGACATGAAGTGGAAATTCGTGAATCCCGGCTCCGTCACGGCGTCGGTACTGATTGTACTAACCACGCTCGGTTTCTCGTATTACGTATCCAACTTCGGGTCATACAACAAGTTATACGGTTCGATTGGCACACTAATTGCGCTGATGATTTGGATCAACCTGATTTCACTGCTGTTGATTCTGGGCTTTGAAATGAACGTAGCCCTGTTTAATCTCGAAAGCAATGAACACCCCGGTGTGGACCCAAAAACAACAAACGCCACCTCTAATACATGAAGTGACGTTTGTGAACCCTAACCCATAAATGTAATAGCACCAGTTGAGACATGGGCCACTGCTGGCATTCGTCCGCAATCAGTTCGGAGTATTCAGCCTAAAAACCGTGCCAATTTTAACAGATATCCTGACCGACCATCACATTTTTCCGTTCACTAAAGAATATGGACGTTGGACGGTGACCTGTTTGTAATTTTGTGTAGCTACAGCAAAACCTGTTCCTATCATTGCTGATGCACACAGCGCAGCCCATCCGCTTCTGTATGATTTCTGTTACCGGCCAATCGAACCTGTTGCCTATGAGTCCGTTCCTGAATCGGATCATGCCCTGGGTCAGCGTTATCTGTACTGCCTATAACCACCAGGACTTTATTGAAGAGGCCATTCAGTCAGTCATTAACCAGAACTACCCCAATGTTGAGTTGATTGTGATTGACAACGCCAGCACGGATGACACAGCCAAACGGATCAGCACATTTCTGGATAGTCATCCGGCCATTCAGTTCATTCAGAATTTACAGAATCTGGGATTGAACCCGGCCTTTAATCAGGGGCTGGCCCGGACGGGTGGGCGGTACGTCATTGACCTCTCTGCCGATGATGTACTCCTGCCGGATCGGATCAGAAAACAGGTTGCGTTGTTCGAAGAGTTATCCGGCCCTTACGCCGTTGTCTTCTCCAATGCCGCCTACATTGACGTACGGGGTTCGCACCTGCGTACACACTACGCCGTTGACGATCAGGGCCGTGCGCAAATCAACGTCCCATCGGGAAACGTGTTTCGGAACGTACTGGAGTCTTACTTCATCTGCACGCCTACCATGATGATGCGTCGCGATGTGCTGCTGGAACTCGGTGGCTACGACGAAACGCTGGCGTATGAAGACTTCGATTTTTGGGTCCGTTCGTCGCGGAAATACCACTACGGGTATCTGGACGAGGTACTTACACTGAAACGGAGTGTACCCGGCTCGCTCTCGGCGCGGGTTGTGCTACCGCACAATATCTTACTACAATCGTCGCTGGCGGTTTGTCAGAAAGCCTATGATTCCTGCCTTACCAACGACGAGTACCAGACGCTGGCCGGGCGCATTCGTCGGTTTATTCGTAAGTCGTATTATACGAAGCAGTATGGTCTGGCCCGGCAGTTTGGTCAGTTACTGACGCATATCGAGCAGCCGGGTACACTGACAACGTTTGTGCTGTTGCTGAGCCGGTTTCGCCTGCCCGTCAACGGTCTCTACCGCCGGTACCGTTCCACAGCGGGCAGTTAGCAGTAACCAGTAAACAGTAATCAATTGATTCTCTTTAACTGATGCGTGACAAACAGAATCTGCCCAACTGCTGTTTACTGGTTACTGCTAACTGTTCGCTGTAATGCCTGCCGAGTTTATCAAATTGTATGCCAAACAACCGGACCCGCGCCGGATTGGGCAGATTGTGAAGGCTCTGCGCGACGGGGCTGTCATTATCTACCCAACCGATACCGTGTATGGCATGGGGTGCGACATCCACAACGCCCGTGCCGTCGAACGCGTGGCCCGCATCAAAGGCATCAAGCCCAACAAGAACGATTTTTCGTTTATCTGTTACGACCTGAGCCACATTGCCGACTACGCCCGCGTGGGTAACCAGGCGTTTAAAGTGATGAAGCGTCTCTTACCAGGGCCGTTTACGTTCCTGCTCGATGCCACCACCAACGTCCCTAAACTGCTCAATACCAACAAGAAGACGGTAGGTATCCGCGTACCGGATAACGACATTCCCCGGCAGATTGTCCACGAGCTCGGTAACCCGATCATTACCACCTCCATTCGCGATGAAGACGAAATCATTGAGTACTCGACCGACCCGGAGTTGATTTATGAAAAATTTGGCAACCTGGTCGACATCGTTATCGACGGCGGGTACGGCGGAAATGTGGGCTCTACGATTATAGACGCTACCACTAACGAGTTCACAATTATCCGGCAAGGGCTGGGCGAATTCATGCTTTAGATCTCTACCGTTGGCTATCTATACTTGCACCGTAGAGTTTAAGGTACTTCCTTTGTAATCGCTTATTTTTTTTAGTTAGCC
>Ga0123337_10000570_pt1 | contig 59763 bp, 46 predicted proteins | sample frozenSSSSmetaG_FD_89792 | JGI IMG/M metagenome (GOLD analysis project Ga0123337, IMG submission 89792) | Glacier valley bacterial and archeal communities from Borup Fiord, Nunavut, Canada, to study Microbial Dark Matter (Phase II) -... | ecosystem: Environmental > Aquatic > Freshwater > Ice >... | reverse complement strand
CCGCCTCCCGGTGTCCCCGCCGGGGGGGTTGTTTTTTTTTTGCCTTCCATCCTTCCCTTGGGTTTTTGGCTCTCTCCATGGTATATATGTACAAGGGAGGGTCGCCTCACCTGGATTCCAACTCACTTACACGTACATATACAGGACGAAGCACTCCACCACTCCACTCCTCTCAACCACAGCATCACCATACTGCATCACTGCAGCAATCACTCCACCACTCACTCCATCACTCCATCACTCCATCACTCTCTCTTCGCCTCTACATCGTAACATCTACATCTACACTGCACATATAGACCACTATACACATAGATCGGCCTTTATTCATTCCGACATCTGATCGATACAGTGATCGCCATAGAATAGACAAGAGAGAAGACAGAAGAGAAGAGAAGAGGGACGAGAGACGAGACATTCGCATTCATTACACACTGTCCTTCTAGAAGCCGGGGAATCTTTCATCTTTCTGGGATCTGGGTATCCTTGCATGCACCTCTGAGAAATCGTACGACTTTTTTCATTTTTGTTCTTTTTGACACGTGAGTCCTTCCATCTGTCTCCTTCCATCTGTCTCCTTCCTTCCTTCCTTCCAATGCACTGACGTCCACCCATCATGCTGACATCTATCCCCAGTTCATCCATCCATCCATCAACTCTCCACTCAACCCCACCAACCTCCACCATGTTATTCACCCGCGCCTTCTCCCTCACAAACTTCTTCATCGCCTCGTCGGCCCTCGCCTTCCAGGTCGGCGTCCTGTACCCCTGGCATCACGAGCTGGACGAGGAGTTCCAGCAGCTGAAGAAGGAGTACCGCGACCTGGTGCTCGAGCAGCGCGCCGAGCGCGACACGCGCCTCGCCGAGCTGGGCCAGATCAGGAAGGAGATCGAGAAGATTGCGAACGCGCGGAGGGGCTTCTGGTAGAGGTCTGTCTGCCGAGATAGAAGAGTTCGAAGAGGGGCTGGGGATGGGGTTGCTAATGGCACGGCATGAAGATATGATAGCGAGCATTTTCGGCGCAGGCACATAGACGTCTCTAGATAGACAAGACAATGGGTTTGGAGTTGGCATTGCCACCATCGACTGGTCGTCAATCGACAACGATACATACTGTAGAATACGTAGTATGAATCAATTTTTTTTGTTTCAAGACATGGATGTGGATGCTGGTTGTGATATAGACATGGTGTGTATCAGACGTATAAGAAGAAATCCTGATACAAGATCTAAAGCGAATATTTATATGCACGGGATGTTAACATAGAAGTAAAGGAAGTCTTAATACAAGACCTACAGCGAACATATATATACATACACACGCGCATGATGTTAACATAGACTAAAAGAAATCATATACAACACCCAAAGCAGACTTTCACACAGACTAAAAGAAATCCTAATACAACACCCAAAGCAGACTTTCACACAGACTAAAAGAAATCCTAATACAACACCCAAAGCAGACTTTCACATAGACGTAAAGGAAATCATATACAACACCCAAAGCAGACTTTCACATAGACCAAAGCAGACTCATCGTAAGAACACTCAAATGCAACCCCAAGGCCAACTCCAAGGCCCCTTGACCTGACTCCTGAGTGAGGACCTCCAGATATCCACACGCCACGCACATGCAGCCGACTGCCGCTGTCCGGAGCAGCTAAACATGCAGCATAGATTACATCTCCACCACCCGCTCGCACAGGACTCCACTACCTTCCGCTTCCTACTCGACCTTCCCATCTCAGCCGTGGAAAGCCCGGCCGTGGAAGAAGGGAGATGAGGAGTATACGGAGTACGACGACGACGACAGCACAATCATATGAGATAGGGAATATATATAGGTATATTTTCCCTCACTTCGACAAACAGCAGCCGTCAGCAAAAAAATAAAATGCAAAAATAAAATGCAAAAAATGGTGTTCTTGGTCAAGGTGGACCTTGACCCGCAGATGTGTTGCGGCTTCTGTGGATCGAACACAGTGCCTCCAGATATCGGAGCTGGAGTTAAATCTTCAGTCTGGCGCTCTCCCAAGTGAGCTAAAGCCGCTTGGTGATTATGTTTATGTGCGTTATATAAACATATATATATATATATGTCTATTATCGATATTTGGCTCTTTGTAGTAGTTTCTTCGGGGCTTTAGAAATTTGGAGGGGTAACACGTGACCCTCCGCGATTTTCCCACTGAATGACGTTTGCCGAAGTTCGGCCATTTTCCTTGGATTGGTTTGAACTTCAACCTCAGCTCTCACTCTCACCCACCCTGCAACCCAAGTAACCATCATAAGCAACCAGATCTGACTCCTGCCATAAGACATCTCCAACGACAATCACAGCTCATCAACCCCCACAACTGCGCAAAACGATCCCCAACCTCAAGCCCAGCTCAGCTGCGCATCCATCTACCCCGCCACAGCCACCACAAGACAACCTCACCCCCACCCCGCCATCGCGCCCAGCATGTCGCAAATCATCGAAATCACGACCGAAGAAGGCTTCCACAGCCACCTCTCCGCCCTCCCCCCGAGCACCCTCCTCATCCTCTCCTTCCACACCCCCTGGGCCGCGCCCTGCGCGCAGATGAACACCGTCCTGCGCACGCTCGCGGCCTCGTACCCGCCCACGACCCCCGCCGCCACGTCGTGGATCAGCGTCAACGCCGAGGACCTCCCCGACGTGTCGGACGCGTACGACGTCGCCGCCGTGCCGTTCCTGGTGCTCGCGCGCGCCGGCCGCGTCCTCGAGACCGTCTCCGGCAGCGACGCCACGCGCGTCCGCACCGCCATCGAGAAGCACGCCGCCGCGGGCGCGAAGCGCGAGGATGACGAGTTCGCCCTGCCGCCCAAGCAGCCCGTCACGCACCGCGACACCGCGGCGTCGGGCCCGGCCGCGGCCGCCGAGCCCGTCAAGACGGATGTCGTGGTGCCGGAGGCGGCGGGCGCGCCGGCGGGCGCGGGCTCGAAGGAGGAGCTGCATAAGCGGCTGAGCGAGCTGGTCAAGGCGGCGCCGGTGATGCTGTTTATGAAGGGGACGCCGTCGGCGCCGCAGTGTGGGTTCTCGCGGCAGCTGGTGGCGCTGCTGCGGGAGAACGGGGTGAGGTACGGGTTCTTCAATATCCTGGCCGATGACGAGGTTAGGCAGGGGCTCAAGGAGTTCGCGGACTGGCCGACGTTCCCGCAGCTGTGGGTTGGCGGGGAGCTGGTGGGCGGGTTGGATATTGTAGGTTGGCCCTGTGGGGATGTCGGCGGAGCAGGGGACGTGGGCTAATCAGTGAATAGGTCAAGGAGGAGATAGCGAATGATCCCGAGTTCTTGAAGGAGTACACGGTTAAGGCATAAACTGGCGATGAGGGAGGGGAAAGCTCGACGGGATTTCATGGCTAATTGCTTGAGCTTCGGGGTGTATGCATCATGGTTTTGCTGGTTGCCATTGGTTTCACGAAGCGAATAGATACCGTCCGTGTATGGATCCGTCGTATGACAAGCGTGCTTTCCCCACCATGGACTCGGTACCGATTCCTCTTCACGCGGATGCTTTAGCCTCCCAGGCATGCGAAAACATACTACACAGGTCTCGGAAGATGGGCGATATCTGCATGCGAGCTCAGGAGCGAAAGTCGCCGCGGCGCGACACAGTGAGACGGAGGCGATGCTTGGGGTCTCAACGCCAACGTGTGCTGCTGGTGCGGAGGTGACCGATTGAGGTGCAGGGTAGAGGAGAAATCGTCGGTGTGATTGTTGGCTGGACTTCTTTTGTCGAGGGTAATTCGGGTTTAACAGGGAATTACATTACTAAATCTGGCCAATCAAAACTCAAAGAGCAGTTGTAGACGTTCATCTTTAAATCAAGCCTCTTACCAATCCAATACCAGCCTCCCCGTCTCCTCAGTACTTATAATGCAGACGACAATGACACCGCGGAGAGGCACGGTGACACAATGAGATCAAGATCGACTCAGGCTAGCTTCCAGAAGAAAGGTATAGATAGACATTAACCCCATACATCCTGTCTATGGGAATATCAAAATCAAAACTCCGCCAGCAAATAGCCCGTCCAGACAGAGAAAGAAACAAACCCACTTCCATCATCACACCCATCCTGAAAACGCCTACCCTACCTCTCACAAACTACATCCGCAAACGCCCGCCTCAAGACCACTCCTCCAATCCCGCCGGCTCCTCCCCATTATCATAATCCCTCGTAGTATCCCTGGCGAACTTCGGCCTCTCGTCTCTTGCCGTCCCACTCTTCCCACTCTTATCGCCCTTCTCACTGATCGGCGACTCCATCAATTTCAGGCTATCCTTGCGCTGTGGTCTGCTCACCACCCCCGGGAAGATGCGAGGCGAACGGCCGGAAATATGGAGATCCTGCATGCCGGCGTCTATCGGCGACATCTTATCCATCGACATACTCGCCAGACGCGGAGATGTGGCGTATTGGCTGCTCCCGGAAGACATGTGAGGAGTGGACTTGGTATGCGGAAGTCGCGTGCTTCGTCTCCGGAAAGGCGAGTATTGGATGCCGTCCTGAGGAGCAGTGCTGCCAGAGGTGTTCATCTTCATAGATGAGGTAGGAGATCGAGGAGCTTGCTCATTTTCTTCCGGAATTCTATCTGTCATGACTTGACGAGCTGCTACTGCGGCTGGCGTTGTTACTGATGTGTAACGATCGATCCTATTATAATTAATAAAATGCACGCTAAATATCCTTGAGAAAACTTACATTGCCAATTCTTGCAGTAGCGTCTCATGTCTGAAGCCTTGACGAATATTCGGGACATTACTCTTGGCCATCGTGTTTCCTGCGACACCTGGTTTATGAAAGTTCTCACCAAGCCATCTTTGCTTCATGGTGAACTCGAATCCACTTTGTATGACGGAATTCTTCGCGAGCTCACACATGTCAACTGCGTTGAGTTTGTAGATCTGTGCTGCAACCGAGTATTCTTCAATGAGTGGTTCTTTTGTGAATGCAAATTGGAGTGGGTCATCTGTCGACAAAGACACATTCAGACCTCTCTTGAAGTACTGGAGGAAGGGATTCCGTTCATATGCCAGGAACAAGGCATTATTGCTCAAAGGAGACATAGCGACGCCAATTTGCTCGAGATAGAAGATGTATTGTAGTAAAGGCACTTTGCGAAGCAAAAGGCCATGACTGATACTATGGCAGCATAATACAGCTGCAGCCAAATGATCCGAATCTCCAGCTTCGCCGCAGTGCGGTCGCATTACAAACGTATTGAAGCCTCGTTGCTTACGCATGACGTTGAGAGAAGCCATGTTGGCGAAAAGATAATAGATCCAGTAGCTGTATGGTGGATTTTGCTTAGAGTCCCAGGCCTTTGGAACTGGGAACTTTCTGTAGAGTCTGCGTTCAACCTTGCTCTCATCGTCCACGCTGTCGAAGCCAATTACTCGCTGAAGGAAGACATGCAGTTTTGGGTGGCTCGACGGATCCTTCGTGACTTCGAATAGCGGCCTAAAAACATTGATGATGACTTGTTCAAAGTTGTCCATCAATCCGGACGCTTTGTAGACGTCAAACAGTCTCGGAATCTGTATAAGCCAACGCACATTGGGGGAGTAGAGTTTGTTGTCAACAACCCATGCAGCCAGCTTATCCCACTCATCAAGGCTTCGGCCATAGATACTAATACGCCACTCCGCCATTTGGTATTTGCTTGACTCGAGATCAGAAATGACCTCCTTCGTAATTTCTGCCAGATATCGACCATTGATGAAATTATCAGTCTTCAAAAAGATCGTTCGCAGACGGGACTCCCCAATAGGGTTGTATTTGAGGTTGAATTTATCAAATCTGTGGAAACTGTCTGTATGCGCATGCATATCCAGTGTATCAATACTCAAATCATAGGCTGTCAGATTGATGCTCTGAAACACTTCTTGCAAAGTGAGATGCTTTCCATCTCTGTACATGACCACTTCATTAGGGCATTTCTTCATTTTGCTCTTGATGAAGCGCAATAAATGCTTTTGATTCATACAAGCTGAATGATGAACGTGGGTGTCCACCTTTCTGACATTGTAGAAATCTCTGTGAGGCACACTTTTGCTGTCTGCCATCTCCTGATATTCATTCAGAAGCACATAGAGGTTGAATTTGCCTTCCAAATACTGTAATCGTCTGAAGGCGAAGCTCTTGCTTGGACCATCCGACGAGATGTCTAAAACTTGCTCCAAGTCCATATAGAACTCCCGTATAGTGGGGATATTAATGACAGGCGCTTCTAGTTCTCCAGCATCACCATGTTGATAGACCTGAAAAATTCCATTGTCATCCAGCCGATATGCCATCTCTCCAGCCTCTGGGAGGGGAAGCAAATCTTCCATATCAAAGTCTTCGCCAATATCCTGTCCTGGCTTGCGCTTCGGCTTCGGTGTATTTTGAGACAGGGTAGGCATAGGTGACTGACTTTGCTCGGATTTGGGAGGAAATACCATGCTAGTCGAGAGGCTGTTGCGTTTACTATCTCCAGTCGTACGTATCTTCTCTCCTTCCCAAACTGGCTCGGGATGAGGAGGATAGATATTCCAACTTGGGTCATCTTTCGGATTATCTTCTGGTCCTTGTAAGGATAACCGTATATACTTGTGGCGAAAGTCGAGCACCTTCTGGATGTTTGAGTAGATAGTGCCAAGCTCCGAGGTGATATGTGAATCTGTAGGGGCAAATCCTCCAGCGCCATTGCCAATACCAACGCCAGCTCCAGCACCCTGAAGGCCTTCTGGTTCTAAAGCTGATTGCTGTTCCATTGGCATTTTTATACCATCTCGTCCTCGGATGTCCTGTCGCTGAAACGTCGACCCACGGATGTCTTTAGGGCCAAAAATTGGCTCCTGCACAGTATTGTCTTCAGGTGATTTATCAGGATTCGCAAGGCCTGTGGGTTGGGATGGTCGGTATTTGTTAGGACTAGGGCAATGGATCAGATTTGAACAGTAACATAGTCTTGCATCTACTCACCTTTGTGCCATCGTGAGTCCGCTCTGGACTGAACGCAGACTCCCAATTCTCTGAATATCGGCATTATCATTGCTAGGCATAACCATGACGGGGCTTCCTGGAAGCGACTGCTGCGAAGCCCAACCACCATCTCCACCACGCTGAGCATCCATCTGACTTCTTTGATAGAAGAGCTTGGCGTCGGCAAAGCTTATTTGCTTTTCTGTCGCATAGTCGTAAAAGGTTGTCCTCCTCTGAATGTCTCTGGCCAGCGGCCCATCTTGCGGGTTATGGTCGCTTGGAGTCTGTCCGTCTCTGTCTGAGCCCAAAGCTGGCTCCGGGAGTATGTGATTTGTCTTGTCGCCGTCTCTCCGTGTATCTGCCGAGCTTATCTCCTGGTCTTCTTCGCCGTCGTAGTGGTAATGGTCTTCGTCGTCAGAACTGGCATCGCCGTACGAAGATTGAGCTGGTTCGAATCCCGGTGAATTTGGTCCTGATGGATGACCATCCCGAAATACAGAGCCTAAGAGCAATTAGTTCAGGTTTCTGCGAGAGAAATGCGAACATTGACGGATGCAAGGATATTTAAGAAGTATGAAGCTGTGCGTACCTGACATTGTCTGTGGAAGCTGCTACGTATGACCTTTTGAGGCTACTGAAGTATTGTCAATTGAGCTTCCTGCATCCAAGTGAAACGTGGAACAGACGCCGTCCAATATGCAACTATGGTGCGTGAAAGGGTTGATGGCAGAGAATAGGTACTGAGCAAACACGGAGTTTATGAGTCGAAGAGGTCCTGGAGAGAGGCGAGGCTGGCAATCTGCATCATTGTGCCGTTGTACCTTTCTTGTACCTTGTACCTTGTACTTGTATGTACGGAGTACCATTGCAACTGGCGCACCTGCCACAACTGGCGTTCTTGGCAAGGCTGTGCAGTACTGTGATTGTGGTCACTTTAGCCTTACATAATTGGCTCAGCCTTGTGGTTTCTGTGCCTGGTACCGACGGAGTACTCCCTTCCTTGACAACACTGCTGCTCTATCCCTACTGTAGCACCGCGTACTACATATATTATGCACTGCAATAGCACAGCAAGAGCACAATAATAAAGCTAATAAAGCATTATAGGCGATATCGGATATCCGATCATTATAGTCATTTACTAATACCTGGAAATTCTATCTCTCTGTCTAAACCCAACAGAGACTGTATACCGAGTACACCCACAGATCTACCCAACTTTGCCATTGATGTTGGCGCTGGCGATTGCTGCCCTATGCCTCCCTCGTGGTCCTTTGTCTAACGAATACATCCCTCCTGCGCTGAAGACAATCGTGGCCCCAATAAGCGTCCCAGCGGACAAAGTATGGCCAAACAACCAAATGCTTAACAGCAAACTCACCAGCTTCCGGACGTTGAGAACGATGGTCACCGTCAAGGCGGACGACGTCGAGGCTAGCAGATTGACGCCTCGAATGCAAGCATACTGTGTCAAGACGTTGATGACCAGGTATGCGAGCTGGCTCGGGATATAGATGCCTGCAATACCACTCTTGAGACCATCTGGAAGTCCTTCCAGGGCAGCTGATTGAGTCCATGGCAGACTCAATGGCTCCGAAGCGGCTAAACGTAGAAACTGCCTCGTCATGGATGGGACGAATGGGAGGAAGAGTGGTAGCGAGATGAAGTGCGAGTAGAAGAGGTTCTCCTTCCATTGGGGGCCATACTCGCGATACGTTTCTTCCGTGTAGAGCCCCATGATGGCTGACAGGACCTGGGCAACGAAGAGAATGATGAGGCCAATGCTAAATGGTGGCAGTCCTTGCTTTGTATCTGTCGTCTTCTCCTGCAGGGCGTCAGTAATGGCTGTATACATAGGCTCGGCCAATCATACCTTCGACTGGACGTCTGACCATGCAGCGATTATGACTCCGACAGTGAGAAGCAATACAGAGATGATTTGTATGCGGGAGAACCGCTTCCCAAACATATATCCTATAGCAATGGTGGTTATGCTGCCTCCAGAGCGCAGTATAATATGTATCGGCACGGAAATATTGTAGCTGAAGGCGTGGTTGTTCAGCACATTGATCGTGAAGAAGAGCGCAATGTTTACGAGCCAGCGCTTTATTGGAACACGATTCGGTTTGAGGAAGAGCGGCGGGCGTTTGATGTCAAAATGGGAGGCATAGCCGATAGATGCGATGAATAGAAATTGTAGGAAGGTGAGCAAAGTGCCTATGGATGTTAGATATGTATCATTGATTGCCTGAATCTGAACATACCGCTATCGGGATTGGGTCTGTTATGATTAGCTTAAGATGCAATTGCGCGCCAGATCTCACTTACTTGATAATTGCTTCGAGCGCAAAGACCTGAGGTGTTCCATGAGCTCTTGCATCCAGATTTCCAACCCTTCATAGTTCCAACTCACATTCGAACAGCAACCCCCGAATATCAGCCCCAGCATCACTCCGATCGCAAGCCATTGTGGTATAGTCTCGATGAATATCCTTCCAATCAAAGCCATTATTTTCGAAGAAGTCGGCCTCTCATTGTCTATCCCATACATCTCAGCCTTTTCGAGAGAAGGGGCGGCGTTGATCTCCTTCGGGCGCAATGCGCTCCCATCCACCGTCGAAGATTGAAGCTCTCGCAAAGTCGCGCGTCGCCGTGACGTGACCTGGCCGGGCATAGAGCTTGAAGAAGCGCTACCACTGTCAGTTCTTGGTCTTCTGGCCATCGTGTCTAATCCACCACAGCAGCGAAGAATTCCTGACAGCACAACAAGGGGCCTCGCTTGCGCTTTGGGATCTGCGCGCCCTTACTCCGCCGCCGACGCTACTCACTATGGAGCAAACAAGAAGGGAGGAGAGAGAAATGGAGAGAGACAGAAAGGGAGAGACACAGAGCAAAGCGAGCACGACAGGAGGGGCCTGTCTCACCTGGTTTGACAAGACAAGAGCCGACGGCTGGCGCGCAGTTTTAAGGGCTTAAGGAATAAGGGCTTCAGATACTGACAGACAGCGAAGTGGAGTCACGAGCCGCGTCTGAAGATCTCATGTTCGTTTTCCTTGTCAATAATAGGAAACAGGAGTTTCGGATTGGCCGGAACAATGCAGCAATGGACTCTGTGAAGTGGATTGCCCCTCAGCCCTGCCACCTGTTCTCTTAATAATTTAATCGATTAGCTGTCATCAACCCGGCATAGGTGCAGTTTAAGTAAGCTATTCCGGTGCCTGGCGGCGGGCAAAGGCGCAGGCGCCGGGGAAAAGCCCCTACCACCTTCGGATAATTTACCAGACATGAAATTAAAGCGTCTCTAAAAATAATAATAATAATAATGTCACCGATACCCTTACCTCTGCTAACTTGGCAGAAATTCAGATACAGTAGTATTCATTCATCACGTGAACCCACTTTGTTTCTGCTTTAATGTATAATAGGTATCACAGTTCCATCCCAGCAAGGCTTTATTCGTTGTATCTTTCTGCATTCTCTGACTATCTAATGAATCGATCGCGTAGAGATCGGACTTGTGAGCCTTGTGCCATAACGACCTTACTGCTCCTCCCTCCCGCCGATAGAGTCGCCAGAAAATCAATTACCCCTATTTGCTCGCAGAGTGGTCGTTATTGATGGATCATTCACCAGCAGCAATCACCCATCCGCACCATGAGAGTTCACTCTATCATACCCTCATGCGCTCATCTACCATCACCATATTGCGTCCGCAGGTTCAAAATTGAACCTTAATAGATATGAAGGTTGGGGAATCTTCTGATAGCCTCACAAATCAAACGCCTACGCGACCTAGCCAGGAGGTCTTTCTTCTTATCATGCAATCTACAATGCTGAGAACACGAAAAGCTGTGAGAATATGTTAGTCCAAGTCGTTGTAGTAAGGAAAGAGACAGGACTTACGTTATTTGTCGCTGCAATGGCAATGCTGTCCTCAAATGGATGCCAGCTCATATGCAGAATCTTCTTGTTGAAGTCAATTTGGTCTGCATCTGTCTCCTTTCTCATTCGTTGGCCTGCACCACTTGCACCCGCAGCTGGGCTGCCGGCTCTTGACCCACCCTTCTTCCCATTTGCACCAGTTGGGCTTGTTGATGAATTGATTGGAGTTGGTACACCAACCTTCTTCGCCTTGAAGGCCGACTTATCAGCTTGTAGAACAACTTCGACCTCCTTGTCCGGATCTGATGGATAGATCATGAAGTTATTGTTGTAGCTGCCAGTCATTACATTCTTGGCGTCTCCCGAGAAAACGACCTCGAACTTGTCAAAAATGCTATCATTCTCGTATGTGTCGCAAAGTCTCGGTCGCAGATGTTCATGAATGGGAATGGTTTTGATCGGTTGACGCTCCATGTTGACGTCCCAAATCTTCACAGTTAGATAGTCTCGAGAAAGGATATATCGCCCGTCGTACGAAAATCGGACGTCAGAGATAGAGGAGATGATCTCGGAGAAGAAAGAGCGAGCAGAAGGATCTTCCTCCTGTTCAAATTCTAATGAATAAAATTAGCAAAGTCTCCAATGTCAGAATATACTCCTTACGCTTAGCATGTTGGTCGCAGAGGGCACTCTCGCGCATATCTGCCAATTTGATTGTGCCCTTAGAGCTTGCATACATGAACCAATTGCAACTAACAGGATGAAACTCTGCCGCAGTAATGACTTCTGTGAGTTCCTCCATGTTTGCAGGCTTGATATCAACGATGTTAAAGCTCTGATCTTGGATGTTGAGATTCCATAAGTTTATGCGCAGATCATCGCTGCTAATGAATGTTTCCCCATCACTATTCACTGAGATACTGTTGATATGGTATGCATGCGCATTGGCGTAGGTTCGGCGTGGTACTGCGGCAACAACGGTGTCATGGTGTGTAAGTCGAGGCAGCTTGAGATCGTGTGTACTGGTGAAGTGGACATTGCTGCGAGATCGAGGAGCACCGCCTCCACCGGCAATAGTACCCGGAGTTAAGTCGTGCGAGAGATTGTTCTCTGCGACAACTTTCAGGGACTTCTCAAACACCTTCCACAGCTTAATAGTCTTATCGTTGGTAGAAAGAAGATAATGAGAGGCATTTTGACGCTTGCACCACTTGATCTTATTGATCTTTTCTTCGATTTCCAGGGACTTCAGGTAGTCGAATTCTGGTTCGTGTGATTGAAATTCGGTATGAAACTTGTATTCGCAAGTTTTTTTCTGAAGGAGTCAGTACGTGGCAAAACCCTGTGCTACTTAAGCAAGGCGCAGGCCTGACATACTGTCTCGTTCCTCTCGAACAGAACTACTCTGCCTCCCTTGTCTCCAGTTGCAAGATAGTTTCCGGTGTGATCGAACTCGACTGTCGAAATGATATCGGCTGCGCAAGATGGTTATTAGTCTCATGTCTTGCGAAGCCCAGGTGTACCGCAGCTTGATACTAGCAATATCTGACATGGCATTCATCTGCAAGCGGCAACAGATAAAGTGTACTGACCTTCTGTGATATCCTCTACATCTCCCTTATCTCCGAAGCATCTATTCCCATCCGTTAGCCACAATCCATATCTGAAGGAGTAGTCATAGCAGCCATAGGCTTTCAGCTCCATCCTGGAGGAGATACTGACTGTGTGAACTTCCACGTTGGAGAGTTCCCTTCTGCTTCTACCATATTTCCAGGCCGTCGTTGCTCCGAATCGCTCTGCTCAGAATTGCGTGTTGTGTTGATGATCGCCGCAGATGGAACAGCTCGAGTTGAGGCGAATATCAAAGGTGTTGTCAGATGCTATTGTGAGTTAGTGAATCGTAGATACAGTAGTGGAGAGCAGGCGCGTATAGGTAGTGCCCTGCTCTTTGAGGGGCAAAGAGGCAAGGGTAGGTAGGGCAGGCAGGCAAAGGTCCCGGGACGCCCCCAGAGCGAGAGAGACAGAGTCGCAGAGCGGCAAAAGAACTCACCGAAGCTGTAGATGGTTGCTCTGCACGGTGCTATCAGTGTGCTGGAGACGGTAGTCGAGCGCGTCAAGATGTAGTGGATATAGTTGAGGCTGTGGTTGTGGGGTTCTGGGAGTTCTGGGCTGGGATGTCGTAGAGTATTGGCGAGTGACGAGAGGTCTGGCGGCAGTCAGCTTCGCGCCAAAATACGTAGGTGTTGAGGTCCAGTAGTAGCGGCAATACAAAGGCGGGCAAACTGGAAACTCACACAATGCGAATTTATTTTACTTCGGATGCTTCACAGCGATATTATATTATATTATATCGTTATTGTTATAGCTAGGACAACAAGCTCTTGGGTTGTTTTATTACATTTCACTTGAGCTGTCAAGATTTGCGATATCTTTTCAAGTCTTTTCAAGTCTGAGATGTTCCAGATCGCCTGTCTATTTGTTGGAAGCCGCCACCACATACTCAAGCCACTTGTACAATACAACACATATAAAGGAACAGAAAACTCTCATTATTCATTCGACCCGTCTCATATTAATAATTTGAGCTTAGGTACATGATCTATCATTCATGCTCTAATTTCAGCTAAGCTTCTTCTCCCAAATCTCATTCCCTTCACCTCGTTTGCATGCTCTCCTTTGTCACAACGTTGGTTGCAGCTCTATCACGTGCGCGTAGTGGGGCTTCGATAAGCGCCCGGCTCCCTCTGTGGAGTACATATTCCGATGCATCTTCGAGCTGGAGCATTATTATTCTTGATGCCTCTCGCCTTCAATCGAGCTCCTGGATGACCTTCTGGACGGCATCATGAGCGATGGAAAGGGCAAGGGACGCGCAAAGGCGCCAGATGAGATGGAAGAGTCGGCAACAATAACTCCAGGCGCATCAACGACTTCCAATTCGAATTCTATCCTCGACAGGGTCGCAGCTTCGGCCAGCGGGCTTGCCCGGAGCGCATTTGGGGCGCCGAGTAGCAGTGAACTCGACGACCATGCGGCGGCAACTTTAGCCAGCTCTGGCAAGGGACAATCATCGCGAAGAGATGGAAGTTCGGCGTGGGCGGAAAGCTCTCGAGTGTCACAACAAACTACCTCGATGGGTGGGAGCCAACAGCCAGGAACGAGCAGTTTCAGAAGCCCCCAGCACGATCAGCATGTCGCCTCAGCCGAAGCTGAATTCTCATCATTTCTCGATGGCATAGACTCCTTTACACCATCTGTCGAAGCGGATTCGCAGGCGGCGCTGAACAGCGGATATGCTGAATCTTCCAGTTGGATCAACAGGCCCAGTACCGCCCCATCTCATACTTCTGAAGCTCCTGGCTTTCGAACAGTGATGGAGCAAGAAGCCCATGATGGGGACGAAGTGTTGGGTATCCTATCTGATATGAATCCGACGGCGGTTGATTATTACTCTCCTCAAAACATCGAAGATGAAATAGAGGAATGCAGATTGACCGAGGAGCAAGTCGCCCTGCTGCAAACTTTGACGAAAGAGCTGTTTCCTCCAGCGGAGGCACATGCACCTGTCGCTGTTTCCAATCCACTCAATCTCCACCCTGAAGTATTCCGATCAGAAGATACAAGCATTTGGCTACCAGATGAATATGCCCAGGATTCTTATTCCTATTTCGGCCAGGTTGCTTCTCCGGAGGAAGCAAGTCAACTATGGCTTGCTCAGTGGGAAGGGGTCTTGACTCGTTATGCGGATGAAGTATGGGGTGGACTATTGCCTCTTGTGAAAGAAGCACGCGAAGAAATTGAGGCAATAAAGGAGGCGCCTGAAGATCGTCGACCAAAGGCTCTTAGAAGACTCGGTCTTGTACTTGCTCATTTTAAGACATAGTCTAAAATACGGGAAAGGCGCCGTAACCTCTTCTTGCAGCAAGGTAATAAATATTTGCTTGGCCATTGTTCCCCAGTCAACGCCCGATTTTCTCTACCCTCTCGAAATGTTTCTCATGGTAAATTAAATACTGCTTCAAAAAGGCTGATGTCTATTTTGTCAGGCTGTCTCAAGGTGAGAAGGAACGCTGATACCCTGAGACCCTGAATACCTCATACTCAGTATGAGCTGTGGTGTGATTGGTTCGCTCAAAGCCCACTCGTGTATGTACTTCTTGTACATACATATGACGTCGATTGCATGAAGCTCCTCGTGGATGACCTCGTCTCGATTTAAAGTTCAAGGACAGACCACAACGGTAGGTAGTGTATTAATTCCAGTTGCACTAGAGCTAGTCTTCATATCATACATTATTTCTTCTCTGCTCTTCACATCTCGATCAACTATCTGCGTAACACCATACTCTCACTGTTCACTGCTCCTCTCTGCTTCAACCACAACCATGTCCGACGCCGCTTCAACCGAGCAGCAAGCCCTCCACCTCAAAGAGATGGCTGGCACTTTAAATAATGCCCGAGACGCGTTAGTCCCTCGCAATGCCATATTTCCCTGCAGCTTTAAGTCGTTCCTTAGTTTAAGAGCCGCCGGAGTCATCCCAGACGTCCTCGACGACTTCAGGCCGACCTGCCGTCTGCAAGTCCTCTACCCGGAAAACCACAAAGAAGTCCTCATGGGTAACCATTTCAACGTAACTGATGCGCAACACGCGCCTGTCGTCACGGTGACGTGTCCGGGGGTCAGCGAGGCTGATCTGGACCAATATACAATCGTGTTGACGGACCCGGATGCGCCGTCAAGGGACGACCCGAAATGGTCTGAGTTCTGCCATTGGATTGGAAAGATGCCTCCAAGCGGAGTATTGCAGGCAGAGCTGCCCAAGGAGGCTTTGGAGAAACATAAAGCCTTAGCTGTTGAGAAGAAAGTGTCCAATGAGGCGGTTGAATGTAAGTGGTTATCGCTTGCCAATCCATGTGCCATGTTTTTGCTATTGCGCGTTAATGTCTCGGTCTATGTAAATCAGAGCATCTGACTGTAATCGTCCAGATATGGGACCAGCACCGCCAAAGGGTACTGGACCACATCGCTATGTATTCGTCCTCTTGCATGGAGACCCCTCGAAGATAACCCCTCCGCCGGAGAGGAAAAACTGGGGTACTGGCAAGGCGCGTCATGGAGTGAAGCAGTGGGCTGCCAAGGAAGGTTTGGACGTGGTGGGCGCCAATTTCTTCTATGCCGAGAATAAGGGCAGTAAATAAATGATCATGACAATGACAATGTTATTCTCATTTCTGAGGTCTGAATATGTCATAGTTTCTCTTTGTTTTATGATTTTTTGGTTTAACTTTAATGACCTCTGCGTTATTAATTAAGAGAACTTTCGGATTGGTCACATTATCACCTTAAAGTAGAAGCATTTTTTATGTATCTTTTATCTATCACTCAGAATGAAGTTGTTTCAGTATCTCTCTGCTCCTGTCACTTCTGTCCTCGCTCACAGGCCAGCTTCAAAGCGCTTACTGCAGCTTCAATTCCATTCAACTCACCATGCTGAACATCTCCTTCCATCCAACGGTCGATCCTCGCGAGCCAAAAGTCTCTTATGGCCTCCGGCATGCAGGCTCCATTTTTTTTTCGAATTGCTCTGACGCTGAAGTTCTTCAGCCGCGAAACGGAAGCCAATACGGATGCCATTGTGGGCATCGGTGAATGAGGAAACTGGACGAAATGATAAAGTCCTTGGAACAATGTGCGGTTGGTTATCATCGTCCTGTCGGATAGGAAGTGATGCGGCTAAGGTGAAGCTTGTTGGTGCAAGTACGTCCACATCACAGTGGAATTTTGATGGTACAGTGGACGTCTAAAATCGCGTGAAGTTTATAACACTCCTGGGTATTGTTGGTTTTCGTTTCTTCGTGGGTATCTCTTTGCTAATCGTCATATATCTTTAAATGAGAATGAGAAGACTGTTTAATCTCAGTTTCTCGTCATTGTGTTGCCGCATGCTGTCCGGAAATACTGTCTTGTTTGGTGATCATCGCCTCGAACTCTCCAAACGAGGTAATCTTTGGGGTCGGCTTGTCCCAGCTATATCTCTGAATCTCATCCGCGAACAGGATCACGAAAATGCCTAAATCTCTCGCCGGCTCGATATGTCGCTTCTTACTGTATCCAACATACAGCATATCGCCAGCCTGGATCTGCAAGAAATCCAGTACATTACGAAAAATGTTCTTGTTCCTGAGATGGCTGAATGCGCTGCTGGTGCCAAGATAGTCGATATAATCGATGATTCCTAACATCTCCAGCGTCCGCTCCTGCACCTCTTGATCTCCATCAGTGATCACCGCAACCATCTTTCCCATCCTCTTCAGCGTCTGGACCAGACTCTGTGCACCTGAACGAGGCTTCATGTGCTCCGCCAGCCCATTGTTGAAAAGTTCCGAAATCTTCTCGATCAGCTCAGTCGTCGGCTTCACCTTCAGCTTATTTAACAGCTTGATATATCGGTGGTGCTCGCATTCGTAGCTAATGCGCCCATCTGGAAAGGTGCCATTGCCGTCGCCGGAGCCGACCAAAATGCGGGACGAGGTGATGGGGACTTCGAGGTTGTATGTCTTTTCGAGGTAACGGAGGACGGTGCAAGCGGCCAGAGTGGCGGCATGGAGATAGTCGTGCAGCACAGAGTCAAGGTCGAATGCGATCCACGGGGCAGCTTGGACGGCGAGTCTAATTTCACGGTGCGCGGCGGGAGGTTGAGGGTAGTACTCGCTGCTCTGCCGGCGGAATGGAGACGGGCGCGGGGTGCGGCGGTCGTTGTTGTGAATGGTATCGTGCAGGACGCGCATGTTGTAAACTCGGTTCTCTTCATGGCCGACTGCGGGGCTGTTTTGAACATGATGTCCGTCTGATGTCGTAGATCTATTTTCAACGACAGATTCGTTGTGAATGGAACGATGGGGAGGATCTTCGATTGGAGTATATCTGGCTGGATAACCAAAGGGATTTGCCATGAACAGAGGATTGAAGGCTACGAGGATCTCTTTGGGCTTCCAAACTTCCTCTGGCGTTTGAGCCTTGACCTTTGCATCCTTTGCATCCATGCCTGCGTTGAGATTGGTCGTGATTTGGCTTGCTTTGATTTGAGCCATGATGCATAGATAGAAAACGCTTTGCTAAAAGTTGCTTTTAAGAACAGATCGAAGATCGAAAAACACGTTGTAAGTTTATGAGATATGCAAACCTATTCTGAACGCAAATGCTGAGATTTGAGATACTGTATTGTGATCTCCTCTGGTCCATGTGATAATGATGACGCGCGTGGTGACATGGAAATGACATAAAATAGGAGCGGGCACTAGATTTAGCTTATTCACATAGACTGGGGAAGCCAAACGGATAAGAATAGAATTCGCTTTTCGTAAATCGAAATAGTTTACTATATTAGGAAAATGGGTAACATTATTTCGACGTTGGTTTCGATGGGATTTTGAACTTTCACCTGCATATTTTCCAATTTTCTTACTTGACCCTGATCACTCAGCTGTAAGACACGATCTTCGTCATTGTCCATCACATACAAATCATTCTGTCAGTACCAAAACCTATCCATCATACAGAATAATCTCGTACCAATCTGAAGTATGTTTACTCAGTCCTACACAACCGAAACATGAGAACTTCCAAGCTGGAGCCATATGAGAATGTTGATGCCTGAATATATAGGCTGTAACTTCCCCACCACTAACGCGATTCTCGACCACAGCATCGTCACCGCATCACAGCTCCCCCACTCTCACAGCAAGGTTCATTTCCCTCAAAATGCTGTTCTTCAGGTGAGTTCAGCAAACTACTTTGCGTTATGTCTCAAGGCTGCATGAATTGGACCTGAAGCTAACATGCAGATAGTTTCTTCAAAACCCTCGTCGACCATGAGGTAACTGTCGAGCTCAAGAACGACATCCAGATCCGGGGCACGTTGAAGTCGGTGGATCAATATCTTAATATCAAGTTAGACGACATCAGCGTCGTGGAGGAGATCAAATACCCGCATCTTGTGAGCATGGACTTTCCGTTCTCGCATCCATTGCGTTGTTGGGATGGCCGTTGGAGCTGGTCTTGGGCATCTTGAAACACCGCGCGCGAAGACCCTATACGGGCGATACGTTGTGGAACTCTGGACCCATGCTGACTCGATACGTGGATAGTCGTCAGTAAAGAATGTTTTCATCAGAGGAAGCGTGGTCAGATACGTGCATCTGCCGGGTTCCGTCGTTGACACACAGCTGCTAGAGGATGCCACCAGGAGAGGTATGCAAAATCAGTTCTAATGTACGGCTATTCAGGGCTAACGGATCTCGCAATTCAGAAGCTGCTCAGCAAGCATCGAAAGCGAAGGCAATCTAAATGGCGTATGGGGATCGATATGGGAGAAGAAACGAGAGCGGCAGGACGATATTTTGGATCATCCGTTGAGATGAATATCGAGGCTTGAGGACTAGGAAGGTTCAATGACTGGACAGGACAGGTCAGGACTGCGAAGGTGAAAAGAAGCGCTGTGGCCATTAGCATAGGTTATGGAGTTAGGCGTAGCTGGCTTGGATGCCAGGTGTCGTCTGGAATCATCAAAGAGAGATACCCAGTGATTCGTGGCTTAGAGTATTCATTAAAGTTCTGGGATCTCCATTTCACCGCCAAACCTCACACTTTAATCACTTTTCATCAGCGGATTCGTTGGTGATATTGATGTGTCTGCATGTACGTATTAGCGATTGAGGTTAAGTGATCACGGGACTACGCGTAACGCGAAATCCCTCAAAGGCACCCAATTCGGACTTCAGGCAAGCCTCACCTCTATACCGATAATCTCATGGCTCATGGCGACTCTCGCCGCCAACAGCTATGTTTCGCAAAGCACGAGATAGGTCTAGTGATGATTCTCATGTAAAGCCATCAATTGGACGACCTCCAACCCCGCCAAATGGGGCACAATACACTATGACTCTGCAGTCGACGGCCACCATGGCTACTCGCACATCCTCCACGAAACCCCTGGCTCCTCGATCAAACACGAAAGCAAACGTGCCGAGTCTTAGTCGTCCAGGGGTGAAGAAGGCCTTTAGCCAAAAGACACCGAGTAAACCGAACAGTAGTATACTCAACTTCTTCAAGAAAGTCGAATTACCCGACGATGGAGGTCTATTCCTCTCTGAGGGCAGACATGATCCTCCTAAGGCGAAGAACAGCTTCACTATGCGAGAACCTGGCCGGGATATACTCAACGTCGGCATTGACGATGATGATCTTTATAGCGCAACAGATGGGACAGAGAGATACAACGAATCGGGTTATTCAGTGAAGAGAAGAAAGATGAGCGGCGACTCCACAAGTGAACGATTTAAGAACACGGACGGCAGCGTTAGCAGCGGTCGTGTACAGCCAGAGGCTGACACAGTCAAGTTCGTCGCAGCACAGGAAGCCTGCACCCCTCCACCACCGGACACAGCGACTTCTACCAAATCTCAACCACGACGAATAGGTGCATTTATTGACGATAGCGAATCAGAAGCTGAGGAGAGTCTTCAAGGTTTTAGGAAGTCGAATCAAACAGTCCAAGACACAGCAGTAGAGGCCGAGAAGATCGACCTCGAGGAGTCCATGGCTGGCCCTTCATCAAATATGAATGAAGGGATGGAGACAAAACTGCTCGAACAAGATCAAACCCATAAGAACATCCCTGTCGTCTCTGCTGGTGATATTTCATCGCCAGCAGATGATGTTAATCCACCCTCCTTGAAGCGAGAAGAAACGAGCTACGGCGATTATGGTGCGTTTCGTGATTTGGAGGAGTACCCGGATATTGAAGACGAGTTTGCTGATGGCGAGGAGTTCATGGAGAGGAAGTGGATGGAAGAGCAGGAAAGTTTCGAAAGCTTAAATGTCGGCATCGAAAGGAAGGATTGTCCGGGTGATGTTTTCGAGAGTGGCCCGCATGAGCATACGCCCGAGGAGTCCATTGTTGCCAGTTGTCCAATATGCGAATCAGATCTTGTAGGTATCAGTCCGGACGAAGCCACGAGGCATGTCAATGTTTGTCTAGATGGCGGTCCGATACTCGTACACTCTTCTATGAAAGTTGAGCGGAGAGATGCGACATTGATGTCTACGAATGGAAGTAATCGCTTCTTACGAGCAGCTATTGCAAGGCCGGGGCAAAAGAATCCATTTCAACTTGATAATCCTGATGGATCAACTTCGTCTGCTTTCTCCAAGCTCATGTCCTCCAATGCGGAAGATTCTGCATGGGCTGATGCAGCTGCAGCTGATACTGCGGCAAGAGGAAAGGCGGCGTATCAACGAACTTGTCCATTCTACAAGATCATGCCTGGTTTCTACATCACCGTCGATGCGTTTCGCTATGGTTCAATTCAAGGCTGCAACGCATACTTTCTCAGCCATTTCCATAGTGATCACTACATCGGTCTAACGTCCAAGTGGTGTCATGGACCAATATATTGCAGCAAAGTCACAGCGAATCTAGTTAAACAGCAACTACGAGTGGATCCCAAGTGGGTTGTTGCTCTAGACTTTGAGCAGAAAATTGAAGTGCCTGGCACAGAAGGTGTCAGTGTTACAATGATTCCAGCAAACCACTGTCCTGGAAGCTCTCTGTATCTTTTCGAGAAGGTTGTTGGGAGAGGTCCCAATCCAAAGGTTCAGAGAGTCTTGCACTGTGGAGATTTCCGAGCTTGTCCCGCACATGTTCAACACCCTCAACTGATGCCGGATATTGTCGACTCCGTTACAGGAAAGACGAAGCAGCAGAAGATCGATGTATGCTATCTCGACACGACCTACCTCAATCCACGATATGCCTTCCCGTCGCAAGGCGACGTGATTCAGTCCTGCGCGGACATGTGCGTCAGTCTCTCAAAGGAGAAGGCAGAAGAATCAGATGCGTGGGAGTGTGTGAAGAAAGAGCGAGCTGGGGCAGGCATGGTGAAATTTATGGGCAACAGCACAATCAAATCCGAATACAGCATTGCCATGGAGATTGATTACAAGCAACCGCGAGGAAGGCTGCTCGTCATCTGTGGTACGTACAGCATCGGCAAGGAAAAGATATGTCTGGATATAGCACGAGCGTTGAACTGCAAGATCTGGGCTCCTCCTGGAAAGCAGAGGATATGCGCAGCGCTCGAGGACGCGGAGCTCGCGTCTCGGATGACCGACGACCCAAGAGAGGCTCAGATACATATGCAGATGTTGACGGAGATCCGTGCCGAGACGCTGCAGGAATACCTGAACGGATTCAAGCCGCACTTCTCGAGGATCGTCGGCTTCCGGCCGAGTGGATGGAACTATCGGGCACCCAACTCGAGGTTCGTGGAGAGTCCTTCGGTGAGGACGGTGCTCACGAGCGACAACTGGAGGAGCCGGTACACGATGGCGGAGCTCATCCCGCAACGAGGCAGCACGCGCGAGGCATCATGCTTCGGGGTGCCATACTCGGAGCACAGCAGCTTTCGAGAGTTGACGATGTTCTGCTGCGCGCTGAGGATCGACAAGATCGTGCCAACGGTCAATGTGGGAAGCGCGGCGAGCCGGGCGAAGATGAGGACGTGGATCGATCGATGGCTGGTGGAGAGGAGAAAGCAGGGCGTGATCCAGTTTGGGGAGGGGGAGGGAGAGGTGACGTGGTAGGAGAGGATGGATAGGATGGATAGGATGAAAACGGGTGGGGGGTTTGAGTGTTACGCCGTTACGATTCACGACTGGATGGGTGTATGTATATTGTACATATGGAGTAAGAGAGACATATATTATTCAGGATCGACCCTCGGCTGCCATGGCTTCATGGATCCTGGAGTGTGCAATGCCAAGTGCCAGGGCCACGTGCCAAGAGCTGCAGCTGGATCTGCACACTAAAATAGATACCTAGATACTTAGGTACATGCAGGGTACACGGTAGAGTGGGGGTCGGTTGCGACCTGGGGCGGGCTAGGGCGTTAGTAGGGACCGCTTCAGGGTCCAGTCAGCGGGGTTGAAGGCAGCACGTTTTCGAATGATTGGCTCAGAAGGTTGGGGAAGGGGGGAAGGGGGGGGAGTCGAGTGAGGTTGGGGAAAGGAATTCTCTGGCGGTGTCACGTGCCATTCTGTGGTGCATCTCTTGGGCGAGGGATCAAGCCTTTTCGTTTATTTCTTCTTCTCCGTATGACATCAGCCAGCATGAGAGGCGTCGCTACTGTTGGCTAGTCAGTCGCAAGCAGCAGCTGCGGTTATTCCGGAGTATGTTATACTTCGTATGTGCTGTAGATACGTTTCGTACGCAGACGAGACGCTCATGTCATGTCATGTCATATCATCTCATGTCGATCTCCGACTTCCCCCCAGGAACAGCTGCACTAGGCACTGGCAGCTCCACGAGCGAATAGGCGCGCGCTGCAGGAAAACATGCTCGCTTTCCGCATGCTGATTCGTCGAGTCTCGATCGCTGCGTTCCCAGTCCTCGCTCGTTTCCCGCTCGCGTGGCCACTTTCTGCTTTGGGCCTAGCGGGCGCCTCGCAAGCGCCGGAACAGCGCGGGCGATGCGGCATCCGTGGCTCCGCTCTTGGAGGCGGAGGGCCTCTCTTTTGCTCTCTTGTGCTCTCGTGCCTCTCTGGGAGGAAGAGAGGAAGAGAGGAGGAGAGGCATCTGCATCGACGTCCGACTTCCTTCGTTTTTTAATTTCCTTTCTCCTCTCTTTTCTTTTCTTTTCTTTTCTTTTATTTCCCTTTCTTTTCTTTCTTCCCTATGACTGTGGGTGGCATGTCTTGTATGTGAGGCTGCCTACCAACTACCCATCTACTATGTAATCATGATAATCATGATAATCATGATAATCATGATTCATTCTCGAGCCCGCACACCCCGCCGCTAGTCTCACAGCAGCCCACACTACCCACTCCACCACTCTACGAATACACTACACAACCTTACTAGGTACATAGGTACGTATCTTAAATTTCAATCGCATTCGGAAAAATCATCTGAGAACGTAAGGGCAAAAAAAAACAAAAACAGCTCTGCTCTCCACGGAGATCAGACACTAATCATCCCATACCACGACTAGCACCCCTACCAAAATCTCTATGTCGTCCGGCTTACGGCAACCCTCCTCTTGGGCTTAGGCCCATATATAGGGTCATACCCAGCCTTCTGTCCCGGCTTATAACTTGTGTATGACATCTCTTACTCTTACCTATAGCATAGCATCTCTATAACATTTCACCCTCCCTTCCCCCCCTCCTCCCCCCCCTTATCCCCCCCCCCCAAACCCTCCACCCTCCAACCCTTCGAGTCTCATACGGCAGCAAGACCCGGCATGCCTGAGACATCTGACCATGGCCTCTATCGCCACCACTCGCACGCGCCGAGTGCTGGTGCCATCCCAGTGCCTCATGGACCCGAGACGGGCGAAGCTTATGAGGACTTTCCTTACACCAGAGATGCGGAGAGCGAGGAGCAGATCTTCAAATATGTGTTGAAGCCCGACGACAGCTACACGCCCGAAGGCGTCTACTGGGCTGATCTCCCGCTGTGGAAACGGGCAAAGTTCGTCGCAGGCACCGATGCGCAGGAGGCCAAGAGGGAGCTGGGCGAGATTGGCAAGATGATGAAGGAGGATCCCCTGAGTCCGGTCGGCTGGTACTTTAGGAACGCGGTGCTGCCCGGCGCGGGGCTGGGTCTTGAGGGGTACGTTGTTCGGCGGTGCTGCGACTTGCGACGGCGAGCTTGGCTGACAGGTGCAGATACGTCCTCTTCTCCATCGGCAATCTGACGCCGCTTTTCGAGGCTGCCTGGAGTTCTTGTTGGAAGACACACAAGGTTTGCACGGCCAATTGGGTTGCGGCCGTCACATATCTCGAGATCATTGGCATCATCGTTGGACAGCTGCTTGTTGGCGTTCTGGGGGACTGGTACGCTGCCCTGCTTTCTGTGAATCATGCATTGTGCTGACGGATTATTCCAGGTTTGGTCGCAGGAGGGGTCTCATTTGCGATGCCGTGATCATGTTCACCGGCCTGCTGATGTTGACCGCCTCGTGGGGTGTCAACTTGAACGGCTGGGTTATCTGCTACGCATGGTCGCTCTTTTTCTACGGCATCGGCGTCGGCGGAGAATATCCAATGACTGCGACGTCCGCCATGGAGAACGCGACTGGAGCCGGAAAAGTCTCGACGAAGGATGATCGCCTGCATCGTGGTCGCAAAGTCACAATGGCATTCCTTATGCAGGGTTGGGGTCAATTCTTCAACCAGGTCATCCTCATCATCCTGATGCTCATCTTCAACCACAGCGGAAGCCCGCCATACGGCGTGAGCATGGCCCAATGGACCTTCCGTGTCTCCTTCGCTCTCCCGGCAGTTGGCACTTTGTGGCTGGTCTACTATCGAGCCTATAAGATACCGCTCGCCAGCAGGCAGTTGAAGATGGCCAAGAAGAAGATCAACGTCACCGGATACGATACCAAGTCCCTCATGCTTACATTCACCTTCTTCGGCGGCCGTCTCTTCGCCACTGCCGGAACATGGTTCTGCAACGACGTCTTCTTCTACGGCAACAAGCTGTTCCAAGCCCAATTCATCAAAGTCATCTCCCCAGCCGGATCCACCATCATGACAGGCTGGCTGTGGAATTTATGTAACGTCGGCGTCTCCCTCGTCGGCTACTACTGCGCCTCCTTCTTCATCGACAACAAAATGTACGGGCGCAAGTGGATGATGCAGCTCGGCTTCCTCATGGACTTCGTCCTCTTTGTCGTGCCCGCCTTCCACTTCAAGTACTACACCTCGGCCGAGGGCATCAAGGCCTTCCAGGCCATGTACTTCCTGTCGTCCTTCTTCAACCAGTTCGGGCCCAACTCAGTGACCTTCCTCGTCGCAGGCGAGTGCTTCCCGACGCCCGTGCGCGCCACGGCGCACGGCTTCTCGGCCGCGTGGGGCAAGATGGGCGCGCTGCTCGCGTCGGTGCTGTACAACTACATCGACACGCAGACCAAGTTCTACGTGGTGCCGTGGTTCGGGCTCGCGGGCATGGTGCTGACCTTCTTCTTCCTGCCGGACACGACGGGGCTGGACCTGAAGGAGCAGGAGCGGCGGTGGAAGTACATCCGCGAGGGCCGCCAGGCCGACTACCACGGCGTGGCGGTGCACCCGAAGCACCTGAGCCTGTGGGAGCGGATGCGCGGCACGGGCCGGTGGTACGACCCGGAGGCGGACTTCAAGGCCAAGGTCGTGGACATGCGCGAGGAGTGGACCGAGAAGCAGGAGCAGCGCAAGCGCGCCGAGGTCGAGGGCGGCGTCGTCGAGAGCGACGACGAGTACAGCCAGGGCATCCATGATCACTTCGCGGCGACGGCGACGCCGGCGAATGGGGAGAAGTCGGGGGGCGAGACGCAGCCGGGGACGCCGAGGAGGGCGGAGGGCGTGTTGACGGGGGAGGCGCCGTCGGGTGAGGAGGGCAGGTCGTAGGGGTGGAGACCGGGCATCTGAAGAGGAAGAGGAAGAGGGAGGGCATTGCATTGTTTGGTGTTCTGAGACGGGATCGAAATCGGATACAGACGGCAGAAGAAGCCGGCACAAAACTTTTATTGGATATTATATTGCGGGATGGCACGACACCGTGGAGCTCAGCGAGTTTTTTGCGATCGAGGAAGTTCAGAGGGACGGGCGGGCGGAGGAGCATAGCATCATTAAATTAGCATCATTACCCACCTCCTCCTATTATCTATACTAGTAACTGCGTCATGGCGGACGGATGAAATCAACAAACATCTACGGACACCTAAAATCAAACCCCAGCTCCATTCTTGCCTGCCTTGTCCGTCTGCTGCCTAGGCTTCCCTGTTTGTGCTCGCGTGCTGTGCTATGCTGTGCTTCTGTTTTCGTACGGCGCATGCTACAGAAACTACAATAGCCGACCGCTACCCAACCAGTCTAGCTCCTTTAGCTCAGTGGTAGAGCGGAAGATTGCAGATCTTCAGGTCGATCGTTCGAACCGGTCAGGGAGCTCAACCAACCAACCGTTTCTTCTTATTTTTATTTTTCTACTTTATTTTTGGAAATCATTTCAGGCCTCTCTCTCTCTCTCTCTGCCCGATTTTTCGTCTCTCTACTTGCGCGAGAGGCGAGCGTGGGTGAGACGTCGCCCGTTTGTGCTTTGCCCTAAGCGAGGAGAGGTGATGCAGGACGTGGGCGATAGATAGATAGATCGATCGATCATAGCGCACAGCACGCAGCCGCGACCGGAGAGGAAAAGACAGAAGGAAGGAAGGAAGTGAGCGCGCAGAGAGCCCGAAGTGATGATGGATTTTGTGCTTAGACGACTGACTGTCTGACAGAAGAAAAACCAATTATACATTTATGCGCCTGCGTGCGCGTGCACGCATGTGCTGCCCAGCGAATAACCCAAACGCGTCCGGCCCGTCTATGATATCATTTCAGCCTCCTTCACACCCTACACTCTGCACTGCATCCTCTCTATAAATTTCAATCCCTCTCTATTCATTCCCCGCCCTCCAGCGCAGCTAATCCAAGAAAACTCCCCCGTCCGCCCTCCCCGGACGATTCCGATAATATACACCACACCCCCCCTCGCTCATCAATCATACCTCCTCATCGCTCTCCTCCCCCAACAGCTCCCCTTCATCCTCATCCACAGCCTCATAGTCCGCCGTCCTCGCGAAGCTCCCCCTGGTCGTGAACCTCTTGTTCCTCCGGAAGAGACTCACTACCCAGCCCCACACGCTCGCCATGACTGCCGGCGCCGCGATGATCACCGCGCCCACGGCCGCGATGGCCAGGACGGGGTATTTGATGTAAGGAGCTTGGTCGTCGAATGTCGCTGTTGTCGTCATCATCAGCATCACGTCCTTAAAGTTACAGTGGATAAAATGGAAAGGATCGGACTCACGCTGCTGGCCTAATCTGATCTGTCCAAAATTCCCCTTCCAGTTCCTCCACACCCACCATCCGACCGCGCCAGCCGTCCCAACGCTGAAGACCACGATCAAGAAGATCCAGACACCGCCTAAGCCGTGCTTCTCCTCGAACTCGCCTTCCTTGCCTGGACAAGGCTTCGCAACGATCTTATCCATCTCCTTGCCTCCCTCACACGTGCTCAGAGGAATCTTGCGGTATCCAGTCGGTTCGAAATACTCCACCTGGCCCGGATTATCAATGCACTCCTGCACCTTGTTCGCCGGCTCGAGACCAGGGACAAGCAGACACTCGCCGCCGGGGAGGGCTTGGTAGTTGTAGTCACACTCGTAGTCCTGGCGCGTGCAAGTGCAGTTCGACGCGATATTATGCAGCGCCTCGATGATCCTGTCGTTATAGCAGTCCGCCCCCAGTTTCTTGCGGTGGTACTGCGCCACGTGTCCGAAGAGGCAGTCGGTATTCTGGGTCGGGTGACGCGGCGACCAGAGGTAGTAGTCCTCGTTCTCGTCCTTCGTCTCGTCGAGCACGCACTGACGGTCCGTGAGGCCCGAGAAATCGAGGTTGATGGCCATGACTATATTGTCGCCGTCCTTGGTCCACAGAAGGAAATTGCGTGAATTGTCTGAAGGAAGCGTGGTGATGTCCTGCACGTCCAGTTTCGGCTCAGAGAATTTGTATTCCGTCCAGGTCGCGCCTTCGTCGTTGGAGTAGTAGACCACGTTTGTGGGTTCGCGGTCGTTGACGAGCACGATGATGGAGCCTTGATCTCCGTATTCCCACATATAGCTGCCTTTCTTCACATGTCTCCAGGAGATGCCCGCGTCACTGGTAATAAATGTGTCGCTCTTGGCGAACGGCTCCAGGCTGTCGCCTACGTTGCCGACAGCGAGCATCATTCCTACGGCACTAGGCGAGGAGTAGGTGTGAGACTTGTCCATGCGTTCAGTATAGCCGTGTATATTGAGAGAGCACTTTTCAAGATCTTTCCCGCAAGAAAATTTGTTGCCATCAATATCCGTAGCAGGCGGTGCAATATAGCGCCATTCAGCTCCATCGTTATGTGTAATCATTGTTCGGAGGTTCTTCTTTCCATCCTTAGACAGAGTCTTGTAGTTCGTAATGACGTTGGCTAAAGCAACACCTTCGAGCTTAGACATTTTCTCGAAGTCGACGTAGCCGACGTGGTCACGATTAACGCCATTCAAACTGAGCACGTAAGACGTGCCATTAGAGTTACTCTTGATGATGCCGCCGTATTCCAAGCCATCTGACGTGTCAACGGTGACGTGCAAGAAGATTGCATGTGTAGAGCTGTCAAGAACGGTGTATCCATGTTGATGCGGCACTTGGAAATTCGATGGGAATAGAGCTTTGGCGAAAGTCTTTCCATCAACACTAGCCTCAACTGCCAAGTTCTGCTTGTCATCTTTGACAGCTACAACGATATATTCCGACATAGTAGCAAAGTCTTCAATATCATCAAAGTGTGTCACTGAATCTTCGAAAAAGTCAGTGCTAGCCACAAGCTTCCATGGATTGTTGGTGGTATCAGATGATTCTTTTGATCGAATTTCGCAGAAGATGAGCTTTTCGCCTTCCTTCTGCTTAGCAGTCTGCTCTTCGTAGATAAATGCGCATTTTCTGACGTAGCGAGCTAATGTCTTCCAGCTATCACCACGATCCAGAGAGATAGATGCTACAGCATGACATTCATCGCCGCCCTTTGAGCAGGACTCTCCAGTCCAGATGATCCAATCCTTTTTCGTAGGATGGAAACTCATGGGTGCAGCAAGTTTCCAATTCGCTGGATACGGTACCTTGACTTCGAATTTCTGAATATCGTCGCCGCGATTGAGCGAGTAATAAACATGGTCGTTCTCGGCGATAAAGAAGACTCTGTCGTTGAGATATTTGTGGCGGACAATATATTGGATCTTGACATCAGTCAAAATCTCTTTCCAATTTTTGCCATGGTCGTGAGACAAGAATACTCCCTTCTCTGTCTGAGCAATAACAGTCTCATCATCACCAGAACTGGTCTCCGTGCGCTCAAAGTACAAGTGATCATAGAGTATCTTTCCCTTGAGGTTTTGTATAGCATGCGTAACTTTTCCGCTAGCTGGAGGCGCAACAGTATCACTGCATGGCTTCGATACCAACTCATCCTTCGCTCCGGATTTAGGCGGCACGCATTCGTCTCCCGGAATCAGACGCCATCCTGACGATGCCATGAAAGTATCATCTGGCTTCTTGCAAGCTCCCTCGGGTACTATAAGAGGCCCTTGTTGAACGCACTCTTTCCGATCCTCACTCCTGACAAAGTTGAAATCACACTCATAGTCAATATCCGAGCACTCACACTTTTCAAATTCTGGCGTGGGATCAACAAAATCTTTCTTCATGAAACAATCGGCATCGGCCTTTCGCCTCTGGAAGAACTGCTTATGTCCCATCAAGCACGTTGGCTTTCCCTCCGCGTCGACGCGAGCGTACCATTGCTCGAGATCCTTGGCTTCGCACTTCCTCTCATTCATGCCCTCGAAATCGATAGACATGATGTAATATTCTTCCATATCCTTTGGCCTCGTGGTAGCAACGAGTAGAAATTTCAAGCTCGTAGAATCCAGGGTCGTGGTCAAGACATAAGGAGAAACCTTTTCGGGAAGCTCCATTTCCTTCCAGTTTCGTCCACGGTCAAGAGAGTAGCTTATCTTGTCAGTCACGGTATCCTTGATTGCGACAAGAATAGACCCCGAGTCACCAAACTCGTACTTATGAGGTCCTGTCAATGCCTTGTTCCAAGTAAGACCGGCATCTTCTGAGACGTAGAGATCACCATCCTCATACTCTTTCAAGTACTTTCCGGTATTTCCGACACCCATGAGCAGCCCAGGTGCTAAACTTGAGAAGATCCTTCCGGAATTAGAGGCATCAGTGACAGAATGAATATGCAATTCTTTGTCACCAGCCTTCAGCCCTTCCCATGTCCGACCATCATCGAAACTGATCTGGCTTTTGACTCTCTTGTCCTTGGAAGCAGATTGCTCAACTTCCTCCCAGTTATCAACAGTATTGACGAGAGCAATCCCTTGAATGCCAGCGACTTTCTCGAAGTCCACATTGCCATGCGAATTGCGGTTGGTATGCTCGATGTTACGAGTAAAGTAAGTGCCATTTGAGTTACTGCTCAGCAGAACTCCCATAGGATTGCTTGGCTTCGTCGTCATAACGTCGATTTGAATGCTATAATTCGTGGATTCCAGAATCGTGTATGCCTCTTCCACCAGCTTATGGTCATGCGGAAAGATAGCACGATGCCACTTCAGGGTATCATATGTAACGTAGAGCGCCATCTCATCCGTCTTGTCAGCGACGCTGGCAGCCAGGATATAGCTCTTCACCGCAGCGATTTTGGCAACTCCGGTCACTGTTCGGCCTTCTTCGAGAGCTGGCTCGAATTCGTCCTGGAAAAAGCTATCGGAGAGCATGAGCCGGTAATCCTTCTTCCAAGGCGTGTATTTCCCTTTCGCGATACACAGGATCCTGTTATCATCGACGTCTGATTGCCTTTCTGCAAATAATTCGGTTCCCTTGGCCCATTGGCATCCAGAAGTACTATCCCGTAACGCTTTCGCATCCGTCTTGAAGCCATCGAGAGTATACATCGACGTCTGCTCGCAATAAAGTCCCATCATACAGTCTTGCGCATTCAGGATAATCTTATCCGGATTTCCAGCATGGAAGCTCAACGGAGCATCCGTACGCATATCCGGGCTGCTATCGGTCCAAAATTCCTTCCAGCTCTCGCCGCGATCCTCTGTGCGGTAATGCGTCATGTCCTCTGTCAGCACATACGCCCTCGTCTTGTCGAACGGATGCATTATCAAGCTCCATGCCGCGCCGTCCGGAATATCTTTGATCTTCGCCCAGGAAGCTCCTGCGTCAGGGGACCGGTAGATGGCATCCTCGACGTAGTCTTGCATCAGGATCACATCGGAATCATCGAAATATCGCAAGTCGTACGGCGAATGCACGAACTTATTCGAAGTGACACTTGGCGCATCTTTCGCGGCATAGGAACGGCCATACAGCAGAGTTGTCAAGAGGAGGCTCCGCCAGCTCAGGGCGGCTTCTGAGACTCTTAGCCTCATGATTGCAAGTTGTTCCGTAAGAGTTGGAGCATCAAGGTCTGTTCAAGCTCATCGAGCTGCTGCAATGCGGGAATGGATGCTCTGTTCGAAGTCAATGCGAATTCGACAAGAATTTCGTAGCTATCGTAAGGTTGGGAGTTGCGAGAAATGCTTGCGTGGCTTCTCAGTTTTGGATGGAGAGCGCAGCTTGCTATGCGTACAGCTGTAGGTAGGTAGATAGGTACCCAGGTACCTAGGTACCTAGGTACTCTGTGTAGAAAGCACAGCTGGATGGATCAACAGGGTACCGAATGCGAACGGGCCTGAGCCACCCGCTTAGGGTAGCCTTTTTGACGCGGCACAGCCACATCTCCCTCGCCTCTGGCGCTCAGGTCAGCGGCTGAAAGCATCCTGATATGATATGATTGCTGGATCCCCTGGAATATTGCTGGGGGAACATCGCTGGGGAACAGACGGGGTCAATTAAAAGGGAGGAAGCATTTTCACGAAATCCTCAATGTCGGAAAGCTGTAGTACATCAAAACTTCATGCATTGAGTTACAGATGCATGCCAATCGATTGATCATACGTCGCCAAACGCCCGCTACTCTACTCAAATACCCATATTCATTTCCCTCTCAATCGTCTCCCTAACCAGCCGTTCCCTCTCCTCCAACGTCTCCTGCCTCGTTTGCTGTTGTCCTTCGACACCCTTGCCATAGCTCTGTCGCTGATGCATTACCGTCCTTGGCGTTGCAGGCATATCATCCCTTTCGACACTCGGCACAATCTTCTCGGGTCTCTCGTCATTCATCTCTCTCTCGTCTTCATCTGTTTCCTCTCCGTCATCCTTCTCCGCCCTCTCCTCACTGCGAATGATTCCCTCACGCTTTCTTTTCTTATATACACGAGGCTTATCCCGCTTTCCCATCCACTGCCCCGTCCTAAACCTCTTATCCCTCGTGCCATTAGCCGTTAATGGGCATCCATCAACGTCAAACCCTCGTGACTGTCCTCTGGCCTTTTTCTCAACATCTTTCTCAGCTTCCGACTTTTTGTCCTTTTTCGGCGTCGACTTTGGCCGCTCCGGCGCCAAAGCCACGTTCTTCTGAGCAGAGGCCATTATGTATGCTTGGGACCGACGATCCCCGCCACGACCTTTCTTCTTTTTGGGCTCGAGGGAAGGGGCCTCTTTGCTGGATCCAATAGTAGGGGCATCGCATCGGTCCTTGTTCGGAGGAGTAGCAGGACGCTTGTTTTGTGGTTGATCACGTTGAATCGGGGTTGACGCTACAGGAGAAGCATCTCTTGTGGTAGGACTAGAACGAGCGTGGATACCAGAGATTGCCGAGAGCCGTTTGTTCGCCGGCTTTGGGAGTTGGGCAGAATCGTCCCCAGAGTCTACATAAGTTGTGCCGCCGAAATCATCCACATCTGCTTCGGGACGTTCCGGTGAGTTCTTTGGCAGCTGAACATTCGAAAGCCGGGAAGGCTTGCGAGCAAGGGAGCCTGATCGCACTCTCAACGCTGGCGGACCAAGGATATCTTCGCCGGATATTCGTCTTCGTTTCGAGCTCTCAGCTTCTGATGGAGTAGCACCGAGCGTGCGCTTTTCTATCCCGGCAACAGTGCGTTGTAATGTCTCCACAAGAGGTTTTACATAGGCCGGAGACTCATGAGGACGACGTGGCGTTGGGGGTGCTGGAGTGCCGCGAACACGAGATTCCACCGGCAAACCAGCCTCTTTGGCATCATCTTCAAACCGCTTCAGTCTACTCTTCAATAACTGCACCTCAAGTTTCAGAGGATCAAATTCGCTGACTTTATGACTGATTTTGGCGATGCTTTCTGTCATTAGGTCAACGTCCTCGAAGGACAGAGATCCTTCTGTAGCGCGTCGATCAAATCCGGAATCGTCCATTTCATCACGCAATGAGGATACTGATGAGCGAATCTCATCCATTTCGATGTTCGTTGGCCGCATACTAAGTTCTTTCCGGACCATGGTCATGAAGTCTTTGAAGCTACGCATATCCTTTTCGATTTTGCTGACGGAAGCGGATATTCGATCGATATCCTTTTTCTGCGTATCAATTGCTCCTTCTGCCCATTCTGCAAAGTGTACCAGATTTTGAAGTCGATCGGCATCGTCAAGAGGCGGCGAAAGACCCATTTCATCCCCTGGCAGGCTGTTGTCGTGGCCATTTACTCCAGTGGCTTTATCTTGACCGTCATCGGCGTTAGCATCTTTTTTGAGAGTATACGCATGCCTGATGGTCGGCGTAGATGGTTTCCCTGTTCGTCGAGAGACAACCGACATCTTATTAAGACGAAGAATAATTTGATCCTTTCTCAATATGTGCCCAGGTGGAGCATCCTGGCACCTCAATCCTAGACATTCTCCACATCCTTTGCACAACAGGTCCTGCAGATAGCTAAACAAGTCAGCAAGAGATCAACGGCGGCATTGAGGCTAAGCTTGGGGGCGCGTCTGTTGAAGATTGCAATTATCAAGAATTGTGCTCACCTATCCTCGATAACACTATCCAACGGGGCTATTCGCACGACCTCAGATAGAGTGAGGCCAATGTTCCAGTCCTTCTGCCTTGAACTCACTGGACTGAAATGCCCCTTGCCGAGTTTGTTCCATTGATTCTCGAAGTCGCCAATGTATTCCTCGCACTTGGCGCAAGAGCATGACACCACGTCCATGTTGTCTTCCTTCGAGTGCACCCCGCGCAGAAGCCCAAATGATTCTTTGCAGAGATATGTGGCAACACCTAATGACACGTTTGCCTTTCCGGTGGGTTATAATGATTTGATTTCAGCCTGCTTTTATAATATTATTAGCGATTCGATAATCAGAAAGAAAATGGATGCGCCCTACACATGCAGCATGTAGAGCTATTTGTGGCAATTATCGCTCTAAACTTGGGCGCAAAAGGGATGCAGTCGATCGCACGCCAGCCAACTCAGGAAGTGGACGAGTAGTCTGCAGTGGCTGCGCAAATTAGTCTTTGAGTTCGATATAGTGCCGTACTCCAATGCCAATAGTGCTGTCAAGAGCCGTTGCGTAATCGTGCTGTATAGAGAGAAATGGGGCCTCCTCTGTAATTGAACGCGTCTGTGGCGCGTCGTCGGGGGGTTTAAAAGTGGCAGCAGGCATGGAGGGAGGAGCCCAATACGACCTCGCACGTGCCCGCCACTTCAATACTCCAAGCTCACCGCCTAGCGGCAGAATGGAACCATGCCTTGCGATAACTTTCGTCTTGGCTGAACAGCAGCTTCTCGATCAAGTCAACAGTCGTGTTTTACTTTGTCGGCTTTCTTTCTCTACGATGACACACCATGACGAGTCACATAGAGATGGACATGACCATGGATCATCGGAGAAGCACGGTTCAGATCGATCGCATCACGACTCACGACGAAATAAGAGGAAACGCGACCACCGCGAAAGCATGGACTCGAATTTAGACGGCATAGGTCGAACAGTTGCGCTACTGAAACAGCCCGATTTACCAGTGTTCAACTTAGTCGCCAAAGGTACATCGAAGGAAGATAACAAAGATGCAGAGAAGAAGAAAGAAGGAGACGGTGAAGGTTGGCAGACCGTCGGCGAACGCCCGGCCAAGAAGGCAAAGAAGATTCCCAAAGCCGACTCCTCAAACTACCCATCGATCACGTTCTCGACGGAATCAAGATTGCAATCTCAAATCAAAATCAGCGATCTTCAAAATCTAGTGTTATATATCCTCGCAGACGGATCTGGCCCACAATGGATTTCTGTTCGCCATCGCCCACAGGTAAGAAAAGTTGTGGTGTTAATGGTACCGGGCCTGGAAAAAGATATGTTCTCACTGAAAGATTTGGAAGACGTTGAGGGCAGTGTTGGAAATGAAGCAGAGGGCACCAAAAGAGGAGGCAATGGAGATGGGAGATATACATCACCAGATGAATACTATCCTGTTAAGCTGTCGTCAGAGAAGCTACCCTCCCACTTGGCACAATTTGCAGATATGTTCGAGCATCTCTGGCCGGTCAAAACGCCAGGAGACGACAAATACAGCAAGATGCATTCGCCGCTACATGCGATGCTAACGGCACCCCTACCAAAGCCTCAAGACGAGAGGGACAAGAAGGGCGCAAAGGCCGCAAAAGAGCCACATGGATGGCAGAACAAGAGGACACGTATTACGGAATATATTACAACTGCAGAGGAGCTATTAGAGAACGATTATACCCTTCATCATGCAGTTTATGGCCAAGAGCACGATAAAAGGTATTTAGCAGAGTCAAGAGTAAAAGCTGGAACCACGGCCGCGGACGGTTGGGTTGATACCCTCGTCGATCATTGGGACCACGGGTCGCCCCCTGAGGCTGAAATTGAGCAAGGGAGTCTCACTGCTGGCCGTAATATCCTCGCTATGGATTGTGAGATGTGTATGACGGGAGAACGAGAGTTCTCCCTGACGCGTATAAGTCTTGTGGGATGGGATGGATCCGTTGTTCTTGATGAGCTTGTCAAGCCAGACAAGCCTATCATAGACTATGTCACACGATTCTCAGGAATCACAGAAGAGATGCTCAAGCCAGTCACAACCACCCTTCGCGATATCCAACAAAAGCTTCTCAAGCTTCTAACTCCACGTACCATTCTCATCGGTCATTCGCTCAACTCCGACCTCACGGCTCTCAAGTTAACACATCCTTTTATTATTGACACAGCGCTCATCTATCCGCATCCCCGAGGTCCACCACTCAAGTCATCGCTAAAATACCTCGCACAGAAGTATCTCAACCGCGAGATTCAGAAAGGAGGCGGAGCCACAGGTCCAGGAGCAGGCCATGACTCGATCGAAGACTCGCGGACTTGCCTTGACCTTGTGAAACAGAAATGCGAGAAGGGCCCACAATGGGGAACTGGTGAACTGGCGGCCGAAAATATCTTTAAGCGCCTTGCACGGACAGGTGTGCGGTATAAGAATCAGGGCGGAATGGCAGTTGCTGGCGAATCGGGCGGCAAGAGTTCAGCGGCTGTAGATTGGGGAGATCCACATAGAGGGGTTGGTGCTGCAGCGAATGTAGTCATTGGATGCAAGAGCGACGAGGAAGTTACTACTGGGGTTATACGAGCGGTCAACGGCGATGAAGATGGTCGCGAGGTCCCTGGTGGAGGAGTAGACTTCGTGTGGGCTCGATTCCGCGAGCTGGAGGCGCTCAAAGGATGGTGGAATAACAACAGACAAGTTGCTGCTGCTGTTCTGGAGACACCGGTTCCCGATCCGACCGTTACCGATGAGCATGCGACTCCTGCAGTGGATGCCGTTGTCGATCCTATCCGGGCTGACAAGGAGGCTGCGTCGCGACTTGAGTCTCTGTCTAGATCCGTCTCGCCCGAGCCATCTCCACTGCCACTCAGTGAGGCTACTGCTGCTCTGGCGGCACGCATCCACTCCATCTACAGCGCTCTTCCGCCGTGTACTGCCTTTATTGTGTATAGCGGCTCGGGTGATCCTCGCGAGATGTCGAGGTTACAGAGCATGCAGCAAACATTCAAGCGCGAGTTCAAGGTTAAGAAGTGGGATCAGCTCAGTGTGAAGTGGACTGATGTGGAGGAGCAGGCGTTAAAGAGGGCCGCAAGAGAGGCAAGAAACGGGATTGGATTTGTGGCTGTCAAGTGAGTTTGAGTTCGGAGTTTGGATACATCATGAAGCATGGTGGACGCATACCTAGCCATCCATCTGTACTATAAGGATTCATCAGGACATGAACATGAATGGAACGACAGAGAGTGTCACGTGTTCCCATTTGTCGTACATCACTGTATCATGTCATGTGCTGCAGTGTGTGAAACAGGCTAAAGACAAAGACACGGTGGGGGAGCTCTGGTGATTCCATGGTAAGGACTCAAGAGAGGGGTCACGCAACACTTCTTAGGGCTTCTAATTACTGCATACCTAGGTACTTGGCTTCAGATGAGTCGTCGAACCATTATTTCGAGGGCATAGCATAGGCATAGGCATAGCATAGGCACAGGCACATTCCTAAACTTCCACCCTTTCTTTACCCTTCACTATTGCAACCATAGAGCATACTTAGGTTGGTATGTATATTGTTAGCCAAGACAAGCTTATGGTGGGGTTCTCCACTTAACCCATCGCCCTCACTGATTAACAAGGGTGCCCTATCGCAATCGCAATCGCCAGCGCCAGTAACACCGCCCATCACCGCCCATCACTGCCCGCTCTTCCTACTCGATCACAGCCCTGCATTTCAAGACAAAGACATCGCAGAAGGGGAGCGGTCAACTGTGGCCTCTTCCGGAAACACACTGCTTCCATCAATACAACCATCCAAGGGCAACTTTCGAAAGCCAACAATACTATATCTGTAAAGCAGGAGCCTTGATCTGGCCTTTAGAACTGATCCGCGAGTGTATTGCGAGTTATCACATACCCATATCTCGCGATGGCGTCCTCAAGACAAGGTCAACATGGCCGTCGTCACGAAGACGATATCCGCTCCAACCAACGTACCAGCCGCACTCGGGACAACATGGCATACTCGAATGATGGCGCGCAACGTTTGCGCAATGAAGGTATTGATTCCTATCAACCACTTATCCTACTCAAAGAAGCCAGCTAACAGCGAACCCCAAGCAGAATCCTGGGTCGAGATCTCCTCCCAACCATCTTCTTCCTCCTTATCCTCTATCGACAATGAAGTTATAACAACCGGCCTTCGAGTACAAGCCCCAAATGTACGCCGCAGTCGCCGACATCCTGCTGCGTCGGCATCCCGAGTCTCACAGGTCGCGCGCCATCGAAGCACAAGCAGCCAGGATGAATACGATGAATCTGAATCATCCTCCGACGATCGACTTCTCACGAGCTCTAATGAGAATATGCCACCCTTGGGCCGTGTCTCTCCTAGACTACAGATGACGCAAGACATCCACTTCCCGTCTCCCTCGTCAGAAGACGAGGACGACGAAGACGAAGATGGGACAGCTCTTGGCGTTGCAGCACCTGTATTTACACCACAACCAAATGCCTTCTCCCATCCGCCAACTCAACCCCATACGACTCCTCGTAGCTCATACTTCCCCCTTCGGTATCCTCGATCAACGCATCCCTCCCATCGCGCCGCCAACGAAGCCGACCTTCGCGCCTCTCTCACGACTCTCTTGTCATGCGCTCGAGCAGCACGCTCCTTGCCCAAGAGCTCCTCTCCATCAATCCAGGCCCCAGGCATTACGAGAAACGAGTTTCAAGGCCTGAGGCTCATTCCAGAATCCGAACTGATGGGCACCGCACCGCCTCCCTCAGCCTCTCCCAACTGTGGACCGGGACTGGCTGCGCGAAGTCCCAGCGCGAGAGCCAGAAGCAGCGCCACGGTCTCGTCGCAGGAGGACGAAAAGGAGCGTGCGAAGCGGAAGGCCGGGGCCCAGGGACGAGCGATGAAGAAGAAGAAGATGTCTGTGCAGGACGTGCAGCGAGAGCAGGCGCAGCAGATGCTGAGTCCCACGCTTCTGACCTGGCTTGTCAGCGCTGGTGTCGTGGTCTTCGTGTCTGTCGTGGGCTTTGGGGCTGGATATGCGATGGGCTATGAATCTGGGAAGCAGGAGGGAGAGATTCTGAAGGGGTGCGGCAGAGAGATGACGGTCCCGAGGGTAAAGAGATTTAGGTGGAGTGGTAGAAGTGGTATTACCGCTTGAAGCCTACACGACGAAGCCTACATGAGACGATGTTGCTGGAAATGAGAAATGAGAAATATGACGGACGTATAGGGGCAAAAGATGATGCGTTTGGGATGAGCTGGATGAGGATCTAATTTGGAATAATGGGCGAGGTATCTAGATGATTTCATGTTCGACGAACGATTCTCCCGGAAACTGCTGCAGGCGTTGAGTCAAGATTTCTTGTTTGGTTTATGCAGGAGCATCCTTAATCGGGGTGTGGCCCGGTCTGCCGGTCCTTTGAGAATAAAACACATACAATAGCACTGTTGCCTACCACTGCCGTCCACGCGTGGAAACAGGCATTGCCCGAGTAAGAATTATAATTCCTCTTCCATCATTGTGACGAGCTTAAGAGTCTCAGCTCCCCGCACGCGTTCAGCAGTCGTTATTGCCACGTGATCTGATGTGCTTGACAGCAATGCTCCGCTCACATCCCGACCGTGTTTCATCACGCGCATCGATGAGAGAAATGAATGGCGTCTACTCTGAGATCAGCAAAACACCATCGATCTACTGTAGTCTGTCGTGTGGTGATGTGAAGCGGAAGTGTAAATGCAAGTTGGCCGCTGACCAACGGGCTGTCAAGCGGCATGCTGCAACGGGCCTAAGTCGACGGACGACGGCGACGCTGCGAGGAGAGCTCCAGCGAAGCAGGCTCGCGCGGCTCCTTGCGATCGAGAGGCGGTCGAGGCCATGGAGTGGATGAAGATGTGAGGAAAGTCGAATGATGGATTTGCTGCTCCAGATGGTCGACGAGATGCTTAGCTTGTTATATATCGAATCAAGAAACTAACAATCGGCCGGATGGTGTAGTTGGTTATCACGTGTCCTTAACATGTCACACGACTTGTTCGGACAAGGTCCTGGGATCGAACCCCAGTCTGGTCAATCATTTTGTTTTGTTTTGGCCTCTTCTCATGGGATCTCGCAGGCTACATACAGGCTCCAGTCCAGCGCCGTTTTTCGAACGTGCATTTGTCAACAGAGGACTGAAGCATCGTTTTGCATTTTTGGCGCTTTGGGAATGAGTGAATGTCTTCCCAGTTGGAGGAAGCGAGCTCGGCACGTCTCCAGCGCCCTGTTCTGCCACGCCGATTTTGACGCTTTCGCTGGGCGCTCTATTCTAAGACAAGACGGGCAGAGGGCAGAGGACCAGGACGGATAGAACACCGGTGAGTTCCTCTCTAACGAACGATCAACCATTCGCTCAGGCTCCACACCAGGAGTTCCAGTTCCAACGGCGAGAAGAGCCGGCGTGATGCTCCCTCCACTGCCTCTCCGTCTCCAGGAGTCTGCAAATCATGCATCGCGTGCTTCCCTCAATCGAGATACGTCGCGCTCTGTTGGAATGCTATTTTAGACTCTTCCATCCCCTCCGGCCTGTGATGCTTGCTTCTGAGCCTCGACAGTTGTCTGAGGCACCATGTGTTGCTGAATATCAAGCCGATCCCGCGCCTCCGATCAAGCGGATGTGGATGGGCGGGATGTGTATCCGTGAATTAGGGGAACGGGCGATCATCTGAGACGTATACATCCAAGCCCAAAACCATCGGTGTTTTCGTACGGAAGCTATTCCTGCTCCAGCTGGGCTAAATAATGAGGCGCTTTGGCGACACTATACTACTATGACTATCACGATTTATGTACCACAGCAACTTATAGAGAGCCAAACTCATTGATATCCTGCTTTCATTTCATTGAAAGACACTACCCTAAGATGCCAGTCTATAACTCCATCCATAGTCTAGCTCCCCCCAGTGATCCACTTTGTTCCACCGCCAGCAGAGCACCAGTCTCATTTTGTCTGCAAAGCGTGCCCATCCATCTACCCGCTCTGGTATCATATCGCATAACTCCGCCATAATCATTCATAAACGCCATATCCCGGCTTGGGCTTCACAGTCTCTCTCCGCCTTGCCGTCCCGACGTATCGATCGAGATGACATGATGCAAAACAAATCGCCAAACCGCGAGACAAAAAAGGAAATCGTAGTAGTACATGCACCTAGCCGTCGCTGCTATCAGCAGGACCCAACAATCAAAACCTTTGCCTATGCCGCCCCTCCTTTGCCATTGTCCTTCTCCCTCTCATTCTTCGCCTTCAATTCCGACGCGTACTTTGCCTCGCAAAATGCACTCTCCTCCCACTCGCAGAAGCGGTCGAGTTCATCCCTGAGCGTTCCCGGCGCCATCAGAGCAAAGAACTGTCCCTCCTTTCTTGGTTCCTTGCTCTCGCCCCAGAAGCACTCGAAGCGGAATCGGACGAACTGCGTCGCATTCGAGTCTTGTGTCCAGACATCAACTATATCACCGTGCTGCAACTTGCCCCAATACATTGATGGCTTCTGTGGCAGGCGGCAATCGTGGCTTGGTATCTTGACGCCGTTGACTTTGATGCCTTGACTGGCCTTGGTGGCAATGTAGAATGCATGCTTATTGTTCTTGTCGGTTGGCGGGCCAGAACATGGCTTCAGACCTGGCTGCCAGAGAATGAGCTTGATGCCATACTTTGGGACACGGCTGTCTTTCAAGTCGGCATGGCGGAGCTTATTTTCGGCACCACGTCCCCATGTGGTGAGGACGGAAGTGGCATTGAGGGTGACATTTGGCAGAACGGAATCCGTGGTGCCGATGAGCTTGGCAAGGATGCGGTCGGGTACTTGGAAGACGCCGTTGTTCAAGACGGGCTTGGAGACGGGCTTTGGAGCACCATTGCTGGACTTGGAGAATTCAGGGAGATATTGGCAGATTTCTGCTGACGGAACGCCATTGATCCAGCTTCCTGTCGGAACAACACTTCCACCCTCGCTTAGTCCACGTTCATCTCTATTCAGCTGTGCCGGGACGCCAGATGTCGGTTCCGATTGAGCACGAGATGGAGGCTCTGGTGTAGCTGAGGCACTTCTCGTATAAGGACCCACAATCGTTTCAAAGACGCTTTCACCGTGTTTGAATTCCTCGCCGGCCAACTTTGCCAGCGCCTTTGCCTCTTGATATTCAGCAGTAGTCATGACGGGATAGTTGAGATGATGAGTAGATCTATCTCTGGCATCCCAGAAGACGGTCTTGGAGAGCTCCATGTCGAGTCCACGTGATGACTTGGTCCGCTTGGCCAACGGTTCATCATCGCTAGTGGGATCGCGCTGACGGCGGAGACTCTTCATTGACTCTCTGAAATCTGGAGTTGGAGTCATGGCGGCTGGTTGAGCAATTGTGACAGCGGACTGGGTAGTTGCGACAACTGGCTGGAGAGCTGGCTGAGGATCTGGTTGAGGAGATGGTGCGCTAGGTTGAGTTGGAGAAGGTGAGTTCATCGCCAAATTGCCAACCATCGATTCTGCGCCCATCAAACTTGGAGCAATTACAATGCCCAGTGTTGGAGAAGATGGCATGTTCTTGTGCTCTTCTGGCGGTGTAATTTCGCCTTGTGATGAATCGTTGCTCGCCATGTTGTAGTCTCTAGCCCCAACTTTGACGAATGAAGAAGGAGCAGTCTGATCGATGTTACTGTTGGTGAGTTGACTTGGTGAAGTTGAAAGAGGAAGGTTCAATTGATGTTGAGGTATAACTCCGGAGCTGCCCAAAGCAGACGCATTTACTTCCCCAAATAAGCGATGATTTATGGTTGATGAGTCGTGAGTGAGTTTGACATTGTCGCCGCTCGAGCTGCTGTCACCGCTGATGAAGCTGCTGGGAATCTCAAGATCTTTAGCGGCAATAATAGCATTTATGAGATCAACCTCGTCGCTAGTGCCGAATGAATCTTTATTCTCCTCAGCAATGCTCAACTGCGAGGCACTCTGTTCCAACTCATACTGCTCTCCCTGGCCGATCATGTCAACTTCCTCAATGCTTCTATCCAATGAGACTTCAACACTTCCGTCTCTTAACCATCGACTGTTCTCGAGCTCATCGATTGTTGGTCTATACTGTGGCTGCGTATGAAGCATTGATTTAATGAAATCAATTCCGTCTTGAGACACTTCAGCACGTTGCAACGGACGTACATCCAAAGCTCCAGTCATAATGCTAAGAAGTAGCTGCTGATAAGTCGTGCCACTCTTTGCTGGATAGGGTGGACTGCCGCTTAATGTATAGAATAGAACTCCAGCAAGAGACCATAGATCAACGCCTTGATCATATCGTTTCGACTTCTTGTCGATAACAGCTCTATTACGCGCACCAGAAGGGCTCTCAAAGTATGAGCTATATTCGGAGTAGACTTCTGGGGCGCAATAAAGAAGAGTACCACAAAAAGTGCGCATAAAGGTGTCGTCATTCTCGATTCTTTTTGACAAGCCAAAATCAGTCAGCTTGACATGGAATGGGTTGAAGCTTTGAACCAAGATATTATCTGGCTTGATATCGCGATGAGTGATGCCTTTGCCGTGCAAATACTTCAACGCTGATAGCATCTGGGTAGTCAACGATTTCGCAGAGAGCTCAACTAAATTTCCCCGAGCAGCTACAAGGTCACCAAGGTCTCCTTCTGGGACATAATCCATGATGATATAGAGGTGATCTTCCCAGTCAACGTGCTCAATATATTGAACAATATTTGGCTACTTGAGCATTAGTATCATCAATATGGATCTCTAGATCTTGAGCTAAACTTACATGTCTGATACTGCTCATAATCCTCATTTCTTGGTCAACCTTTTGGTCAAGAATACCATTCTTCACGAACCGACGCTTCTCAAGCTCTTTCGCAGCAAATGTTGTACCATCATATTTTGAAGTTATCATATACACAGTTGCAAAGGCTCCTTTGCCGATAACACAAGTCTTGTTATATTTCGCTCCGCCACGCCATTCCTTAGGACGCCTGCTTATTGGAATCTCGTCCGATCCAGGAGTATGGACGCCCTGGCCAGCGAATATATCCGGCTGCTATGGTCAGCATCAAGGAGAAAGTGTGAAGGGCAAAAACTTACAGCCTGTCCGACGGCTTGGGCATCCCTGTTCTGTCTAAGGAGTGTCATGCGAGAAAAGTAATCCCTAAGGTTTGAGGCAAATATATCCTCATACATACCCTCACGCTGGGGAATACGCACAACAAACCGGATGTCTTCGTCTGGTGGGGTCATAACCAAGCTAATAAGAGAGCCTTGAAGAAGCGTATATTTGTAGGGAGAGTCATTCTCCTTATCCTTAAACTTCAACAGTTTCCCCTCAACTACGGTACCATTGGTTGACTGATCTTCCAGCATAATGACACCGTTCGTAGTTATGAATATGCGGAAGTGGATATTACTAATCCTCTTAGCACCTTCAGATGAAGGATATTTGATAACAAAGTCGCAGCGCTGGGCGTTGCGACCGAAAGTATATCCAGCCAGCGGGTCCTTGAGCTTTGCGGACAGCCGAAGTGCAATATCGCGGGATACGATGCCATTGGCGGCAAGGTCGAAGGTTCCAGGGTCGGTAACAGTCCCTACTTCCCCTCGAACCTTGATTGGAACTGAAGCCCGGCTAACGGTATGTTCGGGAGTTTCTTCCCCAATATGTGCAGCAACTTTAATCGCTGCCATGGATGCGGGGTGGAGAATGCAGAAGATATCAGCTAGGTCGTCGTCTTCGAGGTCTGAAGCATGATCGCCGAGACGACGCGGGTCCATCACCAGCTGGGTAGCTTCATATCATTGTTAGCATATCTGCATGGAGTAATGATAGGCAATGATAGAAATATTGAAGAGCGAGTCACTTACCTGGCTGGGTAGCTTCGTCATCCATTATGAAGCGCTAAGCAGAAGCTTCGAAGATATTGTGTGAATGTGAATGTGGTGTTGCAAAGTTGAGAAGCTCGAGTATAGACGAAGTCTAAATATATGGATTTCTGCGGGGTGCGATGTCAACGAATTGTGCTAGGCAACGGCAGGCTCGACTGGCTAATGAATCTACACATGTAAATTCACTTCAAGAATCTCCGCCTATATCGTCAGGACGATACTGTTTACAACACAGTTGTATGCTCCCCATCCAAGTACTGTCCTGTCTCGTGCTTCACAGAGCTTCAAGGTTGTCTAAGCCTGTGCGGGAACAGGCTCCTATATGGTATGGCGTATTGTGGTATTTGATGGCTCATCAGAACGGCGGACAGTCTTTAAGGCAATGGTTCGCACAGTCGACAGTTCCTTCAGTCTGTAGGCTCCATGGACGCCTCACCTCATTATCTTGTCGTTTCCCTAGTAATGCACATCCATTAGCGATCAGGAAGCCTCACACTTCACAACTCCAGGGAAGGCACGGCACAAATAGAACATTCACATACACGCTCTCTCTCCCTTTGTCTCCTCTGTCTTTGTACCCAGAAGGGCACACCGAAGTGGGTGGTCCAGCACAAGGAGCTGTAAGGTCGGTCACAGGCAACAATGGCAGATGTCAACGGGCACGCGCTGCTATGGGGAATATTTATCGAGTTCACGTTGACTTGACTGCTGATTGAATGTCTCACAACAGATGTCGGAGCTTAGTTATTGCGATCCGACAATGGCAGCGTTCACATGGTAGTGGACTTGTACGGTTGTACCCTTAAGGTACGCTGTGTACCGTAGTATATACCCCTGAGGTGTGTGGGGAAAGGCGTGACTTTAGGCTTCGAGCAAACAAAGCACAGTAGGCATAAGGTAATACGACGGTAGATGGTAGACGGTAGACAGTAGACAGCCTACATAAATAGAGTTCTATATCACATAAGTTAGTATTAAACTTTTCATATTCCCTAATCCGTGAAGACTTTTCATGTAGTGTGCAAGCTAGGAGATGAGCGGCGCTCGCTGCGCAAGTGGGACATTATAAGGCTAAATCCACATACTAAGAATAAGTTTAATACTATAACATTGCTTTACTTGTAAAAAGGCTAAATGCTTTAAGAATGAAGCCTTGTTAATTCAATCCCCTAGCTTGCAACTAAACAGTAAAACCTAACCTCTTGAGACAGTCTTCACCTAGGAAGTAGTCCCTGGACGGAATAATGAAGCCCTTGACGATGTCGAGATCATGGACATCCAAGTAAGGGAACACAACGTGAGAGTGCTCACGGACCACAGAAAGGAAGGCCGCTCTCCTTCAAACAAATGATAAACGGATCAATTAGACATTTCTTCGCTCATTTCATGGAGACTAGACGAGAGAGTATGTATGCAAGCTAGGTGAAACATCAAACGCATCCTTCATCTCCATCCTCTAAGGTAGTGTCGCGTCTTTTCCTTTATTTCCCACAAGTAGAATCTGAAAGAGCTATGCCAAGTATGCCTTTTAGCGGTACAATTTCAGCTGTAACAGTATTTAGAAGAAGCGTGCAGGCTGTATTGAAATGTTTCATGCAGAATCTTTCTATGGATTGTGAGCTGAGCTGGCAATGGCAGCCTGCTCGTCAGCTCGGATTGGTGCGAAATACTGATGAGCCATTGCCTCCTTGGCCGTCAAACGTTCCTATGTAGAATATAAATATATCTACTAGATTGATCAGAAGTATACCTCGCTCACCTGATGATCATATCGAAGCACCTTATCCAAGAAATCGATAGCATCGTTGCCCACAAGTCTCTGATTTTCAGAGGTCACGAAGCTATGCCAACTTTTCTTTTGGTATATCTCTAGGACATCGTCATACTGTGCATCCAACTCAATTCCGTACTTGTCCAAGTAGTCGAACAGGTCTTCTGTGCCAAGAACTTTGGCGATCTTGACCAGTTGATCGGAGTTGCTTATGCCATAGAAGAACGGCTCCTTTCGGAAGATCATGGAGGCAAACATCACGCCTAGCGACCACATGTCCAAAGAGTAGTCATATCCTTGAAAGCCCACAAGCAACTCTGGAGCTTTGGAATACGGGCTCACCCTGACGTTGTATTGGGTCCCTTGGTGATAGAACTCGGCAAGACCGAAATTGATCAGTCGCAGCTACTAGGATGGTTAGCAAGATCACGATAAATCGGATAGCGAGGAATTCACACACCTTTCGATTCTCATGATCGATCATAACATTGTGAGGCTTTACGTCTCTGTGCATTATGCCTTTGCTATGGCAGAAGTCGAGTGCCTAAGTTCCTATTAGCGGCCCCTTCCCCTTACCTCGATGGAGCGGGTTTACCTTCAGGAGCTCGAAGGTGTAGTATCGAATATCGTAATCGACAAATTTCGGGTAGAGGCGTCGGAAATCAGTGTTGTTGACGTACTGGAAAATCAAGCTCGGCGTCTTGCTCTGCGCCATGAATGAGTCGTCGTTCTCATCTTCATCTTGCATAATACCAGTTGACAGTTTGCCCATGCCCTGCTTTAGGAAAAGATTCGAGAGCATTGATACGAGAGGAGTAATTTACTTGGCTATCTCTCACAACATCTAGCAGCGCAATAATGTTCGGGCCGCCAGAGAGGTTTTGAAGGATCTTGACTTCCCTCTTTATCTTCTTCTCCTTCACCGGCTTGAGGACCTTGATGAGACACTTCTGGCAGCTGACGGCATTGCGGCCTTCAAAGACGTCTGAATACTTGTCCCGCCCTTTGAGTTAGAGTCCTAGTCAGCGAAGAGCCTCATGGCGGGGAAGGGAGGGAAGCGGGACGTACCGATCTTCCGAACCACTTCATAGTTTTCCAGCACTCCCCACGTAATATGTATGCTGTTATAGTCCCAATACGATCGGGGCATATGCTGGTTGACATCTGCATAGACACGCGCCATTTTCCGGCCAGCTCACGACTCACGAGGCACAGCGCCGGATTCACAGGATGCACAGGAACTGCGATTGCGTAGCCACCAGATACGTCTTCAGAGACTCACGCGCGATGCCATGGGTATGCTGCTGTTAATCGTCTTGCCATATGGGAGGACATGAACGAAATGTTTGTTGTTGTGTTGATACCGGAATTTGGAGGGTCAGTGGGCGTGTCAGAGCTGATCAATCTGATGCTCATCCTCCAACTGCCACTCAGAGCTTGAGCCGCGCTTACGTGATTCTCTGTCGCCCTTCAAAGCGCTTACTACCCTCAAACATAAATTAGGAGCTACATCGCCACATAGGCTAGTTTACATATAAATTATTCAAATGCCATCTACAACGTCTTTCTCTCAAATATGTACAATCTTGCCATTTCTCTTTGCCCAAAGAGATTTCTTTCCTATCGCTCATGTGCGAGAGTTCAGTCTTCTGCCATTGACACCCAAAAACAAATCCATCCTTTTCATCACCAACAGCGAACATGGCCAGGCTAACGTCGTTGGTGCAGTTCAAATAGGTCTTGGGTATATCTTGCTGGGATTGAAATAACCGCTCTGCTCAGTCGTCGCTGGAGATGAAACCCATGCCACATGACAATAGGATAGACCTTGCCGTTCAGACCGGTAGGAAAGTCTAACGGAAGAACGCAGCAACGCAACAGTAACTCTACAGGCCATTTAATTTACCCTCCGCTGGCTCATCTCTCGTTTTCCAGGTCGAGTTCCGCGCAATGAGGTATGCCCTGCTTTCGATAGCTTTCCGTATTCCCCAAAACCCACTCAGAGGCCACTCTCGAAGCGCCCATGCCCTCCACGACTTATCCACCACGTCTCCTTGTGTCTCCGGATCCACGTGGACCTTGTTCCAGACGCTTGGCAATGATTCGGCGTGGTACTTCTTCCGCAGACCGTCATACCATTTCCGATCAAACATCTCCCAGAATTCATCCTCCTTGTAGTACGTATGAGCATATAGCCATTTCATGCCGCCAAGTTCACGGAGCTTGTGCTCCAGCTCCCGGTTCTTGGCGACGAACTTGTCACGCTGCGTTGGGCCAAACCCCCAAAGTCCGATATTCAGCATCGGCTTGAGTGTCTTGCCGTCAGCCTCCGTTGCGGGGTTATGGGGATGCAGCGTGGGCAGGCGACTCTGGCGTAAGGGGCAAAGCCACAAAGGCCAGATTCCGAAGGACTCGGCAGTATAGTCGACAAACTTTTCCGCCGTCGAGAAGGGCAGTGCGAGATCCTGCACGACATAATTCCTCGATTGCCCGCTCGCATGCAGAGCTTTGTACAGCATTCTCGTATGCAGGAAATCGTCGAGCCACCAACGAGTAAACGCTGTGAAGGGGAATTTGAAATACGTGAACGCGGACCTTCCAACCCAGAAACCTCCACGGTCGTAGCGGAAGAGGTATTCGGCCAAGGGGATGTATTCTGTAACGGGCTCGGCCGTCTTAAGAGTCTTGTTCTGCACGTGGAGGTAGTACCAGGGATCACTTGCATCGCTAAATCTTTGCACCCGAGCAGTGGCCGGGAGATCATCCGTCATGATGCCTGTGACAACGACGCCGTGGTCCTTGGAGAAAAGAATGCCATCCACATAATCCAGATCTTGATCTAGTGTTTCATCTTTGACTTTTGCTACGGCCTCCGAGACAGATCTGACAGGATAGTAGGTGGCTTTGACGTATTTCTTCGCTGGTATAAGCTGCAGTTGGAGCAGCGTCGTTATTCCCAGGCTTCCGACGGCGCCCGAGGCAGCATGGAACAGATCTTGGTTCTCCTTGTTCGAAGCATTGACGACCTCTCCATTACCAAGGACGACTTCAACCGAATCGACGGTTTCGTTGAAAAATCCATATTTGAACGAACTGCTCTCGCCACCTGTCCCTGCGAAGCCGCCTCCAGCAGTAATCCCTGGGAATTCCATGACCACGGGTGGGATCAACCCGTATTTCATCGTGGCCTCAACGAGCCGATCCATGGGAACATTCGGCTCGACTAGAGCAGTTCTGGCTTTGGTATCGACTTGGAGAACCCTGGAGAGAGCGCTTATATCAACTGTCCTATCCCTCTGAGGCGCTGCCTGGCGTGTACTGTTGGTCGAGCCATGGAATATTCTGAAGGGTTCGCGCCGTTTGAAGTAGTGTTGGACGGTGTTGGCGATTTTCTCGACCACATGTTTGTGATTCTGCATCGATGATGAATGGTAAATGAGAGAGCTGATCTGAGGTATTTCCAGGGACGGTCAGGACTCAGACTGTGTTCTTTTCCGTATGTCTAGGAAATACGAGGGAGAAAGAGAGGACGGGAAGAAGGGGATGGCACCAACGGTAGGCAATTGTAATCACAACGGTAACAGATTGCGGCCTCGTTGAGTGAGCAGCCGTACTGTACTGTACTGTACTGTACTGTTTGCAGCGCTTCCAATTCAAACGGGCTAGAATTAACACATCGGCCTTGAAGTTATAGCAATATAGCGGATTTCCTGCAGACTCCGTGTATCGCGCAAGGCTGAACAAGTCCCATCGGCATATTTTTTAGCGTGACCCTGGAGCACCAATCACAGGCGACAGGACCCTGAGGCTGAGGCTGAGGCACGATTGACTTACGGACGCAACTCTCCCCCACCACCTCCTTCCATGGACAAGGCGAAATTGAAAAAGAGTCCCGAACGCAGCTCACCACATAAATGTACAAGCTCACACTCTCAAAATCCCACACAAGTCCAGCGCAAAAGACGTCACCTTGGGAGAAAAAAAAGTGCATTCTCTATTTCGATCGATGCTGCTCTATTTCCCCCTCCTCCCCGTCTCGCAGTCTAGCTACGTCCTTGCTTAGCCGCTTACTTGCTCACAATATATCTCACAAATCCCTCCCGCCCCTCACTTCGCGATGAGATGCGTTACATCTATCCCCTGTCCCTTCCGAAGCTCCCGCTTTTCCCCCCCAATACAACCCCAAAAGCAGCCAACGAAGTAAGAAGCGATGACGTCTTGTCAATTTGATATCCCGCACCCGACCAAAAAAAGGAAAAGAGGAGATGTCCATCACGCTCTGTCTGCCTGTCCGTCCGTCTGTTCTGCCCGGCATACTCGCAGGGCAAAGGGACAATTATCAAAAAAACGCCACTCATGCAATCCCCTCTCCCCAGCTCAACCCCCCCAGCAATACCAGCAAGACACAGCAAAGCAAGACTCCATACCAGATCAGCTCAAAGCTTCGCATCCCGAGAAAACGCCTCGCTAGTCCCATCCTATTCAGCACAGCAACAAAGGAAAAAAAAAATCGTCGTTCCGTCTCCCGCCCTATCACACCGACGCGTCCACGGCCTTCGCCTTCGGCGTGGGCTCCTCCTCCCTCACACTCGTCTGCCGCGGCGTCTCCATCTCGATCTCAGCCTCCTCCATAGGTGGCGTTAACACAGCCCTTTGCGCGCCCTCATCGCGTGGGCTCACATCGTTACTCTCCCTACCACCGCCCTCCTCCTCCTCCGGCGGCGCCACATCCGACGACCCAGACACTACGCTCCCCCGACTATTCGTCCGCATCATCTCTGTTCCCAGCTTACTCCCGCGATGATGCACCTTTCCCGCCCCCTTCGGACTCCTCTCCTTAACCCCAATATCCCCCAACTCCTCATCCTCATCATCTCCACTCTCCGCACCCTCCTGCCTCGCCAGAGTCTCGCGCTTCCGCACACGCCCGGGACTCTTCGGCGGCGTCTCCAGAGTCGCCGGCGCAGAGCGCTGGTGCAGAAGGTGCGGCGCGGGCACCAGGCCCTTGCCATCCTGCGCCAGCAAGACCTCCTCGGCAAGTCCCAGCCCGCTGTGCTCGTCCCAGTCCCCCGTCGCCTTGCGCGAGATGATCACCGGCACATCATCCGTCACCACAGACTCCGAGTCCCCGAACACGCTCGACCCGATGGAATCCCCGCGCGAGGACCCCCGGAATAAGCTGCCGGGCGGATGCGCATACCCCGACGAGCCCGACGACGGGCTGTCGTCCGGCCGCAGGCTCTCCTGCCGCAGCCCCGACGGCATCGGGTAGGACAGCGTGCCATGCCCGGTATAGCCTGGGCTTGGCGCTTTCCATTGGCAGAGGCGGCACATTACCTCGGTGAGCTTGGAGGTGGTGGGCGGCTTCTCGATCAGGGCGTCGAAGAAGTGCGGCTGTTGCAGCTCCTTGAGGTAGCCGGTGATGGCGACGATGGGGGTTTGCGAGTTCGTATTTTTGGTGCTGCGGATCATGCGCGCGACGTCCGCGCCGTTTACGGACGGAAGCTTGAATTCCATCATGATGATGTCGAATTTGATGTCGCTCATGGCGACGCGCGTGGCTTCGGCGCCGTCGGAGACGGTGATGGTGCGGCAGCGGAGCTTTTCGAGGAGTTTCTCCATTACCATGCGAGAAACGGGGTGGTCTTCGCAGATGAGTACGTCGAGTGGGCGGAAAACAGGACCATCAGCGAAGTTGATCTGCGATAAGCGGCGTGAGCTTTGACGGCGACGTTGCACACGGAGAAGAGCATTGGCTTTATCGCCTTCATTGTCCGAAGATGAAGGCGACATGTCGAAGACCTGACTGCGGCGTTTACGATGTGAGAACAAGTCTCCCGTAGTAATCGGACTGCCTTCCTGCGAGCCGACAGTCTGTGATCTCGATCGACCGGGAGTGCTGTTCTTCTGTGCAGGAGGGATCTTCTGTGGAGAGAGAGCCAATGGCGGAGGAGCCCCACGGGATTTGATCGGCGATGAGGCTACAGTAGCGCTGCCTGATTTTATGAGATTCGTCGATATACGAGGGGCATCAAAGAAGCCTCCAGGTTGTAGCGACTGGTGCTGAGATAGACTCGAGGAGTTACTTGATGTCTTCCGACGACCATCATTGTTTTGCCCCGCAACGAAGGAGAGAAGCAACGGCGAAGATGGCTGAGATTGTCTCGAAGGTGAAGAGTTAGCCTGGCTGAATCCCGAAGGTGATGATGGCCGATTAGCAGCCTTCGCACTCGACATAGCCCTCTGCAACGGCATCGGAATAACCGGGCTACCCTCCAGCGTAGGCTGTGGCGAGGCAACATTGCCGCTACTCGCAGATATCGGACTGACAACGGCAGACTTGCTCTGTGCTGCCAAGGCCTCGGCTCTGAGTTTCTGAATGACATCCTTGTTCGCCTTCTCGAGCACCGGCAGATTCTTGAAAGCGAAGTTTCCGAAGTCATCGGCAATGACTGGCTCACTAAGTCTGCGACTCTTCAAGTCTCGCACATGAGGTGGGATGTGGAGTGGCACGAGACCTCTCTTGATCGAGTTGACCTGTGTTCGCACCCGCGAAAGTGCGTCATGAGGGCGCTCAGTGTATTCGGCAGACGAAGTCCCTGGTTGAGGTGACAGCTGATCTTCCATCTCCTCAGCGAATGATTGGAGAGTAGCCCCGCGGCTATCAAAGTATTCCGTATCCTCAGGATTCTCTGGCGCCGGTACAAATTGAGCCTCATCTTCGAGCAACGTATCCCAGTTGACACCTGCAAGCCAAGGATGATTTCTGATTTCCTCTCCTCCAGAGGCGAATTTCTCTTCCGCATTTGCACCAAGTCGCTTGGTATGATCCATACACAACAATTTGTTCATCAAATCCTTTGCCTCAGGAGAGACCTCAGCCTCATCATCATGCGGCCATGAGATCTTCCTGGCAAGTATATTCTCAAACACATGCTCTGGCGTATCTCCATGAAACGGAGGATAGCCGTATAGAAACTCGAATAGAATACAGCCAACAGACCACCAATCACTGGTCTCATCCTGGCCCTCACCTCTAACAGTCTCGGGTGCAAGATAATCTGGCGTACCAACGAATCTCCTCGTGTTATCATCCGGATCAAACAGGGCCATTGGAGGCGGCATCATGCTCGACTGCGGCGGAGTATTCCTCATGTCGGAGCTAGTATGGCTGCTCATTTGTTGTAAAGCAAACATTTCTGGCGATCCTCTTTCACTCTCACCGTTCATATCAACGTCTTCATTCTTCGGACTGACATGGTGCTCGTTGAGAGAGAAGTTGTTGAACATGGCGCTCAGACTATCGCTGTTACCACTATCACTCCTAAGGCTATGACGCGACGCGCGACTAGCGCTATTGTCGCGCTTGAGACTGAAGTAGGATGGCTGACCCATACCGCCTGCGAGATCAGGAGTCATAATAGGAGTGGATCCAGGAGAGTGGTGGTTTTGGAAGTCGAATGATGTTGATCGAGAAGAGGCCATAGATGATGAACGGGCGAAAGGTCCCTGCTTTAACAAATCTGGAGCTTGCTCACCACCAGTGCCGCTCAACACTCTCTTCTGACGCCCAATGAGACCCATACGCGAAAGACCGAAATCTGTCAATTTCAGATGTCCCTTCTGATCGATAAGTAGATTGTCAGGCTTCAGATCACGATGGACAATCCCGCGACTATGCAGATGCTCGACTCCCAAGATGACTTCGCTAAGGTATTTCTTCGCCCAGTCTTCAGGCAGCCCTCCCAAGACCTTGATCAGGGATGCACAATCGCCCCCATTAAGATATTCCATAACAAGATACAAATAGTCCTTGCTAGAGAATGTCCAGTAGAGTTTAGCAACAAAGTCGCTCTCTCCTTGCCACATCATAATCGCACGTTCGGCTTTGACATTCGTAACCTGATTCTTCGCCACCATGTCTGCCTTCTTGAGCACCTTGATTGCAAAGTACTCGCCTGTAGATTTCTTCTTGGACAGATAGACGCTGCCAAAGGCACCTTTGCTGATAGGCTTGATAATTTCGAAATCTTTGATCGACGGCGGCACAGCGCGCGCTTGGGGAACACTGACCGAGTTCAGGCGAGGTGAAGGAGGCGGTCCAGATCCCGCCGCAGATGACTGCCGACGATGATGATGCGGCACCAATGATGGAGAGGCAAATTCATGGTAACTCAGAAATGGAGAAGTAATCGGCGATTTGATGCCCTCGTGATTCGTAGCGAGCGAACGAGGCTTGGCTATCCGTAGAGGAGAAGAACTGAGCTGTGTCCCCGACCGAGAAGGCGATTCCTGTCGCTGAGGCGAGGTTGATCCGGGTCCTGGAATTGCCATACTACGTCTATCACGTCGTCGAGAACTTGCCGCTCGTCGAAGGTCTCCAAATTCGGATACAGGAGAGTCAACCCGAGGCGGGCGAGACATAACAGATGAAGATCTGATACTACCATCGCTATCATCGTTTCCGCTCTCGAAATACAAAGACCCACGTCTGGAGGCCCGGCCAGATGCTCGAGAGGATTGGCGAGCTTGGGTGATCATACTCAGCGTCCCTACATGGGATCTTGGCGTCGGGCACTCTTTTGGACTACTAGAACCAGTAGTTGAGACAGCGTTCGAGGATACGCTCTTTCGCTCTTCATATTGCTTCATCTCGGCTTCGCGTAATGCAGCTGCAAGCGTCGACGGGCCATCGAATGAGCCACTGAAGAAGGCGTCATCCTGTGCAGGAGTCTCGTCTTCATCCTCCGTCGAATCCGTGTCAAGCCCAGCTGCAATCCGAGCAGCCTTTCGTATCGCCTCATCAATACAATCCTGAACGATGAGCGAGAACTCAGTGCGGATTCTCTCGGAGTACTCGAGGATACGGCGATGTCGCAGGACTGCGTCGACTTTGGCCTTGGCTGCCTTCTCACTATCGGCGCAGAGGAGAGCGAGGCCTTGCTCCTGGTCAAGCGTATTCGTACTTGGGGACTGCCATTGCGTAACCTGCGAGATTCGCGATTCAGACACTGGTGACTGGGTACGGAATTCGCCCGTTGGCTGCGATGGGAGCTCCTTGATGGCTGGAGTGCTTATCTCGAGAGCAGTATCGCACAGATCCAGGAGGAGCTCGACTATCCTAGCCTGTGGTCGTCTTACTGCAAATGATCTAGCACGAGTATGGTTGCTTTTCGATGTTGAAGGATCCCTCGATGGGCGGTTTGGACCTGGTGCAGGTGAAGAACTGCCAGATGCGGAGCTTGGCTGAGAACTTGGACCGATTGGCATGCCCTTATACTCGGCCTGTGGAGCTGGCGCCGGCATCTCTCCCGTCGACAGTGGACGACTTTTTCTAGCTTCGAGAGCATCGAGGACCTTGACAATAGCGTGACGGTGCTCTGTGAGGTTTTCTTGGCAAATCTGGACCTCCATCTCAGCCTGATGTTCTTGTAAACACAGCTCGGTATGCTTCTCGAACCACCATGGCGGAATCTGTCGCTCGCAGATGCGGCACAGGACTGGCAGGGGAGGCGCATGATGAGCCGGGTCTTCAAGTCCAGCTTCGGCAAGTGTAATCAGATAACTGGCCAGAACTTCGGCGCCGGAACCTAGGCCCTCGATGATGATGCTCGGTAAGTCGATTTTGATTTCGCGAGGTTCAATCCACGGTCGGATCATCCACATAGTCTAAGTGAGAGGTTAGAGCGAGGTCTTCCTTCAGTTGAGACAGTACTTACATGGCTCTCTCCCCCGGATGAACGATCGTAGACCATAATACCCTGGCCTTCAAGATCAATGGTTCCATATCCCTCCCCAGTTGGTTCTTCTCCCAGACCTTCCAACGACCCATCTTCCGATTCGAGGTTGGGACGCTGCAGCAGCTTCGAAGCCGGGCCCAATTCAAGCGTAAACCGAATGATCTGACTCCTCGTATCATCCTTCTGCATGGACTCGACTGCCTGGGAGAAGATGTCCTTATTGTCGCCTAGTAGCAGGTCTTGAATGGGCTTTCCTTGTACCTCCTCCGGCGCCGTTCCAACGACGTCCTTCCAACTCGGGCTCACCCATCTCACCAGCCCGCTGAGGCTCAGGTCCATGATCATATTGAGCGTCTGCTCGGCCGCCTCCCTCAGATCCTGCCTCTCCTCCCTTATATGCTGGCTCAAGGTCCGCTCCAGGGCTCCAGCGTCGACACGCAGCTGGTGCACAGCCGGCGGAGCTCGCATTGTGTCCTCCCCGTCCATCGTGTTCGCAATTGTGCACTATCGCAGTGCAGACATCAACTTTTCTTTGTCTCCCCGTGGGACCCGGGACCCACGCTACCGGCGCTGTCGAAGTTCGTAGTGCAGCGAGTTCAGTGTCGAAGCCATGCAAGGCGCTCCAAGCAGATCGTGCATGGGGCAGAGCAGACACGGCTAGTTGGTCGCTGGAACTCCAGACATCTCTGCAGGTAGTGGTGGTGGAATTGTCGTTGCGGCGTTGCGTCTTGCGTCCTGCGTCCTGCGCCGTCCGTTTGGGAATTGGAGATTCACCTCCGTCAAAGCACCGAGACAGCCCAGCCAGGCAGCTCACTCAGCTCAGCGCAGCACAGGCGAGAAGCGGCTTCGAAGGCTCTCAATGGGGCCTTACGAGCAATGAAGTCGTGGCCCTATGTGAGTGTACAGTGTCTATGTCTCCGGTTCGTCTCTTGTCGGGGGGTCTGTATCGTTGATAGTCGTTCGAAAGGAAAGGAAAGGAAGCGTAAGGTATGTAAGGTCAGATCGTCGAGAAATATTTACGTTCCTTAGGCCATTATCTTGTACCGCCTTGTACCCTGGGGATAGTATGTATGTATGTATGTATGTATGTACGTAGCGGAATCCAGTTCGTTTACTCGTTTAGTCGTTTAGTCACTTAGTCACTTAGTTGTTTAGTCATTTAGTTGTTTAGTCATGTAGTTGTTTAGTCGTTTCGTTTAGTCGTTTACACGTTTACGCAGGGTGTCGCCAGAACTGCCGAGCCATTCCAGTGATTCCACCACCAGCCAGCGAGACAACGAGACGGAGACCGAGAAGTGGGGAGAGACAATGCCGATGGCAGCCAACCAGTGAAGAGGGCTCCAAGAACGTTGGAAGTGAGCAGTGGAAGGTCATACATAAGCTGTCTAAGTACAGGTACATACATACATGTACAGTACTGTACATGCATATTTGAGGATTCATCACAGCAGAGCATCACAGCAGAGCATCACAGCAGAGCATCACAACAGAGCATCACAACTGTAGTCAGGCCCATCGTCAAATACAATTCTACTCCAATCTACGAGGGCATCCTGCCTGCATCGACGATCTCCTGGATGTGACACTCACAGCATCAATTCCCATCTTTATCTCTCCTTCCTCGTTTTCACCCCGACTCTCCTCTCGATCAATACGAAGAACGAAGAGGAAAAGAAAAATATCCCTCGATGAACATCTATGGACATCGTCTGATACATCACCTCCCTCACCCGACCATCCGCACCCCTCCCTCCCCAACGCCAATCCAGTCCCCAAGGTTCCAGAAGCTGCAAGCACGCGTGGGACGAGATCCCCGCCCATACCACGGCCTGCTATTTGTTTTGCCCACCACCACGACGACCGGCAGTGTAAACATGCATTTCCACCGCAGACGCCTCACTCAGTCGCTCCAGTAACAAACAGCTGCTTGTGCACATCGACCAGAGAAAGCAGCTCCATCCACTGCCTGTGATGATATGTACAGGATGACATGAGTTGCGGCCGTGCATTGCAGCGAGCCCATGGCGTGAACCTGTCGTCCCCCCTCCTCCCCCTCCTCTCCGTCCTCCTCCTCTCTTCTCCCCCAAGACCGCAGAAACAGCCCAGACCACCACGTCCCCAAAACCCACCTTCTGCACTCTCCTCCGGCAGGGCAATATAAACCCAACATTATCGCTGCTCTGCGCCAGATATAGCACCCGCCCGCAACAGTACTCTGTCGCAGCACGCCCACCCCTTTCGAAACATCCCATCAGCCCGTCCATCATCTATCCCAGACTCCTCCGCCCCTATCAGCATCCCATGAGCATCCATCCCATCAGGCAAGCCGCACTGTAATCGCACGACACGACACGACACGACGCATCGTGCCATCGCGCGCGCAGCGGCGTGTGCTTGGCGTGCGACTCCAGCCATGCATGGACGCTGCTGCTGCTGCTGCTGCTCTGCCGGCCTCCGTCGACATTCCGCAGCGCTCGCGAGTCGCCGAACGAACACAGCTGTGCTCTCCTCCGCGCATGTCCCGTCATCCCAAATCCTCCTGGCAAGCAAGCCCGGCCCGCAGCTCTCTCTCTCTCCCCCGTAAGACATAAGACAAGACATCCCACTGAAGCTCTTCTCACCAGCGGCCGTTTCCTCCCCTAGTGCCTGCCCGCCTGCCAACTTGCCAAGGGCCGCTCGCTCGCTCGCTCCCCAGGTGCCGTGCCGATGCAGACAGTCCGCTCCATTCCAGCCCAACTCTAGCGTGCTCCCGTAGCTCCACGCCCTCCCCCCCCCCCCCCCCCAAAACCCCCGCGCCCGCAAATGCCACCTCCTCCCTCTCCCCACCGAGGCGCCCCGCCCCATCGCTG